>FUIF01005149.1_pt1 | contig 31517 bp, 42 predicted proteins | sample 1003461 | NCBI WGS metagenome assembly FUIF01 (sample SAMEA80401918, study PRJEB19352) | marine metagenome
AGTTGAAACTTACGGCAGAAAGATTTGCAAAGTATTTTCTTCTCCAAAAACGAGCAGTGATGGTTGAGTCTTGGATTGAGGCTTGCGATAATGATAATAGAGTACATGGAAAGGTTATGACACTACGTACTATCACAGGTCGCATGGCACATAACTCACCAAATATGGCTCAGGTTCCGGCTACATATTCACCTTACGGTAAAGATTGTAGAGGCCTTTGGACAATATCAGACCCTATGAAATATAAGTTAGTAGGAACTGATGCCAGTGGTCTGGAGTTACGATGTCTTGCACATTATCTTAATGATACAAATTATACAGATGAGATATTGAATGGAGATATACATACAAAGAATATGGAGTTGGCAGGCATTAAAGATAGAGACCAGGCAAAGACATTTATCTATGCCTTTCTTTATGGTGCTGGAGCAGAGAAGATAGGTAAGATAGTAGGAGCTGGAAAGGAGCAAGGAAACTTATTGATTAATAGGTTCTTGTCGAACTTACCTTCTCTTAAAAGATTACGTGGACAAGTAGAAAATGCCGGTAAGAGAGGACAAATAAAAGCTATTGATGGAAGATACTTAAAAGTAAGAAGTCCTCATTCAGCTTTAAATACTCTTCTTCAAGGTGCCGGTGCTATCATTTGTAAACAATGGTTACTACATATTATGAAGAGAGTTTATAGTAAAAAACTTGATGCAAAATTAGTAGCCTCTGTTCATGATGAGTATCAATTTGAAGTAGCGAATAAAGATGTAGGAGAATTCTGTAACATCACAAAGGTAGCTATTAAAGAAACTGAGACGACATTGAAGTTACGATGTCCTTTAGATAACGATTACAAAGTGGGATTGACATGGGCAGAAACACATTAGAACCAAATGTAGAAGATAGAAAGAAGTTTGATTTAGATTTACAATATGGCCAAGTAAGGGAAAAGATTGTGGCCGACATGTTACAAGATAAAAAGATAGAAGTTAAATCTGAAAGAGGTATGTGGTTACAGACAGGGAACATAGCAATAGAATATGAAAGCTATGGTAAACCTAGTGGCATCAATGCTACTGACTCAGATTATTGGTTTCATAATTTATGTGTTGGAGACCAGGTGTTTGGTACATTAGTATTTGAAACAAAGATGTTAAAGAAAATTATTAATGCATCTATCAAAGCTAATCAAATTAGAACAGTATCTGGTGGAGACCATAACGCATCGAAGATGTATCTAATGAATATCCAGAATCTTTTTTCTCAAACTATAATTAAAAATTCAATAGGAGATAATAATGAATAAAGAAGACTTAACAAAAGAATATAATGAAGAATTTAAAAAAGAAAATAATCGTTTAAAGGTAGGAATAAAAACTGAAGACCTAGACTCTTTAAAAAAGATTGATAGAACAGAGAGAAAAATATTTTACTTTAGTGTCATATGCTAGAGGTGTTTTTTCTAGGATATCAAAAGAAATAGAAGTTATGTTTCCTGAAGAGATTAAAGAATTTAAAAGCTCTCCAGACTTTACTCATGGTTTTAACAGTGGGTGTCTTGCTTCATTTCGTTTTGTTCTTAATTTAATAGTAGAAGACCCTACCGGTGAGAATAAATATGATTACTTAAAAAACAAACTTGATGAATTAAAAGAGTTTCCAAAATTAAGTACATAAAAAGTGTTGACAATGATAGTTAAAGTATGCTATAATATAATTTTATTAACCAAAAAAGGAGACACGAATGAGTGTTATTAGTGGAACAGCTTATTGGGCGAGCATTACAAGCCCAAACACAACCTTCGATGCAGATGGTACATGGAGTATTGATGTAGGTAATCTGGATGAAGACAACAAGGCTCTCGCAGAAAAAGATGGTCTTAAAATTAAGAACAAAGGTGATGACAGAGGAGACTTTGTTAGCATCAAAAGAAACGTCAAAAGAAAAGATGGTAACTTAAATAGTGCACCAGAAGTTCTTGATGCTCAGAAGAGAACCATGATGAATACATTAGTTGGTAATGGTTCTAAAGTAAACGTACTATACACAACCTACGAATGGAAGTACAAAGGTAGGTCTGGTGTTTCTGCTGACCTGAAGAAGATACAGGTCGTAGACTTAGTTCCTTATCAAGGTGATGCAGACGATGCCTTTGATGTAGTGCCTAATGGTTACTCTGCTGAAGCAGACGAAAAAATTCCTTTTGCCTCTTAATTAAAAGGATAGTGGAGAGCTGTGTAGATTGGCAGTTCTCCACATTTTATTTATGAAAAAATAGATACAATAGTAGAAGATATATATAATTTATTCGAAAAAAAGAATGAAGAACTTACTGAAAAAGAAGTAGATAAATGTATAAATGACTTTGCTAATTCAGTTAAGGTTCATGTAAAAGACTTTTTAAAACAGTTACCACAAGACAAACCTAGATTAAGATTATCTACAATAGGTAGACCAGACAGGCAACTATGGTATGATTTTAAAAAACCTACTAATGAACCCTTGGCACCTAGTACCAGGATTAAGTTTCTTTATGGATATATATTAGAGGAGTTATTAATTATGCTTGCCTCTATATCTGGACATAAAGTAACTCAACAACAAAAACAAGTCGAAGTGGAAGGAGTTAAAGGACATCAAGATTGCTTTATTGATGGTGTATTAGTAGATTGTAAAAGTGCATCAGGTAGAGGCTATACTAAATTTAAATATAATAACTTATCTAACGATGACCCTTTTGGTTACATTTCTCAAATATCTGCTTATGCTGAAGGTAATGGTGTAGAGGAGGCAGGCTTTTTAGTTATCAATAAATCAACAGGAGAAATATGTTATACCAAAGTACATTCATTGGAGATGATAAATGCTAAGAAAAGAATACAAAAGATTAAACAAGTTGTTAATTCAGATACACCACCGGACAAATGTTATCCGGCAGTTCCTGATGGAAAGTCTGGCAACTATAAGCTCGATACTGCTTGTATGTATTGCAGTTACAAGTTTGATTGTTGGAGTGATGCTAATGATGGTAACGGACTTCGTACTTTTAATTATTCAACCGGTAAAAGGTATTTTACTAAAGTTGAAAAAGAACCTAACGTAGAGGAAATACATGATAAATAATCATTGGGTTGTAAAGGAAACTGGTAAACCATTTACACCAAGTGCCGATAAGTTTGGTTTTGTTTATATTATAACGAATACTAAAAATGGTAAAGCATATATAGGATGTAAACAATATACAATAGGAAGAACTAAAAGAAAACTAAATGGGAAAACTATACAGGTTCTTCAAAATATTTAAATGAAGATATTAAAAAGATAGGTAAGAAATATTTTATATTTGAAGTGATTGCCGAATATAAAAATAAAAGAAGTCTCAGATACTATGAAATGTATTATCAAGTTAAACACGATGTTCTTACTACTACGCTAGAAGGAAGTGATGAACGTGCATTTTATAATGCGTATGTTGGTGGTAAGTTTTTTCCTCCTATCGAAAGTTATAGAAGAGGATATAAACATCCTCAATTTAAAGGTAGAACAGAATTTTATTTGGATGGTAAAAGAATGGTAGTTAGTTGTTTAAGTGAATGGGCAGATGATAATGGCTATGATAGAGGAGCAATTAATCAAATAGCTAGAACAGCACAAGATGGTTTTTTTAATCATCATAAAGGTAAGAGAAGAGCCTTTTCTTTAAATGGTCCATTAGGAAAGATTACCAATGTTAGAAGATTAGATGAAGGATAAACCTGATATTATACAGATAGAGAATGTCTTTTATTCTGAGCCTTATAACTCAGAGAAAAGATTATTTCTGTCTGTGATACTTCAGGCATTATTAGATGTGTCAAAGAATATAGTTACATCTAATGATAAAGTTAATAAGATGCGAGCAGAGGCCTGGTTTTTTTCTGAGGTAGGGGTTACTTGTAAAAACTTTGAAACTGTTTGTGATATGGCCGGTGTACAACCAGATAAAGCTAGGTCTTTTGCCTACAAGGTTATACATGCAGATAATAAAAAATATTTAAGAAAGAGAATTAGAAGCGTATTAAGAGGCGACAATGACACAGAAGAAAAAAGATTTGACATTTGAAGAGAATCATGCTAAACTATATGCTGATATGATAAATTATGAGGAGCAAGAAAACATGGGGATGATGGATGATGCAATTAAAGAAACAGTAAAAGAAAAAGATTTTAAAAAAACAAATCTAAAAGAGTATGCTAGTCGTAAGAAACAAGTAGGTGGTAATCATTATAAGATGTTTAAGATTCAACCTGTAGAGTTTATTATGGGAAATAATCTTACATTTTTAGAAGGCAATGTTATTAAATACACAACCAGAGCTAGATATAAGAATGGCATTGAAGATTATGAAAAGGCAAAACATTGTTTAGAATTAATGATTGAACATATAAAGGAGAATGGACACAATGAATAATAATTATTTACCAACTGAATATCAAAACTTTATACATAAGTCTAGGTATTCCAGGTGGATAGAAGAAGAATCTAGAAGAGAGTCATGGATAGAAACAGTTACTAGATTCAGTACGTTTAACCAAATACATCTAAAGAAAAACTTAGGTGTAACATTAGATAGTGAAGTATGGAGAAGGATAGAAGATAGTATTATTAATCTATCTGTGATGCCATCTATGAGAGCATTGATGACTGCAGGGCCTGCATTAGAAAGAGAAAATGTTGCCAGTTATAATTGTTCTTATCTTCCTATCGATAATCCAAAAGCGTTTGATGAGATATTATATATTTTAATGAATGGTACAGGTGTAGGTTTCTCTGTTGAAAGAGAGAATGTAAATAAATTACCTACAATACCAGATAGAAAGTTTGAACAGACCGAAGATGTTATTTCAGTTGCTGACTCTAAAGAAGGTTGGGCAAGAGGTTTTAAAGATTTAATATCTTACTTATATACAAATAGAATACCTAAATTAAATGTAAGTAAGATAAGACCTGCCGGTCAACGATTGAAAACATTTGGTGGTAGAGCTAGTGGTCCTCAACCTTTAGTAAACTTGTTTGATTTTGTTATTGATAAGTTTAAAGGTGCAAGAGGTAGAAAACTAAACTCTATGGAGTGTCACGATATTGCGTGCAAAACAGGTGAAGTAGTGGTTGTTGGTGGTGTGCGTAGGTCTGCCCTTATATCTTTGAGTAATCTCTCCGACCAAAGATTAAGAGCAGCAAAGTCTGGTGCTTGGTGGGAAACAAACCCAGAAAGAGCACTAGCAAATAACTCTGTTGTTTATACTGAACAACCAGATGCAGGTATTTTTATGAAGGAATGGCTCTCTCTTTATGAAAGTAAGTCTGGAGAAAGAGGTATATTCAACAGAGTTTCTGCACAAGAAAAGGCAAAAGAAAACGGTAGAAGAAACGCTGACCAACCTTTTGGCACGAACCCTTGTAGTGAAATTATATTAAGACCAAATCAGTTTTGTAATCTTACAGAGGTGGTAGTAAGACCTATGGATACTGAGGCTACCTTACATGATAAGATAGAAATAGCTACTATACTTGGAACTATACAAGCTACATTAACTGACTTTGGTTATCTAAGAAAGAGATGGCAAACAAACACAGAGGAAGAAAGACTACTTGGTGTATCTCTTACAGGTATTATGGATAACTCGATTATCAATAGAAGAAGAACAAAGTTACCAGATATATTACGTAAGATGAGAAACAAAGCTGTATTAACTAATGCAGAATGGGCTGATAAACTAGGCATACCTCAATCGACTGCAATTACTTGTGTTAAACCTTCAGGGACTGTGAGTCAATTAGTTGACAGTGCTAGTGGTATCCATGCTCGACATAATCCTTATTACATTAGAACAGTTAGAGGTGATAACAAAGACCCACTAACAGAGTTTATGAAAGAACAAGGTATACCTAATGAACCAGATGTAATGAAGCCAGACCATACTACAGTATTTTCTTTTCCTATGAAATGTGATAGTAATGCTGTATTTAGAAATGATATGTCTGCCATTGAACAGTTAGAGATATGGAAGTTATATGCACAACATTGGTGCGAACATAAACCTTCTGTTACAATTTCTGTTAAGGAAAAAGAATGGGTCAATGTAGGTAACTGGTGTTGGGATAATTTTGACCATCTTTCTGGTGTATCCTTCTTACCTTTCTCAGACCATACATATCAACAGGCACCTTATCAAGATATCGATGAAGTACAATATAATGATTTAAAATCTAAGATGCCTGAGAAAATAGACTGGGTTAGATTACAAGACTTTGAAAAGGAAGATAATACTAAAGGTTCACAAGAGTTAGCATGTACTGCAGGCTCCTGTGAATTAGTAGATATTTAATTTTTTTGTTGCATTTATACACAAAATGTGGTATAATAGTATTATAAAGTGCCAATATGGACTTTAATTTTTAACTTGCTTATAAAGGAGAATAAAAATGGTAACATTTAATTTAGATAATCTTACTAGACAAGCTATTGGTTTTGATAACTTGTTTAATACAATGCTAAGTGATAACGTAGGAGATACAGGGTATCCTCCATATAACTTAATTAAGTCTGAGGAAGATACGTATCTATTACAATTTGCATTAGCTGGTTTTAAAGACAGAGAACTTGATGTTAGTGTTAAAGAAAATAAACTAACTATTAAAGGTGAGTCTGCTGATAAAGAAGAGGATGTAGAATATCTACATAAAGGTATTGGTAAAAGATTTTTTGAAAGACAGTTTGTTCTTGCCGATACTTTACATGTAGAGGGTTGTACTTTCCTTCGTGGTATATTAGAGATTAAACTCAAACAAATTATACCTGAAGAAAAGAAACCAAGACAAATAGAAATACAATAGGAGCATGGCAGGGATTCATTAGAGTCTCTGCCTATTTTTTTATGGCAAGAGCAATAGTAGGTGCAGGAAAAAGAATAAGAAGTTTTTTTAAGAAGGTAACTTCAATAGGTAAATCTATTAGAAGTAGGCCTAAGAATAAACATAAACGTAGAAATTTTAAAAAATATAAAGGACAAGGTAAATGAGAATAATATTAATATTAATGGTTAGTTTGATTGCAGTACAATTAAAAGCAGGTGGTTTATTTGATTCTGTCGGATACAGATATTATCATGATTTAGACAATGAGCATGATGGCTCTAAGTTTAGAAGTTATGCTACTAAAAATTTATCTAATAATGATAAATTAAAAATAGCTTATGAAAGAAAAAGAATAGGTCAAGGTTTGGAAGCCGGAACATTTTTTATAGATTATGAATGGAAGTTTTAGTATGAATATTAGAAATGATATGGATACAGTCTATATAGGCTATGACCCTAGAGAACATGCAGCTTATGAGGTGTTAAAGTTCTCAATAGAAATAAGAGCTAAAAACCCTGTCAGAATTGTGCCTTTAAAAAAAGAGGCTCTAATCAAAAATGGTATGTTTAGAAGAAGGTCTAACAAGATAGGTAATCAACAGTATGATGAGATAGATGGTAGACCTTTCTCTACGGATTTTAGTTTTACTAGATTTCTAGTGCCTCATCTAAATATGTATGAAGGATTGGCTTATATTTAGACTGTGATATGTATTGCTTTGGTGATATTACAGAGTTATTTGATATGTGCAGAGATGCTTACTATCCTGTCTGGGCAGTACATCATAAGTATAATGTTGAGAAAGGCACGAAGATGGATGGCCAGGCACAAGAACCTTATGCTATGAAGAACTGGTCTAGTCTGATGATGTTTAATTGTAATCATCATTACCTAAACAACTTAAGTATTGATGCTATTAATACAGAAAAAGGTAGATGGTTACATACATTTAAATGGTTGCCTGACCAAGAGTCTGACATAGGTCAAATACCAGAAGAATGGAACTGGCTTGATGGTCACTCTCCAGAAGAGATGAAACCAAAGATTGTACATTTTACAACTGGTGGTCCTTGGTTTTCTAAGTGGAAACCTAGAGGCGTAACTGAAGGTAAGTATGCTGTGAAGTGGTGCGAAGATGCTAGGTGGTTACAGATGAAAGGAATAATACCAAGAGAAGAGGATTACTTAATAGAATGAGAGAATTAACTAGCACATTATACGGAGCTATAAGAGCACATTATGAAGGCGAAAGAACAAAGGCTTTATATCAACTTGACTTAGCTTTTCAAAAACCAGTGGCGATAGGAGAACATCCTAAAATAGTAGAAGATTCTATTGTCTTAATTAAACAGTTAGCTGAAGCTGAAGAGGCTTTACAAACATTAGAAAATAATTTTGGAGCATACAATGACAGAAGTTAATATTGTTACGTCATTTAACGAAAACTTACTAAAGAATACAGCAGTACATTTATTAAATTCTTTGAAAGAAAATTTAGAAGATAGTATTAATTTTACTGCATACTATCATGATTGTAAAATAGATGCTTACTCTCTACCAGACTATACATATAAAAACTTACATGAAATTAAAGACCATGAAGATTTTATGAAGAGATATGAAGAACACGATGGTACAGAAAATGGTAAGATACCATACAATGAAAAGTTAGATGCGTTGAAATGGTCACATAAAGTATTTGCCTTAACTGAACATGCCTTTTCATTAGCAGAAAAAAATACAGAGGCAGGTTGGTTAATATGGATTGATTCTGATTCTTATTTAAAGAAAAGATTAACAAAGAAAGATATCTTAACAATGTTAAATGATAAAGCTGACATTGTATATAATCCTGATGAGCCTTTCTTTATGGCTTTTAATTTAAATAAACAACCTCCTGTAGATATTCTTGGTGATTTACGTGGTGCATTCATTCTTGGTGAAGTAACGAAGTATAGAGAATGGCATGATTATTATGTACTAGAAAGATTATTAAATATCTATCAAGCACATGGTATGAAAGTAGAACGAACCTTTCAGATGAATGATTATTTTTATCACTTCAAAGGTACGCCAGACTTTTCAAAAGTATCTATCAGAAATGGGAAGGGAGAAAGAGTTTTTCCATTATCAGAAGAAGTGGCACAAGATATTAAACCTAATAGATATCAACAGATATCACAGATAATGCGACAATATAAACCAAAGACTGTGATAGAAACTGGTACATGGAATGGTGGTAGAGCTATAGAAATGGCACTAACTGCTTTTGATTATACTGATACCTTTACCTATCATGGTTATGATTTATTTGAAGATGCTACAATAGAAACAGACCATGAAGAGTTTAATAGTAAGGCACATAACAAAATGTCTGCAGTACAAACTAGACTAGAAGAGTTTGCAGAACATATGAAGCAGAATAAAAATAAAACTTTTACATTTGAATTACATAAAGGTAATACCAGAAATACTTTAAAAGACCAAGGTGAATGGTTTGATATGGCTTTAGTAGGTGGTGGTAATAGTATTAAGACTGTTGCTCACGATTATGATTGTGTTAAGAAAACACCTATCATTATGCTTGACCATTACTTTAGAGAAGATGATGCTAAGATGGCACCTAACGATGCATATTTTGGTGTTAATAAGATATGGGAAAAGTTAAAAGGTAATAAAGATATTCGTAAACATGTACTACCTTCTGGTGATAAAGTAAAAGAAGGTGGATTTACACATTTTATGATTGTATTAAATGATAAAGAATTAGAAAATATTCCTGCTGATTTACAAAGAGTACCTATTGTTGTTAATCCTAGAGATTGCGTACCTAAAGATTATATTAGAAATAATATTAAAGATAATTTAAAATTAATAAGTCAAAATAAATTTATTAATAAATGTAGAACACATAATCATCACGCTATTATTATCTCTGGTGGACCTAATATTAACTATCAAGAATTAAAAGATACAATAAAAAAATATCCAGATGCATTAACTCTTTGTGTAAAACATGCATATCCTGGACTTATTGAAAATGGTATTAAACCTTTTGGTTGTATTTTATTAGACCCACGTTCTATTGAAGGCACCAGTACACATGGAATTAAAAGAAAAGATTTACTAAAAGACTTAGATAATGATACAAAGTTTTTTGTAGCGTCTATGACAGACCCATCTGTTACTAATTATTTAAGAGAAAAGAAAGCAGATATCTGGGGATGGCATGCCTTCACAGAATCATTAAGAGATGATGAAGATAGAAAACAAGGTATTAAAAATAATCAAGTTAAAATTAGAGAAGATATAGGTTTACCTGCCGGTGCTACATTAATTACTGGTGGTACTTGTGCAGCTATGCGAGCTATTGGTATGTTACATACTATGGGTTTTAGAAATTTACATTTATTTGGTTTTGAATGTTCATTAGAGGGAGAACCTACAGAAGATATGAAAAAAGAAACTACTGGTGCTGATGATGAACCTAAAAGACCAAAGTATTTTCAAGTATCTATTGAAGATAAATCTTATTGGACTACCGGTGAATTATTAGCAATGGCTCAAGATTGTGAGAAGACATTTGCTGATAAGACTATGGGTATTAATTATCACTTTTATGGTGGGGATAGTTTAGTATCTCAGATATGGAAAAGTTCTATGAAGAAAGAAACCTTACCTAGTTATAAGGAGATGTTAAATGTACAGTAGAGATAACCCATCAAAAGATTATAGCGAATTAGTAACAGCATATCAAATCTTACATACTGTAGGAAATAAAAAACAAAAAGGCCACAGTATATTTGCTGGTATATCTTTATGTGACCACTTAGTTAATATTACAGAACTAATTAGAAAAGAAAAAGCACGTAGCTTACTAGATTATGGCTGTGGAAAAGGTTGGTTATATTCTAAAGAAAAATGTAAAAGATTACCATTGAATAAAAAAGGTGAAGTATTAACAAAACCTTTACAAGATTTATGGCAGTTAGATTTTCATGCATTATATGACCCAGGATATGAAGAGTTTCGTACATTACCTAAAGGTCAATATGATGCTGTTATTTGTACAGATGTTATAGAACATATTGATGAGAAGGATGCACCTTGGGTTCTTGAAGAAATATTTACGTTTGCTAAGAAGTTTGTCTATATTACTATTGCTTGTTATGAAGCAAAGAAAACGTTTGATAATGGTAGAAATGTACACGTTAATGTAAAAAAACCAGAATACTGGAACAAATTATTAAAGAACTTACATGAGAAACATTCTCATTTAACTGTGTATTATAGTTTAGATGTATTAGATGAGAACTCTCCACCAGAAGACCCTTTAAAAATTGTACAAGTAAATAAATTAGAAAGGAAATAATATGGCATTACTAAGTTTAATAGGCCCTGCTACTAAGTTAATAGGTAAGTTTGTAGAAGATAAAGATGCTAAGAATAAACTTGCTCACGAGGTAGCTACAATGGCAGAGAAGCATGCACAAGAATTAGCTAAAGGACAATTAGAGATTAATAAAGCCGAGGCACAATCTAGAAATATTTTTATTGCCGGTTGGAGGCCCTTCATAGGTTGGGGATGTGGTATAGCATGATATGGCACTTTGTTATTGCTCCGTTCATTATTTTCTTTGCAGCTTTATTTGGTGCAACAATACCACCACTACCAGAGTTTGATATGGGTAGTTTAATGACCGTATTAATGGGTATGCTTGGTCTTGGTGGCCTCAGAACTTTTGAAAAATATAAAAAGATTACAAAATAAAGGAGTAATAATGTTAAAAGAATATAGTATTATATTAACTACTGTTCTACTTGTTGTTGGATTAGTATTAATTCTAAGCAGTTTAAATCCGGACAGTCAAGAAAAAATAATAATCCAAACACCTGAACCTATTCCTGAACCTGTTATAGAAAACAAGGTTTATGAGAAGTATGAGATGGGTAATTATAGGTAGTGGCAGAGTTTAAGAAACATACACCTTATAAAACTAAAGATTGGTATTTAAAATGGGCATCATCCTTTGTATTGATAATAGGAATCATGCTCACTTCACATAATATCTATCCATTGAATTTATATGTAAGTTCTTTGGGTTTATTAGGTTGGACTATCGTGGGATTTATCTGGAATGATAGAGCAATTATGGTGGTAAATTTGATATCGCTAGTTATTTATATGACTGGCTTGATAAATCATTTACTTTTTACAATGACGAGTATAGATTAGATGGCGTTAAATGAGCAACAAGAAAGATTTTGTCAGTCGTATGTTCTACACAGGAATGCTTCAGAAGCTGCGAGAGCTGCTGGGTATTCAAAAGAGCATGCAGCACGACAGGGGCATAGGTTACTACAAAACGAGGAAGTTATCGAAAGGATTACGGAACTCGAACAAGACCTAACCACTGATGTCGATGTTATTACTGAGATAGAAAAACAATATGATTATGCCAGAGCAAATGGGCATACAAATAGTGCTATAAAAGCATTAGAATTATTATCTAGAGTAAGAGGTACTCAAGATGAGAAGGAAGATAATACAGACCCTGTTAAGTTAAAACAAGACTTAGTAGACTCTGCTAAAATTATGGGTAAAGATTTTTACTTTGAGATTGGTAAAGAAGCCGGATTCTTAAACGGACATAACAAGGTAGACAATGTAGATAATAAAGAAGATAAAGAATAATACACAGCCTCCTATGACAGCATTTTCTATCTTTTGACGCTGTATTCTTTTAGCTTCTAACTCTGCTTCTTTCTTTTTTCTTCTTATCTCTGCTTGTATTCTTAAGACTTCGTTCCAGGCATTAGGACCATAGTTTAAATTTACAAAGTTACGTAACTCATTCTCCATTTCTATTGCCTTCTTCTTCATGGCAAATGTTTCTAGAGCTTCTTCCTCTACAGAACCAAATGTTCTATTCTTCTTTTTATTGTGTCCTTCTTTAACTGTTTGAATCGCACCCATCCACCTGCCTAAGTCTTTAGACATGCTTTCTACTTGTTTACCTACTTTGAATCCTGCTACAATAGTTTTGTATGCAGTCGTAGCTACACCAAATGCTGTAACTGGGTCCATGTTTGCCTCTTAATTCTTAATGGATTATATAAATCTTGGTTGTCTTTTATAGGGGTCTTTTTCTATCATACCTCCTGATTGTTTTTCTTGTTTTAAAAACTCTTCTCTTTGTTTTATCATTTCTTCTGCTTGTTTTATATTTGCTATATCTTTATATTCTTCAGGTTTTTTTATCTTTTTAGATTTTCCTCCTAGTGCCTTATAAACATTATTTAAATATGTTTGAGTATCATCTTCCATTACAATTTTAGAGGGTTTTCCTTTTCTAGTAACTTGATTTAAATATCTAGTTACTTTAGGAACACCTGCATTATAAGACATAACAGCTAAATCAAAAGCATCTTCATTTGGATAACCCTCATTTTTCCAATAATCTATTAAACCATAAATATAATCTCTACCTGCTTTATAATTTTTTTCTGGGTCTTTAATATCCTCTAAAGTCATTTTATAATTAACACCATATCCTGCAGGTTTATCTTTGTTAGCAAATGCTCTAGGAACTAATTGCATTAAACCTATAGCATTATCTTCAGATTTTGTTAGTTTATCCCCTTTTTTATGTACACCACTACTTTCTGCAAACATTATTGCCGAAGCTATAGGGTCAGGAGTATCATATTTTTTTGTTTTAGGATTATACATTAAACCAGATTTATATTGAATTACATCATCACTTTTTTGATTTAAACTAGCAATACCTGTTTGTTTTTTAGGTTCTTTTTCTTTTTGTTGTTTTAAAAACTGACGATTATTTTGTTCTTCTAATTCTTTAACCTGTTGTTTAACCTCTTCATCAAGTAATTTTTGTTCTTTTATAGCTTCAGTAACACCTCCAAAATCTTCTACATTACCCATTTGTCCTCTATAAAGTGTTTCTAATTCTTTTGTGGTAGGTGCACGACCAAACGGAGAACCTTTTTGTATAAACAAATTATCTGACATATTCTTACCCTTTCACCTATAAATTCTATTGTTAGAATTATTAATATCAATATCTACTGGCCTACATAAAGCTACATATTTTCTACCAGTCCTTGGTTCCGGAGCTTGTCTCATTATTCTATGAGCAAAATACTGACATCTATTAATATCATAAAACATCATATTACTTTGTTGAGGCACACCACCAAAATATAAGACCAATAGAAAAACAGTTGTCACTTCTCGGCTGCCCTTCTAATCATATCATCTATCTTACTTTCTAGCCTATCAAATCTTTGCATGAGTTGTGTCATATCATCTTTGACATCTTCTTTTGTAGCATAGTTTAGGGCCATTTGTTCTTTCGCTCTTGCCAGTTCATCTTTAACTTTACTAATAGCAGCAGACGTAGAACGTATCCACCATAGAAATCCACCTATTGCCATTGTTAATATTGCATTCCATATCATTGTCATATCTGCCATCTTAGTCTCCTATTTTTATATCTGGTAATTCTTCTGTTTGTAAATTTGCATCTGCATATGCTCTTTCTAATGCTAAAAATGTATCTTGAATATTTGCAAGATATTTAGATATAGCAGGATTATTTTTAGCTGCATCTCTTAAACCTTGTTTATTAAATACTGGCACTGTAAATTTACCATTCATTAAATTATTTATTTCTGTATTAGAAAATCCACCAGCAGCTTTTATTTTTTTATCTTGTAAAATTTCTCTTATTTTAGCATCAGACATAAATGCTTTTAAATCATTTATCATTTCAAATATATTTTGTTGGGCTGCAAACTGTTCTTCAATAGCTGTATTATAATCTTCCATAATCCCTTTTAAAGATAAATTTTTAGTCCTATTAGGATTAGCTAAATCCTTATTAATAGTTTTTACTGTAGACTTTAATGTACCATTTGCATTTCTCATGAAGTTACTAACAGCAAAACCAATTTGTTTTTTAGGTTTATAATCTTGTTCTTTTAATCCTAATCTAAATGGATATAATGCTAATGCTAAAGGACTTTCAAGTCCTGTAGGTTCAAATCCTAGTTCAGTAAATGACTTTGCGAGTTTAGCAGTGTCACCAAAATAAGAAGGATTTAAAGCATTTCTAATTCTAGTTCCAAATTCACCTCTTCCTAATGGTGTTGATAAAAGATTAAAAGCATCTTCTATAGCTGCATCACCACCAACATCTCTTAATAATTTTGCAAATCCAGGCTCGATTAATTTATAAGTATTAGTTAAGTGTCTTATTCGACCCTCATCAGTATCTGCCTTAGCATAATTTAAAAATGATAAACCTAATTCTGTTGCCATAGAAGGACTTAAAAAAGGTTCATATGTTTTCTTTACAGCATAAGGAAATAGCTCATCTAATTTTTCTACTACATCTTCACCACTAGCTGCTGCCATCATCAAAGGTGTTATAATATCTAGAACATACTGGTCTGGATTATTATAAGATAAATCAGTAACACCATAAGTTTCATTACCTTCTTTATCTTTGCCTTTAGGTCTTATTTGTAAGGCATGATACTTGGCCCATTCTGGTTGTGTTTTTCTAACACCAGGCTCAACATCATCTGTACCCATTACTTTATTATAAGTATAGGCAGCCACAGTAGGTGCTGCAGCCATCATTAATTGTTGTCTAAGTCTTTGTACACCAGCTTTTACTAAACCTTTATTACCAGTTTCAAAACCTTCTCTTAATTCTTGTGCACCTAATTTTAATATATTATATTTATTACGTAAGTTCTCTGCAGGAAAAGCTGTAAATGCACCAAGTACAGGTATGTTTCTCATCTTCTCTAATATTTTTGGTATTCTGTCATACACAGGAATAATATTTAATGTCTTACCTGCTGCCTCTTCATATAACATATCATCATCAAATTGTTTTAGTAATTTAGAATCAGTAGGTATTTGTATATTACCTTCTTTATCAATACGACCAAAGTTTTGAGCATACTCTACTCTTTTTAATTGTTTAGCTTCTGGAGTTAAGCTATCAAATATATCCTGTGCTCTACCTCTTTCACTTAATAAAGTCATAACTTTACCAACGTCATCTGTACCAGTGTAGGCTCTCTCAGCTACTCTAGATGCTTTCTTACCTAGGCCAGTTCTTTCTACAGCAGAAATACCACCAGATGCTAAATCTAAAAATCTTCTACCTAAAAAACCAGCTAAACCTTTTTCATCTTCTATTTTTCTAGCATCAGCTAATCTACCAAGTATCTGATTAATCTCAACATTAGTAGCAGTAACACCTAATCTACTCGCTAGCTCATTAATTTTTTTTCTTTTTTCTTTTCCACCTAAAATAAATTCACTACTATATTTAGGTATAGCTTTTAAGTTACCAGAGGCAATTACATATTGAGGAACTCCTAAAATATTTCTTATATGACCATAAGGATTATAAACGGTTACTCCCTTCTTTAAATAACCGTTAGCACCAGAAAAAAGACTACCAAGAAATGCCTCACCAAATGCTGGTTTAGTATCTGTTATCATTTTAATTCGTTTTGCTGTCTCTCTTGGTATAAATATCTGGCCTAATTTTGGGTCAAAAACATCACTTCTTTTTAAATTTATTCCTACATCTTTGTCATTTAAATTACCAACTAAAGGAACTAAATCATCATTAGGTCGTAATGTTACAGCCTCTTCTAGACTTTGAGCTCTAACACCAATACCTCTTCCTAATAAACTTTTACCTATTTGGTCTGCTACTAAAACATCAGAAATAGGTTCTGTGATAGCTCCTATAGTTTCTGCTGCTCTAACGGCTGGACTATAATTAACTCCCCATATTTTTTGCAAGATAGGATTAATATCTTTTTTTGCTCTTAATGAACCTAATAAAGTTGCTTTTTCTTTAGGATAAAAAGAATCATAAACTCTTCTCTCTACCCAATTATCTATAGCTTGATTTTGTTTACTAATATCAACTTGACCTTCTCTCATAGGATTAAAAACTTTTTTTAACTCACCAGCTTCTTCTACTTTCTTAGTAGCCTCATCCATTTTACCATCACGAATACCAAACTGAACTTGTAAGTTTTATCTCTCTTAACAGCATCTTTTAATTCTGTTAATAATTCATCATTAGCTTCATACTTTTTCCAAAATTTAAAAGGAACTTTTGCACCTCTATTTTGACTTCTAGCATATATTCTCTTTACATAATTGTCTGGGTCTATATTATATATCTGTTGTACTTTTTCACTTTGAGGGTCGGTAGCTTTAAATACTTTATCATATACTCTTTTTCTTAAATCTACAAATTCTTTAACAGAATTATACATACCTTCATCAGCTTCTTGTAGGTCTCGCAATCTAGCCGTATTGCCTTCCATAGCCTCATTAACTAAATCTCTTTTAGCTGAGTCATTTTTAATAAATCTATTTTCATTGATTCTAATATTATCAATAATTTTTTCTGTGTCTGATTTTATTTCTTTAAATACAGCTCTACCAATTTCAAAATTTCTTTGAGTAATATCATCTACTCCCCCAAAGGGCAGTAAAAGTCTTTTTGCACGATTAATATATTGAGCTGCTTGTTCTGCAGCTTTGGTATTCTTAGCTAAACTACCTACACCTTTAACACCTTCAATACCAGCTTTACCTATACCAGCTAATGTAATACCAGCTACAGGACTAGCTATACCTTCAATAGCACCTTGCGTCAAAGCCGAACCTATATCAAATTTACCAGGCTCTCGTCTTCCTATTGCCATATCTACATCTTGAGCTTTAATATTTTGTGTAAAACCTCCAGCACCTGCAATGGCACCTTCAGCAGCTAACGTTTTAGCTAATGCTTTTCTTTGTTGATTCTTTGTAATATTTCTAACTTTAGCTTTTACTAATCCTTTTACTCCTGTCTTTGCTGCCTCTTTACCAGCTTGAACAGCAGCCGTACCAGTACCAAAGGTAAATGCACCAGCAAGAATAGATATTAAATTAGTAGGGTCAGTAACACCTGCCACTAAATAATCTTTAATTAAACTAGAAGTTGGTGCTGCACCTGCTTTACCTATGCTAGGTAGTTGTTCTACTTTAGTTACAGCATTTGCATAAGACTGTTTATTAGCTTCAGACATGTCTTTGACATTATCACCAATAACAAACGTAGAGGCAAGGTTCGTATCAAAGTATCTTTTGTTAGTAAGAAATCTATCTAATATATCTTTTCTATTATTACTAACATTAATACCTTGTGCATTAAGAGCATTCCAAGCATCATTAAGAAATTTATCATCTCTTAATAGAGAATCATATGTAACTTTTCTGTCATTATTATTTAGGATTAACTGTTATATTAACGTTTTCATCTAAACCACTAGCATCACCAGTATTATTATTTCCAGTACTAGAACCACTTAAAGCTATTCTATAATGTTCTGTAGTAATTTGATTATTTGCAAGAGCATCATCTAAGAACTGTCTTTTTTGAACAGAAGTTAATGAATCATCGGAAGCAATAGCTAAAGCAGTAGTCAATGATTTATTTGCTCTAGTAAGACCTGCAGATAATTCTTGAGCAGCTACTTGTCTCTCTTTTAATTTATAATCACGTTCTTCTCTACTTAACTGACCGTTTTTAAATGCTAAATTAATACGTTGTGTTTCAAGGTCAAACTGGTCCTTAACATTCTTATCTAATACAGCTAGTTCCTCTTTATTTAATGTCATAATATCTTTTTGAAAATCTTTAATAGAAGCCATTGCTTCTTGACCACCAGTAGCCAAGTCTGCAAAAAATCCTCCACCAGTACCACTACCTTGTGTTAGACCTCTTCCTAGACCCATTAGAAAATCAACTTTAGCTTGTGCTTTAAGTGCATCTTTACTTGCATTAATATTTTTTAATGCAGCGTCTTGTCTTGTTTTTAATGCTGAAGCAAACTTACTAATATTACCAGACATTAATTTTAATGCATCTTGTTCACTAGGTATTTTTATTGAATCATCTTTTACTTCTTCTTTAGTTTTAATTGTAGGTTCATCAGTTTTAACTTGAGAAGCAATAGTATCATCTAATCCTCTAGGGTCTACATAATCTGATTTACCTCCAAACTCACCATCTGCTGTTAATCCTGGTGGAACATTATTAGGGGTTGTTTGATTTACAATTGGTTGTTGTTGTACAGTTAGATTAGAAACAGGTTGTTGGTCTAATTTATTATCTTTTGGTTTACTTACATTAATACCAAGAGAACTTAAAAAACTTTTAAATGAATCTGCTAAATTTTCACCTTGTGATTGTTCTCCTTCTTCTCTATCTATTGTACCAAAAATTTGTTTAAATCTATCAGAACCTCTTTCACCTATAGATTTATCATTTACTACTAAAGACCTTGGTCTAGATATTTTTTCATCTTCTGGTCTTTTTCTTTGAGCTTCAGTATCAATAATAATACCAGCATCAGCACGCTTAACCACAGGTAAACTTGCTAGGCCTTCTTTGATACCTCCACCTTCTTTAGAAAATAAACCTACATTCTTAGCACCTTGATAAGTACCTAATGCTGTAGCAGCAGTTCCTAGTGCTTGTGATAATGGGCTAGGTCTATATTGTTGTGGTGCATATTGTACACTACCTTGACTAATTGGTGTACCAGCTACTAAAGCCTGATACTGTCCTAGTTGTTGCTCTGGAAACTGTCTTTCTTGTAAAAATCTTTGATATGCTTCATCCAATAACTGTTGTTGTCTTTGCTGTTGTTCTCTACCTACAGCCTCTAATGCACCTAATTCTTTAGTTTGTGCACCAAACTGTCCTGTAGCTAAACCAGTAAGTCCTTCAGCAGCTTGTGCCTCTCTAGCTTTTTGTTGTCTAAAAGCCTCTTGTGCTGATTGAAAGGCTTGTTGTTGTCCTCTAGTTTGTATATCAGCTAATAATCTAGCTTGGTCTGCAAGAGTTTGAGCTTCTAACATAGTACCTCTTGTACCACCAAAAGCTCCTGCTCCTATTTGAGCTTGTCTAATTTTAGGTAATGTTTCTCTTTCAAATGCTTCTTGAGCTTGTCTTTTCTCAACATCAATCACAGCTTGTTGATAAGGAGACATATATTCTTCTAATGCCTCAGCAGTTGGTCTTTCAGCAATACCTCTTACCAGACCTCTAGCCTCTTCAAATGCTGGAGCTTGTGTTCCTACTAAACCTGCAATACCTTCTTGAGCTGCTTGTTGTTGAGCAGTAACATCAGCTAATGTTTGTCCTTCATAAGGAACAAATCCTTCTTCTGTTCTTTGTTTATATAGTGCTTGTCCTTTACCTAATATGTCTTTGAGATAAGGTGCTATCTCTTCTGCTATTTTAGGTTCAGTTATTTGTGCAGGTATAACCTGTGTTGGTTGACTTTTAGTAATACCTAGTAAAGATGATAATATACTCATTATACGCTCCTTCTCATTCTATCTAATGCTGCTAGACCATCTATTTCATTTTGTTGTTTCTTTTGTCCTGTTGCTGCCATTCGAATATCTTTTACTGTTTCATCCATAATCTCTGCACCTTCATCTGGATTACCATTACCTAGTAAAGACATTGTATTAGCATCTACCACATACTCTTTAGGACTTACTGCTAATGTTGCCACTTGCTGGCCATTTTCTCGCTCTACAATAGGCATATATACATTATCTTGCATTCCACCACCTTGTCCTCCTACCATGCCTGAGAACTCTTTATATCGAACATCAAGGCCATTTGGTGACATATCATTAGCAGGCATGCCTCCATATGCCATACCTATTAAACCACCTGATGCACTTAATACTGGTTCATTGACTCTTTCAAAACCTAATCTAACACCAGATGCTCTTCTTTCACCACCAGGTCCAAAGCCTTGTGCTGCTTGTTGTATCATTTGTAACGCTGTTTGATAATCTATTTCTTCTCCTTCAGCATTTCTATATACAACTCTTTGTCCATCAAAGTCTGTTGTAATTCCTGCAGAGGATAATTGGTCTGGTGTAAACTGTTGTACTGATTGTGCACCTTGTAATCCAGATAATGCAGTAGTTCCTAATAATAATTTTTGTGTTGTTGGAAGGTCTTTTATTTTTTGAACTCCAGTTGTTAAAGCATCTTGTATTTTAGTTAATGGTGACATTGATGCATCTAATGCTGCTTGGTCTGCAGCTACATCTCCAACAGCAAATTCAGGTTGAACTCCTACTGTAGCATCTTGATAACTAGCAGGGGTAATTGCTCCAGTTCCTTCAGCTCCAACTGCAAACTCAGGTTTAACAGGACTAGCTTTAGCAAAATCTGTATAACTAGATGAATCAGTAGGTAATGTTTTATCAGCTCCTACTCCTGGTTTTGGTCCAAATATTTTACCACCAACATATGTTAATCCAGCAGTAGTAACACCTTTTCTCAATGCTTCTTCTGGGTCATCTCCAGCAAGTAATGAACTTAATCCAGCAGAACCACCATATAATGCAGGTGCACTTAGTTTGATAAAGCTGGTAAAAATGTAGGCCCAAAATATGCCATTGCTAAAGGTAAAGCAATTCTACCTATAGGTGATTTAGCAACATTACGAACACCTTTTGTAACTCCTTTAACAGCTTTACTTAAACCTTTTGCAATAGATTTAAAAGGTCTTGTAATACTTTTTATAAAACCACCACCAAATGCTTGAGCTACAGGTAAGGACATAAGACCTGTATCCATCATCATTGGTTGCATTTCATATTGCATGTTCCTATCTATTCTATCTTGACCAACCATATCTTGTAATAAACTTAACCTTTCCATACCGGTAGGTTCTGGTTGTTGTAATTCATCTCGAAACATAATTAAATCTTGTAGTCCTTGTTGCTGCATTATACTTTCCTTCTGTCCATATAGTTTGATTGTGCTTTTGTTTGGTCTGCATGAAAATTATTACTAACATCACGTAAAGGTTCTATCTTTTGTTTTTGACTGTAGATACCTTTCATTAATCCAGTTTTACCTTGATTAATATTCTGAATGTAATTACTAGTATTAACTAAATTAAAATAATCTTTTGTATCCATTAATAAAACGCCTTAAATGTTGTTGAAGCTGCTGTGCTTACATATCCTTTATATACTCCAGCACTAGCTGCATATACGATATCTCCTTTTTGTGGTCCATGTACTTCTGATGTAGTTACCACAACTCTCATATTTGTTGCCGGTCTATTATCTACAATAGCATCTCTTGCATCTAATTCATCTAAAAGAGTTGCTCCCCATCTTTGAACTTCTAAATATAACTCTCTTACTTCTTCTGTCTTTAAATTAAAAAGATAGGTAACTCAGGATATCTTGCCATTATCTACCACCATCTTTTTGTAATCCTATACGTATTGTCCCCCATCGCCAATTTGTACCAGTAGAATCACAAGATACCCTGATTCGTGCTTGCCTTCCTCGAGCTCGCATACTAATCTTTTCTGTAGTATTTGATATAGTAAAAGGCCCTTTCTCTACTAATTCTTGACTCTCAGGATACCTTTTTGTTTTAATACTAAACTTTATATTACCTGTATTAATATCATAATCAGGTATAATCTTATCCATGAATATTAATTCATTACCATCATCTAAATCAAAATCTGCTGATTCTATGAAAGAAGTCTGAGCAGCTCCGTTTGCAGTGTAAACAGATACAGGTTCATTATTAAATAAATTACTACCACCTGCAGATGTGCCTGTTGTTATTGTATTACCAAATACTGTTCTATCTACAAAGGTTGTAAATAATCCTGTACCATATACCCAGTAATTTTCTTCTGGTGAGAACACTACATATTTATTACATTCATTAGAACCACTGCCTGGGTATAACCATATTATTTCTTTAAACTCTGAATTAATACCTGCAAATACTTTGTCTTTTACATCATAGTTTAAATCATCAAAGATAAATCTTCTAACAGTACAAGGTAAAGTTCTGACTTGGCCATCATATGCATAGAAGTTTTCATCGCCCATCCAATATGCAATACCATTATAATCAACACCACCATGCGTAGATATCATACCACAATTACTACCGGCCTGCCTAAAACTAAAAGTAAACGGTGGCCCTGTAAATTGCATTAACCATAATGAATTATCAGTCCATATATGTATAGCATTCTTACCTCTCACAGCTCCCATGATTTTAGTACCATCAGTTAATACTGTTTCGCCTGATGTAGAACTAACACTAGGTACCCAATTGGTTATGTCTTCTTGATTAGACCATCTAACAGTCATTGGGTCAAATGTACCTGTTGGTGACGCTGTAGTATTAAATTGATTACTACCTAAACATATTAAGTGTCTATCATTTGGTGATACAATAATAGAGTTTACTGTTGTTGGTGTTGAGTTTGTAGCACCAGAAACTAATGTTGCTCTTGCTGGTGTTGATGAGGCATCTGTATCATATCTATAAATAGAACTACCTCTTCTATTTGCTATAACATCTTCACCAAAGTTATCTAAAGTCCATTGTGTAATTTCACTAACAAAATCACTAGCACCTGCTGATATAGGTTGATTCCATGCTCTTACATTAGAGGCACAAACACCAGCATTAAATACTCCTGCACCATACCCAACACCTGCAACAGCAGTATCTGTTCCTGTACCTAATAAATAATGTATGGTACCACCACCTGTAGAGACTGTGCAACACTAGCAGTTGTTGCTACGTCAATAGCAAAAGTATTAGAATCAATAACACTAACAGCATAAGTGGTTGTGCCTAATAATATGTTACCACCAATAGTAGTAGAACTTGTAAAGAAAACAAAATCTCCTGTACTTCTACCATGACTAGCTGCAGATACTGTAACTGTATTGGCACTTAAAGCTACAGAAAAACAATTACTTAAAGTTGTGCTTGTTGATACTGGTGTAATATCATAAATTAAATCACCATTATGTTCAAATAGTTTTTTTTCTGTACCAAAGGCAGCTCTTTTTAATCTTCTATTATCTGACCAAGCAATTAAATCTCTAGCATTACCATCAAAGGTAGCACTTACTCTTGTTTCATAACCACGAATAACTTCTGGTTTGCCTGCTCTAAATCGTACTCTATCTCCATCATACCATTTACCTTCTTCAGCATACTGAGTAGACTCTCTGTGAAAACCTACAGCAAGATTATATTTAATAAGTTTTGAGTCAGGATGTGACATGTAAACTCCTAATCAAAGTTTTTTAATAAAGCTGCATCTATAGTTGTAGCACTTCTTGTAGTATATACTAATATATCAACATCACTTGCACCTGTACTTAATGTAGGAGCTGTACCAGATACAAATTGATAAGCAGCATTATATGCTAATGTTCTAGAACCTGTACCATCTTGTATAATATGTATCTGTCCTGATTGACCTGCCACTGCATTTGATGGTGCTTCTAATGTTCTATTACCACCTAGTGTTACTACAAAGTTATTGCCTAAGGCAAAATCAATTACAATACTTGTAGCATCTGTTAATGTTGTTGGTGTATTATATGCTCTAGCAGATGTGCCAACTTTTAATGAACCTGCCTCTACAACTAAGTCTCCACGTAATGTTGTATTAGCTGTTACAGAAACTCTAGGATAACGTAAGTCTGCAATAGATACATCAGGTACATTAGTTGCTCCTGTTCCTATATCTGCTTCAGATGCTGTACCTAATCCTAAACCTTGAGCATTAGTAGGAAATACACTTGTGCCATCACAGATAACTAAACCTACTGCACCAAAAGGTATAGTATAACCATCACCACCTGCAGTTTTTATTTTAACTACATCACTTGCTGTAGTATTAGCAGATACTTTATTATTAATTACATAACTTTTTGAATTAGAAGGTATCTCTAAACTAATAGTTGTATGTGCTCCACCAACAGAACCTTTAACTTCAATAAAGGCAGACCTAGCTGTATCTCCACCACCATCTACTGCTGATAAAGTTACTGTAGCTGCAGCACCTATTTCTATTGTAGTGTACGCAGCAATAGCATCATCTACTAAACTAATAACACCATCATTTAATACAACACCCCATGAGTTAGGATTATCTCCATCACCCTGTTTATTTAATCGTATTCTACTTGTATATGTTGATGCCATATTATTCTCCTATTAATCATTACATTGGCAAAGTTTACCAAATAATCTTCTTTTAAATTTTTTATAAAACTTCTTAATTCTATCTAACATACTGTTGAACATTTGTATCATCACTCCATCTATTTACTCGTGCTACTTGTGTTACATTACCATCACTATCTACAGTATCTGTATATAGTGCTTTAAATGCTGTCATATCACTAGCATTATCTATTGCTGTAATAATATCAGCACAGTCTGTACGTATATTAGCACAGTAAGTTGTTACTGCACTTGGTATTGTTTGACTGCTATCCATAGTAACTCTTTGTACTAACCAACCAAATCTTTTAATTAAACTATGTGCTTGTTGTTTAGCTTTTTCTTTAGCTTGTGTTTTTAGTCCATAATTAATTACTTGATTACCATCTGCATCTAATATATTATTACCATCTGTATCTACTGCATTAGAATCTGCTAGTGCTTTATCTGTTACAGTATAACTTGTAGTTACTCTATTATTACTAGAATCAAAAGTATAGGTAGCTTGAGAAGTATTTTGAAATTTATCATCTCCTTTAGTACCTGTATCCACTACTGGATAAATACCTATTGCAGCTTTCTCTGCATCAGTATATTTTGTAAACATATTTGATGGATAACGTACTTCACCTATCACTAAAGACCTTGGTCTTTGATATATCTGTTGTATATTACCATCTATTACATGTGCCCATGCCATATTATCACCTCCTAAAAAGTATTATTGTATTTAAAACTCACGTCACCCCAAGCTCCAAATATAAAATCACCACCACTTCCATTTAAACCACCACCAGAAGTTCTGATTTTTAGTCCATTTGAAAGCACATCAAAATTATTAGTAGAACCAATATCAGACTCAGTACTTGTTAAATCCCAACCAAGTAATGTAGTTACTGGGTTATCTGTATCTCTTGCTGTATCTAAAACATACCAACTAGCTGCACTATCAATTCTTTTTATAAATAACATTCTAGGTCTAAATCCTGTATAGATAAATGGACCATCTGTAGAACCATTTCCTGTAAATGTTCCAAACTTTTGCATACCTTCTACATCATGCCAAATATAACTAACATAATCTGCACCACTACCATTTATTTCTGGGTGAGAACCTAAACCAAATACTGAACTACTTATAGCAGATACATCCCATCTTTGTGTTCCCTCTGTGGTTAATGCTGCATCTGTATTTAAAAACAAAATTTTATTATCATCTTGTGTCATACTTTGATGCCACACTCCCCATTTTTGAGAAGCATCTCTGTTTTTAATTATTACAAAAGATGGTTTAGCAGATAAACCATGTCCAAAAGTTGCTCCATTTGTAGCATTTCCAGTATAAGTACATATACTAAACCCTGCTTTAGTATTTGCTTGTACTGTAGAAGTTATTGAACCATCTGTATTACTAGCTGTTGTTCCTCCATTAGCCCTCCAACACCAAGCCACATAAGTAGCACTACTTTGATTTCCTGATAATTCACTTCCATAGGTAAAACCATCAGAATCAAAAGATGTTAAAGTTGAAGAAACTCCAGTTATTTCTGCAGCACTTGAGTTAGACTTTAAAATGTTAGTCGTTCCTCTATTTGTATCAAATAACATATTATCATAACCTACAGAACGACCTTTAATCCAAACAAAGTCTGGTTGAAATCCTGCTCCAGTTACATTAACAGTAGTACCATTACCAGTATAAGTAACTGCATTAAATTGTTTCTGTGGAAAGTCGTCATCAGTTTGTGCAGGGTCTATGTCATCTGATATAGGTAAGTTAGCTGAACACATAGCTAAAAATCCTGTTGGTACAGAATACTTAAAATCACCAAAACCATTACCATCTGATTCACCACCTGCTGTTATAGCTCCACCAAATGTAGAATCTTGTCCAAAATTAACTGTATAATCTCTAGTAGGTGCTGCCCAACTTCCTATTGCAGGAAACCATGTAAATCCTGCTGTTCTAGCTATAGTTACTACTCCACCTCCACCAGATGCACTACATGTAGGATTACTACCATCAGAAGGATTTTGTCCACTTAGCATATCTGTAAAACTACCATTAATAGAAAAATACCATTTATCATTATCAAAATCAGCAGCTACACCTATAATATCATTTTGTGATATTGCATTAGCACTTAAACTACCACCACTAGAACTACTTTTAGGAGCATCAGATATTATATTCATAGGATTATTAGATAAATATACATAAACTATTTGTGCTCCTGAAGGTGAAGAAGGACTATTATATCCAAGTTCTGGTTGTGAATTTACTAGTTCATTAGCCCAACCTATAGCAGAACCACTTGTGCCACTACTTACCATTCTATATTCCCAATACCATTTTCCACTTGTTACACCAAAGTTTCCAAAAGCTGTATCAGTTAGTGAAACTGATAAATTACCATCAGATAAAGTACCAAAATCTGGTGTTCCTCCACCTTGTGCGTGTAAAGGATTTAAAGTACAAAAATTTCCACTACTTGCCATATATTGTATTTCCTTTCATATTAACTACCAAATGTTGGACTATCAAGAACTTGATGGTCTGTTCCCATATTAGCTGCTGTCCAATCGTTATTGTTTCCACTACTATCATTACCTAAATCACTTGCATTTTCAAATAATAATAAATGTCCTGCACTACCCCATGTAATACCAGAACTTAAATCTTTAGGTATCCATACACCATTTTTACTTTCTGCAAAATCAGTAGGTGCATATGTAGTACCATCAACATATGCCCATTGTGCTAAATATTGGTCTGCTGCATATCCATAATTATAATAATCTCCTATAGTCCATGCTCCTGCTGCAATACCTGCAAAAGAAGAATAAGAACTTCTATTATCTACATTATAAGATGCTTCTGTACCATTTATAAAAAATTTTATCTTTTCACTAGCAGTTCCATTATCAAGGTCAAATTGCATGTGTATATTATACCAACCATTAGTGTCACGAAATAAATTATCTGTAGATATAATATATTGAGCAGTATTTGTATTAGTAATATTTAAAGAATCACCTTGACCATTACTGGGTGGGTTTGCAAATCTAATTCGTGTAAAACTGAAGTACTTGTTCCACTTCTAGGAGTAAACCAAGTGCTTGCTCTAGTAGAACCAGTAGGTAATCTCTCCTAACATAGCTCTTTTATCAAAATTTAAAGTAAATGAACATTAGAATCTACTGTGCTAAATGTTTTTGTTAATCTTGATGCATTAGATGAAGTAGAATTTGCGTCAAACCTAGCTGATTGTTCTATCTGATGTGAATAAAATCCTGTTGCACCTGCTGCTTGACCTCCTGCACCTGCTAATAAATTATTTTGAAAAACTCCCATTATGCGTATGCCTGTGTTATTACCATTTGTATATCTCCTCCAACTCCATCACTAGATGCAGATACTACAATATAGTCTAATCTATCTACTGCACCATTATCTGTTGACAAGGTTGGGTCTGTACCACCTATAAATTTAAAATCTGCATTATATGCCATTGTACCACTTCCTCCACTTTGTGTCAAGAAAATACTTCCTGTTTGTCCTGTTCTACATCCTGTAGGTTTAGCTAGTGTATGTGCTGCTGTAACTGTTGTACTAAAGTTTTGTGCATTACCAAAATTTAATGATACTGATGTAATACCATTAATAGCTGTTGCACAAACAACTGCTGCTGCACTTTTAGTTAATTGTAATTGTCCTTCTAATGAAGTATCTCCTGATACTCTTACTGTGCCTAAGAAACCAGAGTTACCTGTTATAGTAGCTGTACTTAAAAGATTAACTGCACCACCAACTGATACTGCACCACCTATAGATACTGCTCCTGATACTGTTACTGTTGCTTCAAACTTTGTAGCATCACTAAATGTTTTATTACTTAATGTTTGTGTTGCTGCAATACCTGCTAGTGTATCTGCAGATGCAGGCATTAATAAATCTATATTACCAGAAAAATCAGCATGAGCAGGTGCCTTTAATGCAGCATAATGTGCATTGCCTGATTCACAATACATTCTAAGTTCTGATTGTGAACCACCATTTTTTAAATCAATAATACCACCACCAATACTTACTGTTCCTCCTATAGAAACATTACTGGCTACTGTTACTGTACTATTGAATGTAGCAGCTCCTCCTACAGATACTGTACTTTTTAAATGTGTTGCTCCACTTACTGATAAAGTTCCACCAACTACTACATTTCCTACAGATATATTACCTGCAATGGACATTGGTATATTTGTAATATTACTACCATCACCATAAAAAGCACTAGCACAAACTTTAGAACTTACATGTACATCTCCTTTAACTGTAACATTACCACCTAATGATACATTGCCTGCTACGTCTAATGTTCCACCTATAGTTGTATTACCACTTACTCTAACTGTTCCTAAGAAACCTGCAGCTCCAGAAACTGTGGCAGTAGATAAAAGATTAACAGCTCCACCTATACTTGCTGTGCCACCTATAGAAGCATTACTTGCTACTGTTAATGTACTTGCAAGATTAACTGCACCTCCTACAGATAACGCACCACCTATTGATGCAGCTCCTGCAATTGTTGTAGTACCACCTATATTAACATTACCAGAAACAGATACACTATCTTTAAAAGTACCTGCTCCTACAACTGTTACTGTAGAACCAAATGTTGCAGCTCCATTAACACTAACTGTATCTTTTAAATGTGATGCTCCTGATACACTTAATGTACCACCAACTATTAAATTAGTTACAGATACATTACCTCCAACAGATGTTGGTACTCCAGTTAAATTACTTCCATCTCCATAATATGCACTAGCACATACTTTTGCATTTGTAGCTTGAACATTAGCACCTGCTATCGTAACTGTACCACCTATATTTAATCCACCACTTATAGATGCATTTGTTTTAAAAGTAGCATCACCTGAAACTGTAACAGTAGATGCAAAAGTTCCTGCACCTGTTGTAATTAATGTACCACCTATAGATGTATTACCATTAACATCTAATGTACTATTAATAGATGTTGCATCTTTAAATGTTGCTGTGCCTACTAATGTTGTAGTTCCTGATACTTGTAATGTACCTCCAACAATAGCATTTGATACTGATATATTACCACCTATAGAAGCAGTTATACCTGTAAGATTAGAACCATCTCCATAGAATGCTGATGCACAAACTTTAGCATTAGCAGCTTGTACGTTTGCTCCTGTTATAGTAACTGTTCCTCCAATATTAACATTACCTGATACAGAAATATCATCATCAAAAGTTACTGCATCTCCAAATGTTTTATTAGTTAAAGTATCTGTTGTAGATGTTCCTACAAGTGTTGCAGAACTAACTGGTAAGGTTATAGTTAAATTACCACTAAAAGAACTATGTGGTGGAGCTTGTAATGCTGCATAATGTGCATTAGCTGATTCACAGTATAATTTGATATTTGATTGAGTTCCTGTATTCTTTACATCTATAGAACCACCTGATACCATAACAGCACCAGTAATAGTTACTGTTCCACCTAATGAAGTATTACCTGCTACATCTAATGTACCACCAACGATAGCGTTTGATACAGATATATTACCTCCAATAGACGCAGTAATATTAGAAAGGTTAGAACCATCTCCATAATATGTAGACGCACAGACTTTACCTGTTACTAATAAATCACCAGATACAGATACATCATTACCTGTACCAAATGTACCACCAACATATACTTGACCTGTTGCTACTTGTAGTGCAGTATTTGTTCCATCTCCTGTTTGTACTCGAACTAAACTTGCACTTACTCCTTGATTAGCCGATACCTCAGCTATCTTTAAAAGTTCTTTATAACTATTTGATATTATTTTGCCTTGTAATGTACTCATACTGAATCCCAAAAGTTTGGAACTGGCGTATCACTTTCCCAAGTAAAATCTGCCTGGTCCCATGTTTTATTTCTACCTAAGTCATCTGGCCTTGCGTTTCTGATAGCTGGGTCTTCACTAACATCTGGTGATTGATTTTGTGGATGATTTTTTAAATCATATCTACCATCAAAACAAGTTGGACAACGTAATGTATTGTAACTACTTAGTCGCATTATTCTTTGTGGATAAACAAACCCACATTCATCGCACATTCCTAATGCTCTTTTAATTGTTGCCATTATACAATTCTCAATTTAGGTTTAAAATAGATACTGGCTCTCTCTTTATCTTCTTCCATTGCTCTTTTTAAAAGCTCTTCATAATTTGCTTTTAATAATGTTAATCTCTCACTTGGTATGCCTGGTCTTTTTAGGCCCATATAATAAGCAAGCCCTGCAGTTAGGCAAGGTAAAAATCTAACTGGGGCATCTGCATTTTGATTAAATGATTTATTGGTGTCTTGTACCTGACGAATTAATTCTATTTGAAGTAGACCGGTAGAATTATCTGGTACTGGATATAAAA
>FUIF01001603.1_pt1 | contig 31439 bp, 34 predicted proteins | sample 1003461 | NCBI WGS metagenome assembly FUIF01 (sample SAMEA80401918, study PRJEB19352) | marine metagenome
TGCTCCCTTTTTTTTTATTCTCTTTCTGTATTCATATAATACTCATATTCTTTAGCTTTATTTTTTTGATCTTTAGTAGCTTTATCACCTAAATTTTTAATTTTATTTATGTAAGCTTCCATTTCAGCTCCACTCATATCTTCAAATAATCCTGGCTCTTCTTTTTTATTATTACCAAAATCAGGATCAGGATCCTTACGTATTGTTTCTGTTTTTTTGTAAGGTTTATCCATCATTGGAAACCCTTTCATTTTAAATGCCATAGTTTTATATTTTATTTATTATCGTATATATTAAAAATTCTTTTTGTAAGACCTATTTTTTTACTTAAAGCTGTCTTTTTAAAATCATAGTATTCATCTGTTCCAAACTCATACGGATTTTTTCTAGTCATAGCAGATTGTGGAGCCGCTGAATCAGCAAACATTGCTGCTCTTTTTTCTTTTCTATCAACAGTTCCGTCTTTATTAGTATCTCTTGGGTCATATTCTTTTTCATCACCTCCACCTTCAGATCCCATTATAGAAGGTTCTTCTGGTATTTTAACTTCTTCTTTTTCTTCAACAATAGGTTGGGTTCTATCTAGTTCTTCTACATCCCTTTCTGTTTGCTTATCTATTTTATCTGCTTCTATTTTTTCTTCTTCAGCCGTTAAAGTACTTTGATTATTTCTAATAGGCTCAGGATGTCTAGTTAAACTTTCCGTTGGCGCTAATGTTTTAGCTAACTTCATAGCATCTCTTTTAGTTATAAAATTAGAACTATCAGAATAACCACCTACAAAATCAGGATTAGCTGAATTATTCATAATATTCATATATTGGTCACGAATATTTTTCTGTATAGTTCTTAACTTTGGTGCTTTGTCTTTTGTCCATTCGCCCTCCTCATACATTCTTTTGTCTTTTGATATATGAGGTTCATTATCAACTCGACCATAAGCTGAGTCAATCATTCTTTGTTGTAACCAAGATCCACCAGCTGATTCAGGCCCGCCATAGTTAGCTAAGTAATCGTAAAATCTACTATTTGCCATATTACTTCTATCAACATTACCGACGCCAAATTGTTTTTCTCTACTTTTAAACCACTTAACTGCATCTTCTAACATATCAGCGTGTTGTTCTTCGGTGTAATCAGCGTATCTGTCACCTTTGTTTTTACCAGATACAACTGACGTTGTAAGACTACCAAAAACATTAGTTGTTTCTCCCGGATTTATTTTAGTACTTTCATAACCTGGATTTCTTTTTTCCATTATATCTTTACTTACATTAAGAGCTTCATTAGGGTCATTTATTGGCCTACCAAGTCTATCATATTCAAAGTCCGAATCATAAGTACCATCATCTTGAAAACCCTTGTCACGCATTGACTGTGGTATATAATAAAAACCTTTAGTTCCTTTTTGTTTAGGAAACCCTTTCATTTTAAACGCCATATTATTGAAATTTATTTAGTGTTATAGTATCAACAGAATGTTGTACCGTTTTTTTATCTGCTTCTAATTTAAACATTACGTTAGGATTAAAGCGTTCCTTTTCAATACCGTTATCAAATATAATAACTGTTGGGATAGCTGTAACATTATAATCAGTTTGAACGTCCATAGATGACATAATATCGATTCGATATACATTACATCCTTTTAATTTATTTAATTCATTAAACTGATTCATTTGATTCCACTCCGCCCAAAACTCTACGGCTACAATGTCTTTAGCTATTTTACCTTTAAAGTTATTCGTATTAATAAAATCTTGAGAAAATAAAGTAGTTGTACCTAGTAAATATACTATAAATAATACAATTACATACAACCAAGTAGAAATATCTATTTGCTTTTTCATTGTCTCAATAGTTTTATTTCCTCTTTCAATTCATCTATCTCCTTTATTAATGTTTCAATTTGATTACGAGCCATTTGATCTTTCATATTAAACTCCATACGAGTTGGTGGCCACGTATTACTAGCGGCTGGATCACCCATATCTATAGTATAAGTACCAGTACCAGGTTTAGGTAACTCTAATGCTTTTTCTACTTGACCTTCAAGTTCTGAAAACTTAGAGTTTATACTAGCCATTAAACCAAAATAAGCAGATATAATAGTAGCAACAGCCACCACTATACTGATTAATGTTTTAACGCTAATTTGAAATTTACTTTCTTCTGAAAGTTCTTTAGCCATAACTATTTATTTTTTTTTATATTTAAGAGACTCTATATATTCTTTTCTTTCTTTCGCATCTTTAGCCCAATCTTCCTCTGTAGCGTCAAATTCAGTTCCACTAGGTCCTACTGATACTTCTCTTGCTAGTTTTTCTTTTTTCTCAATAACTTCAGGGCTTTCAACTGGTCCTATATTTTCACTTTCTTTATTTTGCTTTTCTTTTAATTTATAGTAGTCTTCATCTGAAAGCTCTCTTGTGTCTAAAATATTTTGTGTCAAAATATCTTTACCGTGACCTTTTACGTGCCTTGTTAAATATGTTTTATAAGGAAAGCTATCCTTTGAATACTTCATTTTAAACGCCATAGTTATTTAATTATAGGTGTTTTTATATTTCCACCGTCGCCAAAGTTGTATGCTGGTGGTTGGTTTTCTATTTTAGGTTCTTGCATTGATACTTCAGATTTAGTTTTTCTCATGTAATCAATACACATTTTCATACCAGGTAACGCCTGGTTTCTATATCCTTTTTTAGCCATAATTATTTATATTTATTTTTTATTAGTCTGGAAGAACATCTTCTTCATCTTCATTAAAGTCATAATATTTATCAAGCTCTGTTTCCTTGTAACCTTCTTCACCAAACGAAGGAACTTCTTCTACACGGATAATTTTTCCAGCTTTATTTCTAATATATTTTTTATCTTTTGTGAATGCTGACCATCCACCCATTTTAAACGCCATAACTATTTTATTTTAAGTTTAATTTTTCCATCTTCAATATATAATCCTTCTGGTTCTTTTATTGCTTGCCCGTTAATATTATATATTACACTATTTTTCTTAGATTTATTTATAAGCTCGTCGATGTTAGAACTACAAGGTAGCCCAGTGTCACAGTCTACGTACTCTGTAACATACTCTATAAACTCTACATATTCTATTTCTACAATAGTATCATAAACAAATACATCTACATACTCAATAACATCAACAAATAAAGTATCTAATATATCTTCGTATATAGTAACAGTATCAATGATGTAAATATATTCAGGCACAAACACTTCTACTTCTACAGTGTCAATTATAATTTCATATATATACTCTGGTATAGTATCAAATATAGTTTCATATTGTATGACATCTACATAAACTGTATCACAGGGTGGTGGCCCAATAGGCCCACAATCTTCTACAGTAGTTGGTACAGCGTTTGCCTCATCACTACCATCTACACAATCTTCCCAACCGTCATTTAAATAAAATAAATTTGGGCCATTAGGTACACAACCATTTGGAGCGTATTGTGTCCAGTTAGCTGGGTCGTCTCCACAATAAAAACCGTTTTGCTCAGCACAGTCTAAGCATAATTGTTGAAAGTCAAGTTGCGCATTAGCGAACGAGCTAATAAACGCAAATAAAATTATAATATATTTTTTCATAGTTATTTTTTTTTAGATTTAATATACTGGTTTGATAGTTTTTGTAAATACTTACGGTCTATACTTTTTTTGTATTTATCTTCGTAAGCTTTAATTTTTTCTTCTTTAGCTTCATTTCCCCATATTTTATTCGCCCCACTAGAGTTGCCTTTTTCTTTTTGCTTATTAGCTCTGTATTCAGCACTTATAAGATCAGCAAAAGCATCATCTTCTGAAGATAAGCCAGATACAATATCTCCACTTATTTCCTTGTGTTTAGGAAAAAATGCTTTGTAATCATCATCTGCTTTTGTAAATGCGGAAAACCCGCTCATCTTAAATGCCATATCTTAAAATATTAAATAGTTAAACCCAAATTTTACTTCGTATATTTCTTTACCCCAATATCTCATATGCGTGCCTTCTACAAATAAACCTAAGTGTTGTGTTATCTTAGTTCCAAATATAATACCAGCGTCCCACTCCGCCATACTGTCTTCGTATTCATACGAGTAATCGTCTAATCCTTTGTGATAAGGTAAAAAATTGTACCACGTGTGCAGCCAAAACGTTGGTGTATATTTGTAATAAGCTACACCAATAACTGCACTTAATTCTTTTTGCATACCTAACTTATCAAGTTCGCGTATATTATAGTTAGCAACAGCGCTACCAAAGTAGTGGTTGAAGAACTCATCATTAGAGGTAGCTACTAATACTGAGTCTCCACCACTAACATCATACCAGTTTTGATCTACATAAAAACCTTGTACCCATTGTTCTGGTGCATAACCAAAGTCTTCAGCTAAATCTTGAAATGTATTTTCTCCTGGTACCCAAAAATCTTCTATTGGGTTAACTCCATAAACTGGATGTATTCTAAATACAGTTCCAATAGTAAAATCCCAATTACCTTTATTTAATCTAATTCTATAATCTAATGATGAATATCTTAAATTTACCCTTTCATTATCTGTGTACTGTGCTTTAACCACAAACCAATCGCCGAGGTAACGTAACCAAAAATTTTGCTCAGTAAACTTTTCACCACGATTACGTATAAAAGAATAATTAAACAAATACTCCCAGCCATTAGCGTTACCAATAGTAACATTGTCTGCAGTATTTCTTTCGGTTCCAGTGTACCATGTTTGTCTTTTAGTTTCATAATCAAATCTTGCTATTTTACGCACGCCTAATGTTAAGTTATAATCGTACGCGTTAATTTCAGTTATGTCTTCATAACCTTTTAATACAGCTCTATAATCCTCTCTTTCAACAAATGATGTATTCATAGACATCGATGTATAAAAAGTTGAGTACTTAAAGAAATCTTTTATCTGCGCCGTACCAACAGTACTAATTAGCAGAAATAGTAATAATAAATTTTTCATTTTGCTTTTCTTATTATTTTAAAAATTACCAAACCGATTATTGCAGCGGTTGTACATATAGGGCAAGGGCACATAACTAACATTTCCATCTTCTTCTAGCCGCTTTACCTCTTTTACTTTTCCAGTTTTTTGATCTAGCACAAAACGACTTTCTACGCTTAGCTGCTTTACTACCTGGTTTTACTTTGCCTGTAACTGGCGCTGATAATTTACTACCTGGGTTTTCTTTTTTATAAGCTTTTCTACCTGCCTCAGTCATACCCGCACCTTCTTTAGTTGAAAGAAAGTGTCTACCTTTACCCTTAGTAGTTTTCCTTAATTTTGTAAACGGATTATTTAATTGTATAAATGCCATATTATTTTTCTCCACATTTTTTACTTGGGTTACCAACTTGTACCCAGTTTTCTTTTTTAAACCAGTCTCTTAATGTTGCCCCTTTTTTACGAGCGCCTTTAACAAAACTTTTAGATGATCTTTTATATTTACCACTTTTAGCTGCTTTACGTTTAGCTCTAGTAACTTTATCTCTTTCAGATTTACTCATACTACGAACCTTAGCAGCTGGTAAACAAACTTTTTTTGTACCACCACCTTTTATTTTTTTAGTTAATGGAGATATTTTTTCGCAACTTCCATCACTATATGCTTTTTTACCTGGAACAGGTTTGTAACCTGGCCAACATCTTTTAGTAAACGGCTCAAAGCCTTGCATTTTAAAAGGCATTATTTTTTCTTTTTACTTTTACCCATTTTACTTGGTCCACCAGCTCTAGTACATCTAACGCCCCAACCCGAAGCATAAGCGCTAGGCCATACTTTAAACTTACGCTTAGCAGCTGCTTTGCAAGGTCCACTAATTTTAGTTCTCTTTATTTTAGCAAACGGACTCATCTGTTCCATGCGTCTTCTACCGCACCCTGTTCTAGGAAATGGATTATTTTCTTGTACAAATTTTTTTAAAGCCATAGTTTATTTTTTTTAAGCTTCACCTCTTTCATGTTTACTAGCCCATATAGCTTTAAGTTGATCTGGTGCAAATTTTCTTTTAGAAAACCCACTAGATTTTCTAACTTCTTTTGCAAACTCCTCTGGTAGTTTACCAGCTTTTTCAGCCGCTCTTAAACCAGCGTTAAACTTAGTATGAGATTCACCTTTATTCATATCTTTAATATGACCTTCTACTATATCAGCTTGTTTACCGTGAGCTTTAACAGCTCCACGTAATTGTTTTACAACCTCTTCAAGGTTTTTATATTTCATTTTAAATGCCATAACCAATTATTTATTTTTTCTTTGTCTTTTCATTTTTCTATAATCTCTCATAGCTTCTCTTCTATCCTTACCTTTTTTCCAAGAGCCATAAGCAAATTTTTCAGCTTTCTTTTTATTTTTAAATTTATACATTTCTCCAGCCTCAAAAGCTTCTTGTGCTGACTGTTCTTTTTTATTTCCTTGTTCGTCAAAAGTAATAGAAGGCCAAACGTGGTATGTACCTGTAGGATTGTCTTGTATGTCACTAGCCATACGATGTGTTTCAACTTTACCATCATCAGTAATATTGCCAACATCTTTACGTATAGACCTAGCATGTTTTTTCCTATTTTTAGTTACAGTGTCTGTAAAAGCAGACCAACCATTCATTTTAAACGCCATGATTATATATCTAAATCTTTACTGTCTAATAATGTATAAGTAAAGCTATTGCTCCACTTATCTCTAGCAACTCTACATATGTCCATGAATTCATGCCAATCGTCATTAGCTGCTATTACTTGGCAACCAGCAGACCATTTATCTACCTTAGTAGATTTTTTACCACCCCACTTTGTTGCTCTATGTATATTAATTCCAAATAAACCTGTTTGTGTATTGTCATCGCTTAAATCAAACTTACCGTCTCTATTAGCGTCACGGTAAACTGTAACCGGTCTACACTGACCTAAAGCTTCATATCTACCTTGATGTAATCTAATTTTATGTGAGCCAGGAAACTGTCCTTCTTTTAACACCGCTACGCCTTCTACTCTCATTATATTCTCCACCCAATATCTACCGGGGTCAGTTGTGCAATCATAACAATAAAACTCCCATTGACCATCACATTTAAATGATAGAGTAATTTTATCGTCAAACTTATTTGTTACTTCATTTCCAGTATCAGAGTTTCTAACTCCTACTATATTAAGGTTATAGTCACCTTTTTCAAACCATTTATATCCTTTGCATTTAACTGCTTTTTCTATTATGTCTTTAGTTAATTTCATTACTTTATTATTACTGTTACTGTAGGTGTACCTGTACCTGTTGTTGTTATTCTTAAACTAAAAATATTACTGTCAAAAGCAATGTTATCTGATAGTACTAAAGAAGAGCTAACTGGTATTTCAACTTCTTTTATTATAACAAAAGTAGTTGAACCATCGTGTAAATCAACTGTTACTTTAGTAATAGCAGAGTCTTCGTTAGTTATTAATATTTTTTTAATATTACCACTTACTCCACTACCTTTAGTTATTAAAGATTGATTACTAGCTGCACCTGCAAATCTTTTATATATACCAGCCATTATGCTAAACTTAAAGTTATTGATTTAGATACATCACCTTTACCAAAATTTTTAACCGCTGTAAGTTGAATACTGTAAACTGTTTTACCTTTTACAACTGATTCAGTCATATCACCAAATGATATTGTAGTTCCGCTAGGAACTGTGATAAGGTTGTCTTTACCTTTGTCGACAACCTTACCATCTTTTATAGCTTTTTTATATTTTAATTGTTCGCTACCTATAAACTTCATTATATTTCAAATCCAAAATTAAAAATCATAAATCTAAATCTAGGGCACTTACCTTTGTTCTCACACATAGCGCAAGGACAAAACATAAGCTCAAACATAGTCCAAGTTCCTAGTCTAAATACTAATTCATATTTTTCTTTTTTATTTCCCGCTTTCCAGGAATTAATCCAATTTACCATATTTTAAAGTTTTGATTCTATAATATAATCACACGTTTATTGGTGAGCATAACATTTTTTGTTTTTATTCTCTGTTTTGTTTTTACATCTCTTTCCATTAGATTTGATAGCAGTACACCTATATTCTTTCTTACCATCACCGTCTGTATCACTACCATCTTTAAACGGTCTATGGTGTACGCATAAGAATTTTTTGTCCGCAGTTTCAGTCGTTATCTTACATCTTTTACCATTAGAGCGTATACCAGAACATCTAACAGTTTTAATACCTTTAGCTTTCTTTTCTTCTTCTTCTTTTTTCTTTTCTTCTTCTTTTAATTTTTCTTTTTCTTCTTTCTTTTTCTTTTTCTCTTCTTCTTTTTCTATAGCTTTCTTTTCTTTAATACGCTTTTTAGCTTCAGCTGTATCTTCATCTTCAAGACCTAAATCCCAAACACTCCATCCTAAACCTAACATTATCCTGTTCCATGTAGAATGATTGCTTGTTATAGCCTCTTCTATATTATTAGCTTTTCTAACTAATCTTTGTAATGGTATATTTGTACCAGCTTCGATTATACTAGACCAAAAATATAACTCAGGGCTTTCTACACGAAAACCAAGCTCCTCACTAAGTCTACCGTCTGCATCATAATACTGAGATTCTTGTAGCTTGATATATTTTTCTTAACTTACTACCTACTGGTGGAGAAAAACTAAGTAGTTCTAATAAAATTTTAGCATCTTCTCTTCCCCATTTCTTTGCTTTTTCTTCATTATATACGCCTACCGTATTTTTTACAGTTGATAATACTTTACCGTGTATACCGGTACCTGATAAAAACGAATCTAACGATCCATTAAAAACTCTTTTTAAGTCTTTATCTAATTCTTCTTCATCATCTCCCCACAAAGACTGTGCTAGTGCTTGTTGTAAAGCTAAGAACACAATGCTTTGTACAGCACCATAATATGCTATTTTTGATATGTGCGTTTTAGGATCACCTCTTCTATTAACTAAATCAGACAGTGCTTTTTTAGTTAAACGAGTGTATTGCATTGTTGTATTTTGAAAGGCTAAAACAACCCTACCTAACACGCTAGCTTGTTGTTGAGATATCATATCTTCTCTTGAAGACTGTTGGGTTTCTTCAGCAATTTCTTGAAAGTCCAGCATAGCTTTATCATTAGCTTGCTTATTAGTCATACCTTGTTTTTTGTAAGTATTAAATCTATTTCTGTAAAACGAAGCACCACCAAAAGCTATAGCAAAACTATCCACTAATTGTGTTGGTGTAAAACCTAATTGTAATAAATAATTAATAGCTTTTCTTGGTGAAACTTTACCATCTGAAAATGTAGCTGACAGCTCCGCAGCGCTAACATCTGTTTGTATACCTTTTCTTCTTTGCTTTAATTGTGGTGAATTAAATAACATAGCAAAGTCCTTCCAAAACTGTGGTTGATTAGCAAAAGCTTTACCAGCTTTAAACAAATTATTATCAGTCCAGTTTATAAAGTTAACAGTAGACATTGTTTGAAGAGAGGACGATCTCATGTTAAAGAACATAATAGCACCAACAGATCCATTAATCCAATCTAATAAAGCATTTACATTACTATCAGGGCTAAGTCTTCTATTAGTACCGTTTTCCATACGGTATAATATATTATCTAAAGCATTTTTAAAATTAGTACCATACGTAGCCTGTATCTTGTTCATGTTATCAGGCGTAAATATAGCATTTTTATTTTCTATCCAATCTTGTAAAAATTGTTTCCTACCTATTTACTAACTATATCATTTAAATCGCTAGCTATAGTACCTACCGACCAACCTTCTTTTGGTTGTATATATCCTTCTTTTGTTCTAGTAATTTTACTTAAAGTATCCGCATATTGTTTTACTTTTGTATTACCCTCAACATAGCTAATTAACTTATCTCTAGTTTTAATATCTAAACCAGGTATATCAAAACCTGATTTATTCCATAAGTAAACTCTTATAGCAGCGTCTACATTAAAAGTTGTTCCTGGCACTTTTTTATATAAAGTTTTATGTACATCTTTAAAATCTTTTTTCAACTGTTTCCACTCGTTAACCATGCCTTGTTTGTAAGTATTCCAAGATCGTATACCTTTAGCGAACGGATCTAGTAAATTTTCTTTAAACCACTCCATATGTTGCTCGCCTTGTTTACCAGTACCTAAAAATCTATATAATAAACCTTTAAAGTCCTCTGCTGATGGTGGAACAAATAGTCTCCACCAACCTTTATTCTTACCACTTCTTATAGCCTCAGCTTGAGATATTACTTTGTCTGCTTTTATACCTTTTGACTCTTCTATTATTTTGTTAAATTCTTTACTAGCGTTTTTACTAAACTTAATTTTAGCTTGAACAACTTTAGATTTAATATCTAATTGATCTAACACTTGTTTGACGGCTTCAACATTTTGTATAGCGTCATCAACAAAATACATATCATTATAACCTTCAGCAAACTTTTCTAACATCCATTGTGCTTTAGCATCACCAGTACTATTAGCTAAACCAGTTATATTTTTTAACGGTATGTTTATTCCTTGAGAATCTAAAAACTGTTTTATTGCAGGAGCAGAAGCCTGAGGTCTAGCGGTTAAAACAAACATGTCTTTAGTACCGTATTTTTTTGCTCTACTTCTAGCTTTATCCATTAACGGCCCAGGTTTGCCATCGACTACATCATTAAACTCTGAAAAATCAAACTTACCACCTTTAGCTAATATAGCATCCCCTTGTTCAGCAAATTCAGTAGCATCTAATCTAATTTTTTCATAACTAGAAACAAAATCATCCATTTGTTTTACTAATGTATTTGGCATTGGGTCTTGTTGAGTTATATTATCTGTGTTAACCTCCATAAACCTATTGCCAAACATATCTTTAAACGTAGATTTATTACCTTGCACCGCCTCATGATTACGTTTAACTATGGTATCTAACAACGATCTTTCTTTTCTAGCTCTATTACGCTCTAAGGCTACATCTAAGGACGTATCTACAAACAACATACTAACATCATACCCTTTAGATTTAAACTCATCTACGAGCTTTTGCATTGATTTTATACTACCACCAGTACCATCAACAACAACGCCATTAGCATTACCTTGATACTTCATCATTTTATTTCTAGCTATTTTTCTAGACTCATGACCTAGCTTACCAAGTATACTTCTTTGTTCAGAGGTTAACTCTCTCATATCGGCTGGTAAACCATGATTCTTTTTTAACCACTCTAATGATATATCTGAGTTTACTATTTTAAAACCTTGGTTGGCTAAATTTAATTTGCTAATAACATTACCCTTACCACTACCAGCACCACCAGCTAAGAATATAACTTTACGTTTTGGTTTAGGTTTACCATCAGTATTAGGTATTGTAGCCCTAACACCTGATTTAGTAAAACTTAAAGTGTCATCAAAATCAAATGTTGACATACCTTTTACCACTGGTTTTTTACTAAACTTTATAAGATTGTCTTTAGCTTTATACATTGCTGAAGACTTAGAGTTTTTTATATTAGCACTTTTAACTAATTTTGTTTGTTCTTTAGAAAATGCTCTATCAGATTTTACTTCTTGAAAACTTTTACCATCTGAGCTAAATATGTTATTTAAATCTGTTTGCTTTAAAATATTTAATCTACTAAAACCAGCTGTACTTGTTTTACCACCTGGAGCTAAATCTATTAAATCCATAGTGTGTGTACTACCTAAAAATTGTGAGTGATTATTAAATATTAAATCTAACTCGGCATTAATATCAGTACCTTGAGGAGCATATATTAACTCAGCAATCTTAGCCATTGTATTAGCATTAGGATCTATGTGTTCACCTTTAGGATTAAGTTTTTCTTTAATCACTACCTGCTCAAATGTTAATCCTCCTTTAGCCTTTATTTTTCCTCTATTTTTTTCGTACTTTATAACTCTATTATACAAAGGATTATTTTTAGACATATCTTGTGGTCCATCTAGTAATTCTACTAAATCTAATCTAGTTAAACCTCTAAATCCTTTTACAGCACTAGTTTGAACTTGTAATAAGTTAATAGCTGATAGCGCACTTATGCCTCCATTTTTAGGACCTTTTCTAGCTAAATCAATTATTGTTCCTGCTATATGTTTTGCTAAAGCTATGTTTGCAACATTTGCAGCTTGTATTTCAGGATTTAATTCTTTTAATTTATCTAACTTAGCTTTTTGAGTTAAACCATATTTACCATTTTGTATTTTTATAATTTCTTTAAACAAAGGCAAACTTTTATTCATTACCCTAATGTCTGATAAATTTATATTATCAGGTGCTTTATTATTTTTTTTGCTAACAGACTTTTTTGTTTTTTCTAACCTAAGATGGTAATCACCCATTATATCATTATTGTTTTTATCTTTTTTAAAAACTCTTTTTCCAGCTTTAGCTGTAGCTGTATGATCTACTTTTCTACCAGCAGAGTCCATTACTCTACTATAATAACCAAGTATATCGTAACCTAAGATGTTCATTATTTCTGGTCCTAATAATTCTGCTAAAGTTGTGGCATCTTTGTGTAGTAGATCTTTTTCATTAATAGCATATCTTAAATTACCTTGCTTTTTTAATAAGTCTTTTAATGATTGAGGGAATATATCTGATTTATAAATACCTTCTTTAAATCTTACAGCCTGACCCTCTTCAATAACACCAGCATCGTTTAATTCTAAAGCTAAACCAACAGCAGCGGCAGATATATTTTCATTTTCACCTATTAATATAAAATTACCGTTTTCATCAATAACGTTTTCAACACCAAATTGCTGTATTAAAACGTCTATTAAATCAGCCTGCTCTAAAACAATTTCACCTGAAACCGCTTCTGAAAATTTAACTGAAGAGTTATTTGTATTAACACTACTAATATCAGGGTCTCTGTCTAACGTGGCGTTTAGTTCTGCTATATAGTTGTCTTTTATATTTCTATTTTGAAGACTTTCGATAGCACCTATTTTTGGTAGCATATCTTTAGCTACTTTAGCAGCTTGATCAAAAGCTATTTCACGGGTTAATAGTTCAGCTAATTTATCTTTTCTAGCACCAAGCATTCCAGACTTGATTGAACCTGGCGGTTGATAACCTAATACTACCTCAGCGTTGTCGCCTCTAAAAAATGCTAATAATTCTTCAGGTGTAGGATTTGGTAATCTAGTTGCTAAATTATAACCTTGAGCGTATTTAGTAAACGTTTTAGGTATTAATCCCTTTCTTTGAAGATCTATTATCTCTTGTTTTTTAGTTATTCTTTTTGATCTTGTAAATATCTTTCTACCATTAGGATATTTTTTGCCACCAACCATTCTTTCTAATTGACGAAGATCTTCGGCTTTTATAAATTTTAATAATGGAGCTAAATCATTTTTAATAAACTCATTAAACTGCAATTCTGTTCCAAGCTTTTTTTGTATTATAGGTCTTAATTTGTCTGATATAATTTTACCAAGCTCCGTCCTCATTTGTTTACTATTAACTTCTGGAAGCTTAGTTCCAAATGCTGTAGTAAGAGCTCCTTCAAATTGAGTAATTAATTTTTCATCTATGCCAAATACCTTAGTTAAAGTTTCTTGAGTTTTCTTTTTATCAGCAACTGTCTCTTCTTTTATCATCATTAATTCCTCTGGCGATAAACCACCATCTTCTTGAGACCTATCAAAAATAGTTCTACCACTTTCACCAATAACCAAATCACCACTAATGTCTCTTTTGTCACCAAGCTTACCTTCTTTAAACATTTCTTTTATAGTACCTATTTTATCTTTACTATAACCAGCCATTACAAATTCACCAAAAGCTTTAGCACCTACTTTACTACCATCAGCTCTTGTAGCTTCAGGATTAAAACCAGTTTTACCAAATATACGATCAATTATTTTACCTAAAGTTCTATTAGCTTGATCTTCGTTGTAATTAGCATCTTTTAATATAGTGTTTCTAACGATACCGTTTTCACTGTAAAACATATCTGCTATAGCTTCACTACCTTCTTTACTGTTAACCCATTTATTAAATTTAGCTTTTGTGTTAGCGCTTTTGGGAACTATTTTATTAAGCGCTTCCGCGGGACCAGAGAATTTAAAGGCTTTCGATTGGTCTTGTTTAAACTTTTTATATTTCTTCTTAATATCTTTTCCAATAACTCTTCCTGTTTTTGTGTCAACAAGAGATCTTCCTTTTTTAGTTTGCCTAAAATTTATATCACCATTTTTTATTTTCTTACCCAATTGAGTTATAAAGTTAACAGCGTCTTTTTGTCCTCGTATATCAAGGCTGGCTTCACCTTTAGTTTTATTAGAAAATATTTTATTAAGACCATAACCTACAAGAGATGGAAGGTTTCTGTTTTGTACGCTTTTAAGATCAAGACCACCTTCAGCAGACATCTCCATAAAGTTAGTAATAACTTCTTCTGCTTTGACGTCACCATCATAGCCACTAACTCTAGTCATTAATTTTAAATAATTACCTGTATCATGTTTTTGCAAGTGCGTTATTATATCACCTGCTATATCGTTAAACGCCTGTGGGTTTTCTCCAAATAATTCTTCTAATACGTAATGACCTTTTTCATGTGTTCTAGTTTCTAATCTACCATCTTTAGCCATATTTTCAACAACTTGAAACGGTATTTTTTTACCATCATTAGTTATTACTGTGGCCCCATGGTTGCCATTTTCAATACCTTCTATCAATTTAGTTTTGTCTGCATCAGATATATCCATGTTGTTTATATCGTTTACAGCGTCTTGTTTAGTATCATAGCTTTTAAAATCTTTAGCTAAACCGTTATTTTTAGTTTTAGCTAAATCATTTAGTATTTCTTGTGTATTATATAATACCCTAGCCCTGTCTCTTATTGCGGCATCGTTTGGATTTGTTTTACCCTCTGATATTAATTCATTTTTAGCTTGTTCAAATATTTCATTACGTCTTTTAATATCATCTTTGTTAGTGCTTTTTTCAAAACCAAAAAACTTTTCACCAAAGGCAGCATCTGTTTTTAATACTTCTAAAAGAGCTTCATTATTATTGTAATCAGTTATCTATTTTTTTCAACAACTTTCTTTTAGTAGCGTTGTCAATAGTTTTATCGTTTAGTATTGCATCATACTTAACCCTTAATTCTTCAGATTTATTAACATGTGCAAAAAATGTAGTAGTAAATTCTTTACTCATATTGTTTAATTTAGAAAGCTCTTCGTTTAAAATGGTTTCATTATTACCCATTATTTCAACGCGTTGCTCTTCTAATATTTCTTTTGCTTTTAAATTTAAATTAGGTTTTGCTAACTCTTTTTCTATATTAGTTATTTCTTTTAAATTGTCTCTATATTCATTCAAAACTTTTGAATCAGAAAAATTAACCATTACGCTACCCTTTATAAAAGGAAATAACTGAAACATACCGCTAAACATACCAGCGGAAAACGTAGCGTGATCTACATTTTCAAAAAGAGGTCTACCAGATATTTTATTTTGTAAAATAGTTGTAAGGGCCTCAGAGCTCATATCTAAAATAGTATAGGGTATAGCGCCAATAGCCTGATTTTTCATTTCTTTAGCAACAGCACCCCATCCTCTTTTAAGAGATTTTGTAGTCGAAGTATAAGCTCTAAGAGCTCTGGTAATACCCATATAATTTATACCCGCGTCTACAAATTCAGAAAAGCCGTAACCCATTGATGAAAGAAATTTATGACTTTGAGAATATTCTGTGCCAGGATTTTCTATTTCTAAAGCAACCAACCTACTATAATTTTCAGCAAAGCCACTACTGTACATAGCTGCCATACCAGGCGCCCCTGTCATAAGCGTTAAAAATATAGGACCTTGAGTTCCTAATTCTTGAGTAAAAAACTTTCCAAAGTTACCCCAGCTATCAAAAGCGTTTTCAAACTTTACATCTGGTTGGTATGCTTCTCTAAGTTTATCTACAGCTTTATTGTAATGGTAAAAGTTTTTATCTGCATTTTGACTCCACCATTTATCGTCTGTACCAGTTATATTACTAACGGTTTTTATTAAAGTATAACAAGTAGAATTATAAAGACTTGAAAAACCTTGAACAACGTTAAATTTAAATTTGTCCCAATCGTTGTAGTTTTTCTGTATTAAGTAATTTTTAGTAGCATCGTCTTCTATGCTTCCTATTATATTTTCCTGCTCTTTTAAGTAACCATCTAAAAGTTTATATTCTTCTCCTAATATTTTTGAATATTGTTGATACTCTTCAAAAGCTTTTTTATTTACCTTTCTACCATCATCGAGTACAACAAAATCTTGCATTTCATCTTGCCAATTTTCTATTCTACTATTTGCTCTTTTTAAAGCCTCTTGTTGTTCTTTTTCAAAGCTTTCAAGTTTGTTTATAACTTTACCAGCTTGCTCTTGATACTCTTTGTCAAATTCTTTTAATTCATTTTGTAAATTTTGTTCATTTGTTTTTAAATTATTTTGATATGTACTCCATTGAGCTTGAGCTTGCTCATAAGATATTTTTCCATCATTAAGATTTTTTTGTATTTCATTAAATTTATTTTCATATTCTTCTTGCGTTGGAAAAGTGTACTTATCTATAATTCTCTTACCAGCAGCATCATAACCCTCTTGCTCATTTCAACCTCTTCGCCATTTATTATTATTGGATTGTCTTTTTTTATTTGCTCAACTTTAATGTCAAACTTTTTTTGTGCATCTGCTTGCTTCTCTTCTTCAGTATCACCCTCTCCGTATATTACGCCTTCTTCTTTGTATACCTCTAAGGGATTAAAAATGTTTTCTAGTTTTTCAGCATCGTTAAAATTTTTTTCGTGGTTTTTAACAACATCATGCATTTCAATGTTTGTTAAACCAGTTTCTTCATTTTTTTTATTATTCCAATTTTCTGTTTTTGTTTTTAATACACCAAGGTTATCTATTTGACTTTGAATATTTGCATTAGAACCTATAGCAATCATAGTGTCATAAGCGTCATTACCTTCAATATCATCTTTAAATTCACCAGTTTTACGTTCTTCTAATTCTGATATTTTAATATTTGTTATTTCATTTCTGACATAGTTTTCAATAGCTTGATCTTTTCCTAAAGTTTCTTCATCTGATAAGATCATTTGGTTAGGATTAGGTATGCTTTTACCTTCATATTTACCAGTTTCTTCATTAAAGGTAAAATACTCACCTGCTATTACATCATCAACATACTTATCATGTTGCTCTTTTGTTATGTGCCCAATATCAAGATAGTATTTTAATTTTTCTTTATAAGTATCAGATGGCTTTAACAATTTTAAATCATACATACCACCCATGTCTTTGTATAGCTCGTCCCAGTTTATTAAATCGTTACTTGTTTTTGCTTGAACTTCTTTAAGTATATATCCGTATTTTCCATCGTCTTGTATTGTTACATCAGCACCGTATTTACCAATTGGCTTTTGAGTTCCATAAATACCTTCTTCACCATCCTCACCATACAAAGGCATATTATTAACTTCTTCTATTATACTATTTTTTTCATCTTTTGTTACATCAATATATTTTTTTTCAATAGCGTTATATAACTTAATTGCTTCTGATTGAAATTTACCCATAACAATCCTGTCACTATCAGACATTGTTTTATCTAAAAATTTAGATAAATCTATACCTTGCCCTTTTTTGTCATAATTATATTCATATATAGTGTGTTTTGTAGTCTCACCTGTATCAGGGTCTGTGTGAGTTATTTCTATACCATGATAATTTCTTTCAGACGCACGATGCGCTGTTCCATCAAAAAGGCTACCGCCTTTAGCTCCATATATAGAGTTATCCCAAAGTCCAGGTATACCTTTTAAACCACCACCTCTTACTTCAACATTATAATTACCGTTTTCAACAAGTGGCTTAAAAAAATTTTCAAAATAACTTTCTTTATGATCCCAATCATCTCTAACCCATAATTGAGGATCTTCTAAATTATTTTTACCAAATATACCTTTTTCTGTATCGATTGTTATAGGTGTTCTTGATGAAAAATCAAAGTTAATTTCAGTTTTAGTTTTACTGTCTAAATCTTTCCAACCATCAATATTAAGCTCTTTATCAGTTTCTGTCATTGATGCCCACTCTTCAACGCTTATATCTTTAACTTTGTTTTTAAAAACCTCTTCTTTACTAGCAGGTAGCTCTTCATCTCCTACTTTAATTTTAGGTACTTTAACGGGTTTATCTAATTTGGTTAAAACGCCTGTTGATGGATTAAAACCGTGAGTTCCATTATATATTTTTTTTCTAATTGAATCGCTATATCTAGGATCTTCATGAAACGTGCTTCTATTGTTAAACCACTCAGGAGCGTTTTCATAAGTTAAAACCTCATTAGGATTGCTATTAATAAACTCTTCAGATGATTTATCAATATTTTGTGATTCCAAAGAACCATCTTCCGAGCTGGATTCCGTATTTTGTTGTTGATTGTTTTGAGACAGATTTGTCTCGTTGACTTGTGTTAGCTCCGTCGACGTTTCGGTCGAGGAGCCTTCCTCCTTTCCCGCATCTTCGACTTTTTAGCGTTAGGATTATCTATTAAGAATTGTTTTTCGTTTTGTGGATCTACCTCAAAAGGCTCTCCACCATCTATTGTATATTTTATCATGACTGTCTCGTTAGTTACCCGTGTTAATATTTATTTAAGATGGCTTTCCTGGTACAAATACTCCGTTTTGTATTGTACCACCGTTAACCTTAATACCACCATCTGTACTAAGTTTCGGCTTTTTATTTTTTTCATTCATAGCTGATAGAACATCAGGATGTAAATTTTTATAATAATTTTGTTCTAATATATTAGTGTAATATTCAGCTAAATAGTTTTTAAGTTGATCTTCGTCTTTCATTATAGAAGACGCTATTTGAGTAGCATCTTCATATGTTATTTTATCATTAGGCGTTGGGTCCATGTTTTTAATCTGCTCTTCATTAAAACCTAAATCCGCATAAGTACCAGATGCTATCGATTCCATTAAATCATCTTTAAAAACTCTATTGCCAAAAATTTTATCAGTTGCTAAAGATCTTATATCTCCAGTTTCAATCATCTTTTCCATTACGTCACTATATTTTTGTTGATAATTAAAGCTAGCGCCTTCTGTTTTATTAGCATTTTGAGCTAAATTTTTTTCGTTATCAATTAAAACTTTTAAACCTTCTTTTGACTTTTGATCAACACCGTTACCTTTAATCATTTCAAGAATACTCTGCATTGGCATAAATCCACCAATATTTAATTCATACCCAGGAGTATTATTATCGTCATAAACAACTTCTAACTTACCATCCATTATAGCTTGAAAATCTTTTGCGTGATCAGGAAATTTACTAGCAGGGTCGTGACCAATTTTCTCCTCATTACTTATCTCATCAGCTAACTCTTGTCTAAAAGAATCAGCTTTAAAAATTCTATCGCCGGTTTGTACAACATCAGCCTCTAATTTAGCTTGTTCTTCTTTACTTCCTTTTGCATATTTTGATTTATCCTCTTTAAATTTTTCTGTTAAAAGAGCTATGTCTTCAGAATCTTTTTTAGTAACATCTCTATTTAATTCATTTTTAGCAGAATTTAATAATTCTTCACTTGTTATTATTGGAGTCGATTGATTACCTTCTGATCCTAAAATTAATTTTTCTTCATCCATTATTTTAATATTTTAAATTCAACATCAATTTTAGAATAATCAACTCTATCGTAACTCCCATTATTAATTACAGCATTACTAGGTATCTCATTAGACATTACGCCTTGATAGACATGTTCTCCAAAAAATTTATCAATATACTCAAATGCATATATTTTTAATCCGCTAGGTGATTTACCTATTAACTTAATATTCTTTTTTAATCTTCTGTCAGATAGTCCACCAAGCAAACTAATACCACTTGATATAGCACCACCCCAAGCTTGATCTTTAGCTTGTTGGGCAGCCGCTGCTGTACCTTGAGCATTTTGGTATTGTTGGTTAGCTGCGTCCATTAATGTTTTTCTTCTTGTCATATCCATTTGTTGAGCAGCCTGCTCACCTGCCGCTATCTTATTAGCAACCTCTGCTTCGCCAGCGGCTTCTTTCATTTGTAAGTTAGAAGCCTCTGACGCTGCGGCTTTCTGATTAGCAGCTTCTTGTTGGCCTATACCAGCTGCAGATTTTTGAGCAGCTATTTGTCCTTGCTGAGCTAATGATTGTGCTAAGGCAGCTATACCACTACCACCAGCAGCACCTCTCAATCCAGCCATAATATTAGATTGGCTTTGAGCAAATTGTTGAGATGCAAACTCAGCTTCTTTTTTATTAATAGTTAGATCTTCCATTTTGTTTTCTAAACCAGCAAAAGTATTTGTCATGCCTTTAAAAGGATTACTTATATCCATTGACATAAAATAATCTTGCATTTCTTGTTGGTTTTTCTTGGCTTCAGCTTCAGCTGCTTCAGCTTTTTTAGCAGCTTTACCAGCTTGTATACCTTGATATACACCTCCTACTAAACCGCCAATAGCGCCCCATATCTTAAATGGTGGATCTGTTTGTTTTTTTATTGTTGACATATTTGCTTTTTTACTTATTATATAATTACATTTTTTAACTATTATTTACTACTTTCTGCTATCTCGCAGCCAATAGAGAATAATTCAGCTTTACTAGTAGAATTATTTTTAAATTTTATAGATGCAAAGTAACCTACTAAAGATGTTAAATTAACTTTATTATCTTTTGAAAAAAATATAAAATCGTTTTCGGTAGGATTAGGTGTATCAGCATCTATTTCACAAGTTAAAGTAGTTGTTTCAGTACCATTAGGTAGAGAAGTTGTATTGTTTATACTTTTTACTAAACCTATTTTAACAAAATTATCACTAGTGTTAAATTCAGATTTAACTACTATTTTAGAATAATATGCTGTATCTCCTACTTGTAATGAAGGATATTCTGATCTTGGTACTTGTATTGATATATCTGGCATAGTTTATATTTTAAATTGTAAAGAAAGTATCTAAATTTATTAACATTGTCACGTCTTTTGTTCCAAACTTTTTAACTATAACATCCGCTGTAAGAGAAGCTGTTGTTGAGCCGTCTGCTGTATGAACTATATTAACAATTTCAATATGATTACCATGATTAGCTGGTGTAGTGCTAGCGCTATCATAAGCTGAATTAGACCAGCTAGATGTTCCTGTACTAGACCAAGTTATAGTGCTAGCTTTATTAATAGCACTACCATGTGTTAGCTGGTAATTAATTTGAAAAAACTCCGCTACGGTTTTAATATTTTTTAATTGACCAGGTTTTTTATTTGGTCTTCCAGTGTAAACGATATTAGTTGGTCTACCACCGCTTCCACTAAAGCTTGATGTTAGCGTTATTGTAGGGTTTATATATTGATATATAATTCCTTGTGGCGCTGTTTGTGTTAGATTAGAGTTTAATATAGTACCATTTTTAGGCGTTACATTTATATGGTATATTTCGTTAGCACTAGCAGATGGAAACTCTTGGATAAACTCATACGTAGCAAATAACTGACTTGTGTTTGTGGACGTTAGTGTTTTGTTTAACCCTCGTATTAATCCTTTTGGAATATGAATAATATCAGCGTTAGCTAAATCAGTGTCCATTATAGATGTATTGTCACTATTTTTTGTTACTGTTAAATCAAACTCGGCTCCAACGTCACCTACTATTTTTATTCTTTTTGTAGCGCCTTTAATAGATATTTCAGGTGGCCCATATATAATCTGTCTTATTTCTTTTGTAGAGCTTAAATCTGCTATACCTGTATAATGTATAAAAACTTTACAGTCTAATCCACTAGGTATACTAACATCACTGTTTAGTTTTAAATGATATTGAATATGAGTAGCTTGTCCCTCACTATTTGTAGCCACTGTTGAAACATGCTGTAATGAAAAGTTAGCGCTAGGTGGCGCATTTTCAACACTGATTGTTGCGTTATCATTAAAGTGAAAGCCAGTAGGGTTTCTTTCAAGAACCACAGTTGCTACATGTATACTGTTTTGAGCATCAATTGTTCCTGAAAAATTAGTTGTTTTTAAACCATTAGAATCAGCACTTGGCTCTCCAATTGATGGGTTTTTTGTTATACCAGCCGCTTGAGTTAAAGCTGTAGCTCCATTTAAATTTTCTGTAGTATTATCAATGAAATCAAAGTCAATACTAATTCGCACCTTATCGTCAGCTAAATCAGCATGCCCAGATATTGGTAAATTTATGTTTTCTAACTCTGACGTCATTTCAAATAAAGTAGAAAACGTAAATGTAACTAATACTGTATTATTAATCTCACCGGCTACAGCTGTATCTGAAAATACTATGCTAGCAAATTGCCCAGGTAGAGTACCTGGAACTGTAAAGCTAGAAGCTGAAACAACATAACCTGAGTTAGGCGTTATGGTCATGGTTCCACCACTGATCATGTTACCAGCATATACTGCATCAGTCGTTGCTTCTGTAAATGTAAATTGCGATACTGTAAAATTATATGTAGGCATATTAAAAAGGTTTATTTTGTTCGCTATTATATGGTAGATCGTCTGAATCAGTAGCTTGAATAGTAACCGTAGTTTCAGTTTGTGTTTCTACAGGTGTTGCTAAAGGAAGGCCAATGCCTTGTACAGAAAATTCACTAGTATCTAAATTAGTTTCAGTAGTAGTATCTCCGTTTATTTTATTAAACCATTTACCTTCTTTTTCTATAAATTCACTAACACTACCTGTTTGGTTATCTGTAGCAACATCATCTACATACCAACCTGTTTTTCCGTCTATATTGTAATACTCTAAATCATTCATTACACCTAAATTATTTCCAGCTGAATCACTAACGTTACCATATGTATCACTAAGAGGATCCGTATCTATAGTTCCACCATATATAGTAAAATTTTCAGGATTAATACTAGTATCACGAAACTTATCTATTTTAGCTTGCGTTCCCTCGTAATTAATATTTTTAAAAGATTTAATAGAACCAGGTTGATCATTAAATAAAACTTCAATTTCAGAATTATACTGAACATTGTAAAAATTATTTCTAAGGGCACTAGAACTATTGTGCTTCCATATAGTATTATCTTCAACAGAATAATATCTATCAGACAAGCTAGTCGCTGTTAATGGAGTAAATGATTTAAAACTAACCCAACCTTTAGCTGATTCACTAAAAGAAATTGTTTTAGAATCAAGTAGTGGAGTGTTTTGTGCAAATTTATTTATTTTATGTAAAGTAAGATTATATTCATCTTCTACACCATCAAATGATCCAGATATATTTACGTGGTATTTTAAATTTTCTCTAAAATAAGTTTTCATACCAACATCTGATATAGGCGTAACACCGTTACCAGATAATCTTAATACAGCACCTCTTTGTTTATCAGCAAAATACATTCTATAACCATCCATAGCTAATGACTCTGGATTAAGTGATATTCCATAATCACCAGCAAATGGCATTGATGTACCTAAAACTCTATTAGTAGCGGTTAATTGAGGATTACCGTCCGCGTTAAACAGAGCGTCTTTACCACCTGATTGAATTTTTAATACTTTATCTTCAGTAAAAACAACAACGTCATTGTCTCTTGCGTGAGCAGCTTGGATAGAACCATATGTAGTATTTAAATCTTTTGTTATTTTTCCAGCCATGTTAAACTCATTTAGATTATTAACACTTGACGTGGAATTATACAAGCCTGAAAATATCAGACCACTAGTTTTATTTTCTTCTCCGTAATTTAAAAATGTAGATGATACTTTTACACCGTTATCTATTTGAGGTGCGTTAAAGTCATCTCTAATTCTATCAGACTCAACACCATTACCAAACGAGTAACAATTAAACCAACCTAACTCAACTGAATATTTCCATACTTCTTTTTCTATTTTAAAGTACCCTGTAACATCAATAAATGTAAAACTAGAACTACCCTCTGTTATTAAAGCTTGATTTAATTTAAATGAAGCACCTTGAATACTTTTAACAAATGTCCCAGGTTTAACATTATCTCCAGTCACCTGCATTCCAACTGTTACATTACCATAATTAGAATCACCAATACTTACAGTAATATAATTATCAATGTTAGCATCGTCGCTATTTACGCCATCGCCAGTTAGCGTATAGCGATCTGAAGGTACAACAGCAGCTGTTACCACAGGCGCCGATGTGCTAATAATTTTGTAGTGATCTAAAATTTTAGATTTAGTTACTAAGCCACTTTTGTTTTCAAATCTAACAACGTCACCAATAGCAGCGCACGTAGTATCAGATGTGCTATCAGTTATTATTGTTGTTAACTTAGTTATACTACCATTAACAGTTCTTCTTATTTCTATACCATCATCTCCTATAGTTTGATAAACAAATGGTTCACCAGATAGTGTTATATTTACAATATTATTATTTGTTATTTTTCTATTTTCAATGTTAAATCCACTAGCTCTTTCTTTTATTTTATTTGCTCCAGTAAAATTTATTATATTTTCTTGCTTTAACCTAACAGGTATAGCCCCACTAGCTTCGTAGTATATGTCTAGACCTACATCTTCTTTAGGCTCTGTTTCAAAGCATGCAGCACTTGTTGATATCGAGTCATCTGACAAACTATTAACAGGTACTCTTTCTACAAAATCAATAGTCATACTACTAAGACCGTTATGTTTAACAGTTCCTCTAGGATCCCAAACCGTTGGATCTAGCCCAGTATTTGGTTGTATTGGTTGACCATTAGCGCCTATTCTTTTAAATCTAACTATTATTGATTCTCTATCAACGTAATTACTAGATCCATTATTATCAAAGTTTTTACTATTTATAGTTATTGGGCCCACAAGTGTCTCGCCAGAGTCTCCTAGCGTTTGTTCTTGCGTAGTTTCAACATAATAAACCTCTTGATTAGGATCATCTCTAAATCTAAACAAAGTACCAGTTTGTTGCATTTTACTTTTAAAATAAGAATTAGTACCTTGCCACGGTTGATTATCTTCACTAGTTAAATTTCCAATTGTAGAAAAAGTAAATTGACCTAATGTACCATCTGAAAACGTTCCGTTAGATAACCCCTGTGGATGCCAGTTTGAAACTCCATCAACTGTATTCATTGGAGTATATCCAGAGTTGTAATCTATTAAAGCATTACCATCATTTTGAGGTAAATTAAATCCACTAAAAGCTGGAACACTATCTATAAATATATCAGCAGTTCTATTTGAACTGTTATACCAAGACACCCAAAACTCATCAGTAGCTCCAGAATCACCATTGAGATTTATAAAGTTAGGTAAATCATCAGTTGTTCCTCCTATATTTGAACTAGTAAATTGAGCAACTGTTTCCCAGTTTTCTGCTTCATAGTCCATTTCTGAAGCATATTCATTATCATCTAAAGCTGGATTAGTTGTTTCATCTGCTAAAAATGCAAGTTCGTAAGTATTTAAAACTTGATATTCACCTAATGAATTACCTAAAACTCTAGCCTCTAAAGTATTGTCTTTTGCTACTTTAACAAAAAACTTACCATCAAATTGTGGCTTGTTTTCTACAACAGCATCTATAAACTGTAAGTTGTATTGTATATATTCATCAGCAGTACCTATAGGTAAAACATTAGCATTAGGTAGTTGAGTTAATATACGGTCGTACATGCTAACATCGCCTTGATCAAACTCTTCTCTAATAACAACACCAGGGCTACCATTATCATCAGAAAATATTCTAGTAATAGTTCTTGTTGGACTTTCAGCTTCATAAGTAACACCTCCAGTTGTAAATTGAGCTATTATTTTAACTCTAGGTATACCCTTAAATTCCATATCTTTTATAACACCATTATCATCTACAGGAAGATGAGCACTTCTTAAAGTTCTATAACCAATTAATCTACCGGGTACGGCATCGGAAACGTTATTAGGTGTTCCATCACCATTGTCATCACCATAAACATTTATGTTATCTATTAATATTAAATCAAACTTTCTTTCGTCGGTTTTTATAAAATCAGGAGCATCATTAGATATTGCTATTATTTTATATCTAGCCTCTTCATCAACAGCCGTTTGGCTACCATGTTCATTTTTTAATATTAAATATGTTTCTTCATCTACTTTATTTCTGTCAGCTGAATTAAAAGCCAACCAAACATTGCCATCGCCAGCATTATAAACTCTATCTAATACTAAATTATAATATTCATTTGAAGTTTCTTTAACGTAGTATTTTACATACTCCATCCAAGTTAATTGTGTTGGGTCAGAGTCTGTCCAGCTTTGTTCTATTTTAAACTTATTAGAATAACTAGATAAACTTTTAGGTACTTTAGATGAAGATGGCATAATTTGACCGTCGTCATCTTTGTAACCATTAGATATAACTGGAGTTTCTCTACCATATTTATCTCCAATAACAACGCCAAATTGATAATTTCTAAGTGATTTTACAGATTTCTGTCCTCTTGGAAATAAACCTTTTTTAGAAACTAAAGTTTGTAATAAACCAATATTAGCATCTAACTCGTAACCTTGAGTGTAATTACCGTAAACAACTCTATTACTAGTTATTGTTTGAGCTCTAGCATATCTTGGAACATTATCCCAAGCTCTTAGTGTTTGATTAGCTTCAACAACTCTATGTATCATTTCTGAAGCTATAGTAAACTCGCCTGTTTCACTTAAGTTAACATTATCAGCCATATCTTTCCACTCAGTATCTATGTTTCTTTTAATGCTTTTTACTATATAAACATTTTGATCATCTGTTGTTTTCCATAGTATATCAATAGTTTTAACATCAAGCGGTCTTGTATAATTTGTAGGTAACCAATCTCTAACTACTATTTTTCTAGCAGTGTTAGCCATGCCTTCATTAAATCCTTTAGAAGGAGTATATTCAAATCCACCAGGTAAAAAAGCTAATTCTGAAAAAGGTGAAAAGCTAGAATATTCATTATCTTCATATTGATATCTATAAGCAAATCTACCAAACTTAGTTTCAAAAATGGTGGTCTAGTTTCTAAATTAACTATCCAATTGTTAGGATTTGTATCTTGTGTTAAGTCACTGTCAACAAATAAAATTTCAACAGTGCCTTCATTATTATTTTTTTCTATTACTTTTAAACGTATAGTTATAGGATTAACAACATTAGAAGCATCAAAACTAAAAACGTCATCTACTCTAAAATTTATAACGTCAGGAAATGTAATAATTCTAGTATCACCAGGCGTTGGTAAAAGGTTGTCTTGGATAAAGTTAAAAAATATAGGAAAGTCTTGATCTAGATCTCTATCAGCGCTTTTAACTTCTATATTAGGTGGAGATACAGGAGCTTTTTTAATTACCGTTATATGCTCTTTTTTTATATCATCAGATAGTCCGTTAAGTAAAGTATATTCAAGATCTGATACAGAAACTAAATCATCTTGCTTTGGAAGATTAACACATAGTTTAGTATGTGTTGTACCATCTTGACTAGTAACTATTCCACCTGAAGGATCAGTTCCAGCTATTGATCTATCTATATTTATTTTTTTTGGTTCATGCTTGCCATCAGACCATAATAAAAGATTGTCTAATATGTCTATTGATGCTGTTGGTATTATATTTATAGTTTCAAAAATATCTCCTTTATAGTAGTCAAACTCTAAAACTCTTTCTGGATGTATAAATTTAAAAGCTACAGCATTATTCAAATCTGCTGTTTGCTGCTTAGCTAAGGTTAATACGTTTAAATTACTTCCATTTGCGTCACCTATTCTAATTATTTCAACATAAGGTTTGTCACCATCTGATAATAAATTAACACCATTAGTATCTAAAGCATAAATTCTCATACCAACTCTATACTTAGTACCATCGATAACTGTTATTTGTGTATAACCATCCGCTGGAGATGATGGGAAAGTATTCATAGTGTCAGCCTTAGTTCCTGTAACGGCAAATTTATCTACAAAAACCCACTTGCTAGCTTCTTCACTACCTACAGTTTCTACTGATCTTATACTATCAGCCCATTGCATTTCCGTTTGTCCGTCATATCCAGCAACTATAGCTGTGTGAGTAATAGACTCTATACCTTCTAGTGGAACTGGGGCAGCTGTAAAAAAATAAGCTTTATCATCTCCTTCATCACTTATGCTAGCTACTATTTTAGATTTTTTACCGTTGTAATCTATAGTAGTTGAGGTTGTTAATATTTTTCTATTACCTTCTAAATTTTGAGCCGTACCAACATTACCTATACCAGTAGCATCACCATCACTAGTAGATATTTTAATGTTTAAAGCATCTCTATATTGGCCTTTAGGAACAATTCTCTCGTCGAGGTCTTTGTTCATTTTAGCACCTGAAAAGTTTTGTTTAATTTGTGGCATAGTTATTTAATTTGCTTACCCATACCTCTAAGTACTTGAGTAAATTCTTCTATCTTAATATTCGATAATCTTATTTTTGCTTTTCTAGTTTCAGCAAATCTTTCTTTTTTAAATCTTTGAACTAAGTATTCAGGTATGTTAGATCTACCTGAAAGCACTCCATACATTATCCATTTATAGCAAGCCTCTTCGCAAAACTTGTGAACAACCATTTCAGAGTCTGTGCCCAGGCCATCGCTTACGTAATGTAATATTATAGTTTCACCAGCTAATGAAGAACCAAAGTGTATTTTACCTCTTAAATTATCTATAAAAAAACTACCATTCATTTGAGCGTTTTCAGGCTCTAAACCATATCTTCTACCTTGATGAGATATTTCTATATCTGATGAAAAGTTTATATCGTATAAATTAAAATTAGATGTAGTTTGATCCTCAAATAATGAAGATGTATTACTTGGTGTTTGCTCTAATAAAGTTTCTCCTGATGACAAGCCGTTACTAGTTACAGCCATGGTCATGTTTGTTGTGTTTGATTCTGCACCGCCAGTTGCTCCAGCTGCATAAATACCTTCAGTACCTGTGGTATTAACTGAAGATGTGCCTGATATACCAGCAGGATATTCCACTTGCAGAGCGCCACCACCAAGATCAGTAGCCGTGTGATAACCAAGAGCATTAATTTTTGCAATTAAATCATCAACAATTTGTTGTTGGGTTTCACTACCACTTAACGATATACCTGTTTTAATAGAAAGAACATTACTAGCTGCGATACCATCAGTTATATCAGTATCTTTATCAAATATAATATGTAATCTTGTAGGCCCTGAAGCTTTCCATATTAATGAAATAAATTCTCCATCATTAATATCAGAAGCTCCGTTTGCTGGTATCGTTATTACAACTTTTCTTCTAGCGATATCAAGTGTATATGATCCATCTGTTCCTTGAGTTATTGCAAATGGATTAGAAGTATGCCTTGTTGGGTATACTCTTCTTTCAATACCATCAGTACCTATCCTTGTTATTTTAGAGTAATTAACGTAGTCTTGAGGTAAAGTCATTGTTAAAGTATTTGGCACTTCTATTTCTTGAGTTTTAAAAGATTTTAAAACGTCGTAAGATAACTCTTGCACAGCTCTCATAGCATGAAACTGAACATCAGTTCTATTTATTTTAGATATTATTTTATTTTCACCTACATAAATATACATAAAGTTATTTATAATAGTATCTAAATTTACAAACTGATAATTACCATAATTAGCAGAATTATCTGAACTATAATAACTTGCTTGTGTTGTTGATCCTAATAATCCCATAATTAACTATTTTGTTCTTGATTAATCATTTGTAAACCTTGACCACCAGCTTGTATAACGTCAGGCCTTTGTATTGTTAAACCAGCTAACATTAATATTCTTAATACTAATGTTTCTTCTTCAGCGGCAGCTAATTCAAAATTAACACTTTCATTAGAGTTATATAAAGCTTTTTCATTAACAATAACATAAGCCCATTTTGGAGCAGTCGGTTGTTTGTAGTAATTTATAGTGCAACCAGAGCCATCAGTTGGAGCTGGTGTTATTTTAACTGTAGTAGAAGATACTCTATTAAAAATTGGTCTAACGCTAGTTGGATATAACACTGAACCAGTTTCACCTAAAGATATAATATATCTTTCTTCTTTTTTATTTACCTCTGTAGCTAGATTACTTCCTACCCTTATAATATCAAGTTTATATATATCACTAGGTAATGTTAGTATTCCACTGGAAATATTAGTATTTGTATTTGATTTTAAAAAAGGAGATAGCTTAGCTCTATCATTTCTAAAGTATCTGTATATGTATCATCGTCTTTTGGTTTGACGTTTGAGTTTCTAGCTTTATGAAAATAGTTTTCATATATTTCATTTTGAGCTTTATCAGCTAATAAGTTAAACTCTTGAGGTGTTATATAACCTCTTTGTTCCTTATTAGCTAGTGCTAAAACCTTTTCGTATACCGTATTTATGTTTATTGCCATTTGCTTATATTTTACTATTATATAGTTACATAATAAAGTGGAAGGTTAGCCTTTAAATAAAAATAGCCACCCGTTAAGGTGGCTATTAATATTAATTAAATGTTACTATAACATTCTTTTTTCAACATTGGAATAAACTTCCATACCTTCGTCGGTTTTAAACCAAGCGGCTAATGCTGAGTATGGATGTTCTTCAAATGGTACTGTCATTAGTTTTCTACCAGTTGATCCCCACATAAAATATCTTTGGTCTTGTGATAGTTTTAATATACCAGCCTCAACAGCTTTGATACCAAAGTTTCTAAGTTGAACATTTTCATCAGTTGTTAGTTCTATAAATAATTGTGGATTTCTTCTAGCAAATAATATTAAATCTCTTCTAAGCTCCTTAGAACTTAAATCATTTACTTTAGAACCTATTTCAACTCTCATTATAGCCTCAACCATATCTATATCTAAGTCTTTAGCTATTTTAAGTGCTTCAACTTCAAACTCTAACCAATCTAATTGATTTTTAGCTACTTCAACAGGTTTGTCTTCGTAATACAAGACGTCTCTATCTGGGTGATATAAAGATAAAAACTTTTGTAATATTGTTTTTTCTTTTGGTACATACAAAGATCCACTTCTAAAAATTATATGTTCTAATCTTTGATCGCCTTTCATTTCATCAACAAACGGAGTTCTTTGATTTTGACAGTATTTTAATTCTCTTTCAAATCCTTTTTCACTATCAAACCAATATACATTAGCTGATCTAATTGACCTTGATAAAGGTTTTTTATTACCTTTTAGGTAATACATTCTGTCTTTTATTTCCCATTTTGGTTTAGCTTTTTCTTTAGGAGCTTCAACCTTAGGTTGTTCTTTTACAACCACTGTTTCTTCAACTATAGGTTCTTCAACCTTAGCTGTTTCTTTTTTCTTTGCCATAATATAATATAATAAAAAATTAAAAAAA
>FUIF01014770.1_pt1 | contig 31391 bp, 48 predicted proteins | sample 1003461 | NCBI WGS metagenome assembly FUIF01 (sample SAMEA80401918, study PRJEB19352) | marine metagenome
ATTTCTTTTGCCTTTCTATTCAATGGATTGAACAGAATTGATCTATTACCCAAAGCACGTTGACCTGCTTCTGCAAGACCCTTATAGACTGCAACAGACTTATCATTATAAAGGAGTTTTGCAATATCTTTTAGATTTTTCTCCTCACCAACATAATTATTTTCATAAACCTCTCCATGTAAAAATGTAGTTCCTAGTGGTTCTGGAACTCCACCCTTCATAGCATAATGACTCATTGCATACCCAATTGATAGTCCACTATCACCACACATGGGTTCAAAGTAAAAATCAACATCAGGAAATCTCTGAGTTAGATAATAATTAGCAACAACATTCATTGCATATCCACCAGATACACAAACTTTTTTTATACCTGTTGAGGCCACTGAACTTGCAACAAGATCGCCCAATGCCTTTTCTGTTTGTCTCTGCGTCTCGTAGCAGAAATCCGCATACTTCTTATGATTCGCATTAGTTATTCCCTTCGCAATATCACCATCATAATGTTCAAATGCACCTTCATTATTAAAACTATTACCTTTTAAAAAAACTGATACTTTGGCGTTGATTCACCATAAGCAGCAAGTGCCATTGCTTTACCACAATCATCATTAGTTCCACCAATATATTTTGCAGCAATATCATAAAAAGATCCTAAACCAAAATTATTCTTATGAGAATATTGTGTTTTGATCTCTTCAAATTTTCTACCACTATCTATACCTTCTTCAACAACATCTCTAATAACACTTTTATATAATCTAGAAGGTTTTTCAATCTATCATAAACATAAATGCTTTCAGATTCTACAAGATCATTCTTTTGTTTATTTACATGATGACCTTGAGAATCTACAACTAATACAATACTTTTATCAAAACCACTATTCCAAAATGCAAGATCGGCATGATGTTGATGATGCCCTTCGACAGACAAAACAACTGTACCTCCTCTAGTCTGACGTAGGCCTGGACCACCTACTTCAAATGGATAATGTTCTGCAATAAGATCTAGAAGTCTTTTTTCTCCACTAATCAAAATACGATCTGCTTCTTCTTTTTGACTAGATAGGAATTCAGGTAATAGTGAGTAGATATCTCTATCGTGTTTCTTACCAGTAACTCTCTCTGTTAGAATATATTTTTCTACCTTACCATCATTGTAGACACAGGCATTTGAGTCGTGACCTGCATGAATTGCTACTATCCTCATTGCATTAAAAAAGAGAGTCCTGTGACTCTCTTATTTAGGTCTTTACATGCACGCCACTTGTTCTTTTACAGGAAACAAGAAACCTGGCGGGAGTTATCCCATCCGCACCAGGGTAAGTTTATCGTCATTCCAGGACTCTAATCCCATGGATTAATTATCATGGATGTTCTCTTTCCTCCAAACTCTTCAACACAATGTTCTTTTCCAGGAGGAATCAAAACAAGTCGATTATTTTGGGGAGGAATCTTCATGTCTTCAACATAAAGACATCCACCAGTTAGATACTGGACATTTACGTAATAGATTATTGAACATAGAGGAAATTTTAATTCTCCTGTTTGTTCTTCAAGAATCTCATCCTTGTCAAAATGCCATCCACCATTTGGACCTTTCGATTCTGGTTTGGTATTGTGTTGACACCACAATTCATATCCAACACATTTGGATAGATCAAAATAATTTGAGGCATAATTCAATAAATGCAAACACATGTCACTACGACTATGCGTTTCACCTACAGAATAATAGTGGATACAACAATTTTCTTCAGTGTAAGTATCAAAAAAATACTTTTGAAAACTTTTAAACTTAGTTTCTGGAAGAAAGTTATTTACAACAATTATATGATCTTGTGACATCACTCACATAATAAAAAAAGAAATTGATCAAGATCCAGAAATCAGCAGTGCCGCTGTACTCAAATCCGTTATATTTACACAGAATAACATCTACGTATCTAACGGCGATATTATGATTTGTAGTAAGAGGACCTGATACTGATGTATAACTGATAGGATGCTTATGAACACCATCACTACCTTTGTTACCTGATGTGCCGTCACTCATATCAGCACGTTGTCCACCTTGATTACTAGGAGTGTTATTAGCAACACCAGAACCACTACCAGCATTAGGTATATTATGATTATGCCTAGGTATCTCAGGAGTTGTTAGGGTATGGTTACCTACCTGTAATCCCGAAATTGTACTCGTAATTGTGTGTGATTTTGGTGTTCCTTAAAAGCCTGAGTAAATGCAGTCCTGCCTGTTTGAGTGTTAGGCACCCAAGCAGTCTGACTGACAATTCTCAGTGCAGCATTGTTAAAACTATTATCAGTTCTCTTTGTCCATCCAGTAGGAGCTGCTGAAGCATGAATCAGCATTCCAGTATTTTTAGGAATAATATCGAACAGAGATGTCATTCGACTTCCGTCTTGGAAGTCAATTCCCTGTTGTCTAATACGAAAGAGAGCCATTACTGAAATCTAACTTATTCTTTTTCTATTTATAGGGTCGTTTGACTCCACCACCTAGTTTTAAGAACTAGGAAACTTAGTTGAAACTACAGATAATAACATCTGTATACTTTACTCTCAAGTCCATAGAGGTAGCTAGGTTACCACTAGAGGAAAATCCATTACGACCATGAGAGTGTTGTCCGCTACCACCTCTGTTACCAGTTTGTGCTCCATTAGTGGTATAAATTCCAGGAACACTACTATTTGGTGTACCACCATGGAAACCTCTAGACGCATTAGGTCTTTGGTATGGGTGGTTGTGAGCAGCAATTTGAGGTGTACTTAGTGTATGGTTTTGAACGTTACCGCCGTTTACCGAAACACTAACTCCACTCTGAATGTTTCTTTGAGCAAAAGAACTGGTGAAAGCTTGGTTTCCACCAGTACTCACATTACCAGTAACAATTCTACAGCCTGAATTGTTGTAGGTACTACTAGTTTGTTTAGTCCAACCAGTTGGGGCTGAACTTTGACGAAACAACATTTGAGAACTTTGAGGTATGATACCATACTTAGAGTTCAAAGTTGTGTTATCACTAAACCTAATACCAGAGTTAGTTAAGACTGCCGCCATGTTATTACAATGATAACTTCTTTATCTTCAGTTATTTAGTAAACCAAAGAAAGGGGAAAGGGGGGATCCCGACCAGGGCTAGTTTCTAGACGATACCGAGTCTTTGATGTAACAAGGTACACCTTCAGGATCTAACCATTTGGTGTACTCGAAATCATCAATCGCAGTCAAAAGTTGCATCTGATTATCAAGGAGATACATGTCAGTGTACCTCTTAGTATAATGATGGGCTTTCTGAATACGATAGTCAGGGAACCCATTTTCTAGGGTTCCACATTCCACGTAACGATACGGAAAACGCTCTAGGAGAATTTTCACGACACCTCCACTGATTCAAGATCATTATAAATGTGTTCCATCATGATTTCATAATCGTCAAGTGGATCACCAGAGAAGACTACACCATTGTTTTCATAATAACGGCGTACCTTTTTGAAAAGTTTCGGATTCTTTACATCAAGGAAAATATCACCTTCCGCGGCGGCACGGAGTGTTTGAATGTCTTTCTTGAACTTAGTTGCGATTGTCATCGTCCTGTGTGGTTGACCTCTATATTATAAGGGGTTAGGGGTGATCCGTCAAGAAGCTTCGTTGTTTTGTTCGGTGTAAATGCGGAGGAGTTCATCGTCCGCTGGAATCATTACTGCTCTTTCTCCTTTATCGTTTTCTACACCTATTGTCTCTCCGTTCTCCACTCTCTCCATCAATTCGTCCCAATTCTCTTGCCAATACTCCACTGAATATACTTCCATCGGTTGAAGATTATTTATAAAATCTAAAATCGGGTCTACAGGATTTGAACCTGTGGCCTCTGCTTCCCAAAAGCAGCGTTCTACCAAACTGAACTAAGACCCGAGGTGGCAGTTCCTATCGCCGCTAACCCTGAACTACCAAGGGGGTCACCGCAGTTGATCTCTCAACCATAGCATTATACTATTTTTCAAACCACTTGTCAAATGGTTTATTAAATGGTTCCCAATGTTCCCAACCATACTTATGAACCAAATCCATACCAATGATAGGAACCACTACCAATGCGAGGGACAGGATACCTATCCCCCATGGACTTTCCATAGTATGTCTAACAAACAATTGGACGTGGTGAATCATGACTCTTCGTGCCCGTGTTGTTCTGATTCTGGATGTGGTTGTTGTTCCGATTCGGGGTGATTCTGTTGTGTTTGTTCGTGGTTCATTTTAATACCTTGTGTGCAGTACCATCACCATCATACTTATCAGTATCATAGTAACCACCTTTAGTTCCAAAGAATAATGTCACTAGACAAAATGGAACACATGCATATAAAAGAACGTTTGCTAGAATCATTTGAAAAATACCTTGAATCCGAAAGATGTTCTACCATCTTCAATTGATTTTACACTGGCAAGATGTTCGGCATAGACTTTGAAATCATCACCATATTCCACGCCTAATGATACCAGTGGTCCTTCAAACCGATCATTACTATCAAAATCAGAATTGTTAATGCTGATCCCAGAGTAAAGAGTAAAGTCATTGATTGGTGCGAGAAGTTTAACTCCAGCATGATTTACTCCTGGGTGATCATTACATTGCATCGGTGACGAGAGATGCTCTGCAAACAATCTGACATTTGTATGAATATCATATTCAAGACCAAAGGAACCCATTGGTTCCTCAAAGTCTATTTGTGCATTATTGTCCCAAGGATCAGCGTTAAGTGAAACGTAAGTTCTAACTGATTCGGGAGTCACTTCACCAACAATCATTGTTGCAGCAGTTGCTAACAACGTATTCATTCCAATGCAAATACTCATGTTTTAGGTTCCCATCCTGTTTGATTACAATGTTCACATCCTTTGCCTCCACACTTTGTGCAGATCCAATGAGTGCTATCGGACATCATGTCCTCCGAACATAGCACGCATACCATTTAGAACCTTGGCTGCGAAAGCACCAAGACGGCGCGACTCAAAACGCGACCAAAGCGCACTACTGATGACAGGAGAGGGTACCCCAAGGTCCACAGCAGCGTGAACAGTCCAACGTCCCTCGCCAGAATCGGAGACACCCCCAGCGAAAGCATCAAGCTCTCGGTCGCGGCGTAATACATCCGCAGTAAGGTCAAGTAACCAAGAACCAACAACACTACCGCGGCGCCAACACTCAGCCACTTTAGCAACGTTAATGTCATAACAATAGTCTTCTGGACAATCCATTGGAGCGACTTCTGCATCACCCTCTTTAACGTACTTGCTCCCAGCATTAGCCTCATGCAGGATATTAAATCCTTCGGCGTATGCTTGCATAATTCCGTATTCGATTCCATTGTGAACCATCTTCACGAAGTGACCTGCACCTGGGGCGCCTGCATGAATCCATCCAAATTCTTCTGGGTACCAAGTGAAGTTGTCTCTGTCACTTGTTCGTGGGGCAGCACTGATGCCTGGTGCGAGGGCGTCGAATAGAGGGCGGCATACGCCGACTGCTTGATCTCTGCCTCCAACCATAAGACAGTATCCACGCTCCAAGCCGTAGACACCACCACTAGTACCACAATCAATATATTGGATGCCCAATTTCTCCAGGGACTCTGCTCTGCGGCGCGAGTCCTTAAAATTGGAATTGCCATGATCAATAACAATATCTCCATCACTAAGTAATGGTAATAGCTCATTGATAGTCTCCTGTACGAGTTCTGCGGGGATAACAAGTTGGAAGATTCCAGGTACTTGACCCGCAGATCCGCCGTCTTTGACTACTTGAACAAGGCTTTCCAGAGAATCTGCAGCTGCAGTAATATACCCACTCTTTGCTGCTTCTTGTGCCTTGGCATAGTTTCGTCTGTAACCATAAACTTCGATGTTTCCTCGGTCCATCATTCGACGGGACATTCCTTCGCCCATCCGTCCGAGTCCGATTAGTCCTACTTTCATTGTTTTCCTTCGTTGATAAAATATTCTGGTAAAGGACATCCTTTGAAATTGTTTATCTCATTTACTGATAAGACAAACATAGTCACAAATCCAAGGCAGAAAGCAAAAAGCATCTGAGGAAAGTTATAGTTCCCCATATATGCAGTAGGATCTGGTTCGTCATCATGCGGATGCATGTGTCTTGCGATCTCTTCTATTTTCTTTTTGCGTTCTTCCTCGGATCTTTTTTCATGTTACCCTCGGTATCTACCTGGCCATGTTAGATGCATACTAGTAGTTAGCAAGGTAATGAAAAGAAATACAAATAATGTTTCCATTTCCTAATTTAACCTCAGTGGAAAGTCCCAGTTAGTGATTTGGTCTAGTTTGTACCAAGGTCCCCATAGTCCATCATGATAGATATAGGGTTTGGTTCTGATACGACATTGATCTCCAGTACAAAGAAGATCATCAACAATTCTCCAGGATTCTAACACTTCATCAGAATGAACGAAGTGTGACTGATCACCAGTAATTGCATCATTCAAAAGTCGAACATAACCATCTACAGCTCTATCTTTTGGATAGTGATACTGCAGTGTTGCAGGTTCAACTCTATCGTCAAGTCCAGGAGACTTGATATCGATTCTCATATCCAAGTGAGGATCAGGTTGGAATCGCATTACGATTCTGTCATTACACTCATGACCTTCAAATAGTGTTTGCGGTGGTGACTTAAATTTAACCACAACCTCAACACAAGATACTGGCATTTTCTTACCAGTCATGAAGTGGAAAGGAACACCCTCCCATCTCCAGTTGTCAATGAATAGATTACCAGCAACAAATGTTGGAGTGGTACTATTCTCGTCAACACCATCCTCGTCTCTATACGATTGATATTGACCAAGGACCATTTCATCACCAAGTCTGGTCGCAGCAAGAACTTTAGTTTTCTCTCTGCGAATCTCCTTTGCATCGTTCTTACAAGGAGGTTCCATTGCAATCAACGCAAGAACTTGAAGCAGGTGATTCTGCAACATGTCCCTCACTGCACCAGAAGTTTCGTAGTATTGAGCACGACCTTCACAACCGATAGTTTCAGTTGCAAAGACTTGAACTTCTTCTATGTACTGACGATTCCAAAGTGGTTCAAGAAGAATATTACTGAAACGAGTAGCAAGGATGTTATTGACAGTATCTTTACCAAGATAATGGTCAATGCGATATACTTGTTTCTCGCGTAAATGTCTGCCCACCACTGACTGTAGATTATCAGCAGATTTATAATCGTGCCCAAAGGGTTTTTCGATAACCAATCTGGACCTTTCGGGATCATCGAGAGCACCCGATGCTTTAAGGTTGATAATTGCATTTGCATACCTCTCTGGTGGAACTGAAAGGAAGTAAGTTGTATCATACTCCTTTAGATAATCCAGATGATGTAGTGATTCTGGGTTGTCCAGATCAGTGGAAACATAGTCCATCATTTGCAAAAAATCCTCGGGGTAGTCCCCGAGGCTATCAGTCCAGATCTTAGTACCTGGGTCTCTCCGAGAAGATCCTACAATCAGGAAATTCTCTGGAAGTAAGTCTCTTTGAAATAATTCATGAAGTGCAGGAATGAGTTTTCTCTTACAGAGGTCTCCTGTTGCACCGAAAATTACAATAGCTTTCATCTGTATTGACATGGAACGTAATCTTCAAAACCAAGTCTCAAATCATCTAACATCTTTCCATACTCTCTGAACATTCTATCTCCTGCAATATATTGTCTTTGTCTCATCCATACTGCGTCGATTAACAATCGACGTTGACTATCAGAGAGATTTGTGAAGCAGAATTGTGACATGGTTTTTTCCTCGTCTGTCTTATTTAATGTATCCGTTTTCTTCAAGCCATTCGCGTGTCATAGGTGTGGGTTCATAATCACTCCACATAGTGCCACGAGCACATGACTCAAGTGCTTGCATAGTCATGTTCTCCGTATGCCCTGCCCACATCGCTTCCTTTTCCCAAGGAATTGCTGAAGGTGTAAGTGCATATGTACGTTTTGCCATCTCCTGCCAGATCATAGGAACGTCTTCTTCGTTCTTAATGATAGCAATCAAACTATTTTTAATAGTTCCTGCCATACAATCTTGTGCAGCGTGCCATCCCTCATGACGCATAACACTCATCAGAGTACCAGGTCGATTCATATATCGTTTGTTTAGATAAAAATTATTACTAACAGTATGGTAAACACCACGATGAGTATGAGGGAAATACTTACTATCTGCTAGAAACACCCCCACTCCGATTTGATCAAAGGCAACGAGCATTCTGTTGAACTCGTCAGCAACAAAATCAAAATCACTATCGGGATACTCGTCAGCAATACTAGCGATACTTTCGATTTTATCAACTCCATCTGTGCATTCTCGTAGGATCATACACCCCATTGCATCCATAGTATGGTAACCCTTGGTGATCTTAGAGTCATCAGCAAATGCAGGAGTTCCCAGAGAAACTGCTGCAATCATGGCAAGAATAGTTTTTTTCATAAGTTGTCATCACTTCTGGATAGAATCCCAGTCTTTTTGGAAAATAGCAAGTCCTTCACGGGTCAGGACACTTTCATACATCTTGTTGAAAACACCTGGGGGAATAGTACAGATGTCTGCACCTTCACGATAACAAAGGGCAACAACTTCTGGACTACGTACAGATGCAGCAAGAATCTCAGTAGGACATCCGTCCTTCTTATAGATTTCGTAGATAGTGCGAATCAATTCAAGACCATCAAAACCATTATCGGTAAGACGACCAACAAAAGGTGAAATGTAAGTTGCACCAGCTTTTGCAGCAAGTACAGCCTGAGAAGCAGAGAAGATAAGGGTAACATTAGTACGAATATCTTTTGCGGTTAGATGACGACAAACCTGCAAACCATCACGGGTGCAAGGCAACTTGATAGTGGCTTGATCTCCGAACTTTTCGGATAGACGGACACCTTCATTGTACATCTCACCAACAGTACCAACAACTTCCATACTGATATCTGGAATACCAGCATCAATCAGTTCTTGATATACATCCTCAGGATCGCGACCACTCTTCATGATAAGAGATGGATTTGTTGTAACACCATCAACTAGACCAGTCTGAAATGCTTCATGAATTTCAGAGGTCTGTGCAGTGTCAATAAAGATCTTCATTGTTCAGTTATAGTGGTGAATATGCATGGGTTACACCCCATACAACAAACAAAGCAATTATACCAAAAATTATCGCAGAATACAATACTAGAGTTGTGTTTCCCTTCATGATCCACTCCCGTTTCTAAAACCTATCATATATCCAAGATATATTCCAGATAACCAAGCAACCATCATGTATAGCATCTGAGCCATAGCATTGATCAATTCTATTGCTTCAGAATTACTCATGATCATCGTAAGTCATACGACAATCCGAATCCCACTCTGGTTCATAGAGTGGGCATGGTTCTTCAAATAAATGTCCCATTCTAAGTTGGTGAACCCTTTCTCTGAGTGATTTGTAAAATTCTCTTTTTTGATCGTCGTTCATTTACCTTTGATAACTCTTTCTACTTGTTTACGAACATGATTCTTTTTTTGTTGGTCATCATAATCTTTTCTCGAATAACCATGTTTACCATGATAGATAAAATGGCCCTGAATAATCATGGTTGCACCGAATAGTCCGATGACAACCACCCAAATCCAGTCTACAAGTGAATGTTCAACCATGGGAAGATTGGCGGAATTACACCTATCAACCTCAGAAGACCCTCAGCGAAGAGAGCCAAAACAACCCACCCGACACACATACTGATGATAGAAGCATTGCGGTTGTGTTGACGAATTGCTGCATCAATCATCTCCTGTACTTCTGTACGTGAAACTGACTCATCATCATACGGACTCATCATGGGGTTCCTCCTTGTCTCCTAGAAATTTTGATAACGGATCTTTACCAGTTCCAACAATGGCACATGCCCTTTGATAAAACATGTTATTAGTGTTTCCAGAAGCCTCGAAGGTTTCCTTAACTTTCACCCAATTATTATAGGTGTGTTCGTCCATGTGATTATTGAGTTGTACATAGCTATATAATAGTTACAAACACTTAGTTGTCAATCAAATATGTTCATCTCGTAACATTGATTAAGAAATTATTAATTTTGGTGTTCCATATTAAAGAAAATAGATAAACAATATCTCCCCATCTGTTTATTTTCATACTGGGCATCTAGTTTTATGGGGGTTACTTCGTGATCAGCCCAACTAGGAAATATAATTAATGTGTTGTTATTAAACTTAACAATTTCATTTGAATCATGAAATATTAAGTCTCCTCCAGTAAATTTTTGTGGTGGATTACAGAACCAAATTAGTGCAGTGTAATGGCATGAATCGCAATGTCTTTTATAAAATCCGTCATTTTCATAGTAAGACAATAGGAGACTATAGGTATTCGTATCCAGAATATTTCTATTCATTGGACTTAAATCAAAAAACTCATGGGTAGGTCCCTGTAGGACTTTATCTGCCAGTCTCCATGTAGGAGAAAATCTTTGTTGTCTATAAACTTCATTAAACCACATTGCTTTCTTGGTTGTCATATCTGGACTGAAAGCACCAGATTCTTCCGCATCATCACTTAGAATAATATTATGCGAAGTAAAATAGTTCAGTTCTCTCATAATCAAAGAGAGTTCTGAGTTCGTATAAAAATTATCTTTCCTGAGATACGGAATCTTGTCCATTCAAATACTCCTTTTCATTTTGATAGATGTGTGTTTCACCTCTCCATAGTTTATACCCTTCAACCACTTCTGGTATCAACCACTCATCGACTCGATAACAATATTTCCAATTAACGGGTTGGATGCAGTTCATTACAACTACATTCCAAAATGCTACCAGATGTATTATTAGTGTTTGCATTCCAATGTCTGATTACTCCTGCAATAATAAAAAAATTAGTAACCAAATAAGAAAGGAGTATAATAGTACGTATGAGAGCAATATTGTCCGCATCTCGTTGGGATCTTCCTTCTTTTTTTCCGAGTGCATAACACCAGATTCTCCACATTAATGGATCTCGATATCTTAGTTTGAATCTTATATATGCTTGAAGAGGGGATCGAACCCCCGGCCGCCTCCGTGTAAAGGAGATGCTCTACCGCTGAGCTATTCAAGCTGGAGCGGATTATCGGATTTGAACCGATGACATTCAGCTTGGAAGGCTGACGTTCTACCACTGAACTAAACCCGCATAAGACAACCATACCAGAGAAAAATATGATTGTCAAGTGTCGATGAAAGGACTTGAACCTTCACTCTCGAAAGAACTGGTACCTAAAACCAGCGCGTCTACCAATTCCGCCACATCGACGAGACACTACACTTATCCGTATGCTTGCTGTGGGGCACTCAACCCAACATACTGACAGTTTGCAATGGAGTAAGACACAATTTCCGTTGTGAATATACCAAGGGGGTTTATCCTCACCTACAGGGTTTCGGTATATCCGAACCGATGAGCACCTTGGTCGGGAACGTCTCAAGTTCCTCACTCCCCTTCCTGGGATCGAACCAGGGACCAAACGATTAACAGTCGTTCGCTCTACCGCTGAGCTAAAGAGGATTAGGCAGGTCATCCAGGACTCGAACCTGGGACATCCGCTTAGAAGGCGGAGGTTATATCCACTTAACTAATGACCCTCGACCTTTTTCTTTTCCTTGAAGTACATAGTTATAGTACTTCTTTTTGAGTTTGTCAATGGTCTCTTGGTCTTCAAAGAACCCCATGTATTTAAGGAGTTGAGAAGAACCTTCCAATTCACTAATCAATCTTAGTATATTGGTGGGGGTCACGTCAAGACCCCCTGGCGTATAATCACGCAAATTTGAGTTTATTTGCATAAACATATGCATAAAGTTCACGATTTCCCTTGATGCCCCAACCTAACCAATAGTAGGCAGGAACCATATACTGAGAGATAGTCTTACCACTTCCCTCAAACTCTGGGAGATAACGTTGAAAAGTAGATTCGTTAATCATGTAACGAGTCTGACCTTCCAAACTACTGGGATCGCATCCATAATTTTCACAGAATTTACCCAGATTATTGTAACGACCAATGGAAGTCCATTGAATAAGACCATAACCACCAGTATGGCAGTTATCATACGTTACACGAGCACCACCCTCACAGATGTCAGGGATAAACTTGGATTCTTGTTTGATATTACCCATGATCGTTGCAAGGGCATTGCGATCAGTAATTCGGGTGTGTTCCTGAAGTTGTTCTAGAACATATTGTTCTTCAGGAGTACAATCCTCACATTTCCAAGATGTTTTTGCCTCATAAGGAACTACTTCTAGTGGAGTTCCTTCTGCTTTAAGCATCATGTCATCCCCATCACCTGCACATGCAATAGTACCAAGGAACAATGCAAGGGCGGTTAAAGATCGTTTAATCATTTTAATAAATCAGTTAGCGTAGTATGCCTTGTAGTATGCAACGATACCATCAGTTCTAACATTACCCTGAGAAACCCAATCATGGACGCACTCATAAATGCTCTGATTGGAATATCTTGGCGATCCGTCTGAACATATTTCACGTCCGAACTTGTTAAGAAGGATATTCAATCCTTGAGTTCGCACATCCATACGTTCATCACTATAACGCCAATCTTCGTTGACACTCATCGGACTTGCTCCATACCAACACCAGAGGACCATCCGCCAGGTCCTTCTTGGAAGTTTTCCGAACCACCTGGCGGATTCAACTGGATAGTAGTCGGAGCATTTTTTGTAGCCATTTCATACATGAGTTGGTGAATATTCTCTGGTTCACTACCAGATTCTTCACGTTCCTTCTCTTCTTGCATCTTGACTTCAGTTTCAATCTGCATATAATCCATCTGTTTTTCAGTCAGAGTGGGTGCAGGTCCAAACCAAGGATCATCCACAAGATAAGCAGGAGCAGGATAACCAGTATAAGGGGGTTCTGGTTCCTGCAACTCTTCACAGGGAACTACTTGTTCATCAATCGCACATTCAATATCTTCCTCTTTGATTTCTTCAAGAGGCTCTGGTGCAATAACTTTTTCAACAACTTTGATCAGGTTACGAAGTTTCATTCTTCTTGAAGTAGTTATGAGTATATATGACTATTGTTCTTGGAAGTTTTCTTTGAACTCCTCATAAACAGCAGTCGCATTCAGATAGTCACCCATAGCCACTAGGTCATGGATGCGATCAATGATTTGGTCCTTGAGATAGTCTGTCTCATTCATCAGATCTTGTTCCATGAAAGTAGTCCTTCCTGTAGTAACGGCCGAGAACATTAGAATTGTAGAACCTCGGAACCCCGTTGTCAAGCGATTCGGTCAGGACTCCCTGTACGAACAACTGACGGGTCTCCTCGTAATTCACTTTTCCTAGTGTAGTATGTATACTGAGAATTTCACGGGTAAAGTTCTGTTTTCCGAACTTCTTAATGTCCTCTTTCAATTCAGGGCAAGACCCATAATACTTCTTCCAGTCAGACTCAGAAGTGACTCGGCGTTTACCACCTTTTGGTTTTCTTTTCTGAACGAAATACTTTCTTCCAATATACTCTCTACCATTCAAGATATTCGTAATCTTATATACGAACCCATAATTATCTTTAATATCTTCTGATAAAAATGCACGACCCTCATAAATCCAAGGGTTCTCATAATCTATCATATAGCTCTCTAAAAGTAGCTATATTTATTTCTGAAACTCCACAGAGTAATTTTAGTCAAAAAAAGAGGACCCGTCAAGCGGATCCTTTTCTGAGAAGTTTTTCTGTGGTTTTTGGATCTTTAGGATTTTGAAGATCTTTATATCTCGCGAACAAACTTTTTTCTTTGTTCTCTCCTTTCACTCCTTCAGAGAAGTGTTTGAACGTCTTCACTCTTTCTCCTCGTTTAGCATCTCTGCACGGAGAGCAGCGATATCACTAATACTCTCAGCAGTCATTTTTCTAGCAGGACCTTGTGGTGATGCAGTGTTCTTGACGTAACCTGCCTTACGCTTCTTACTGATCTGTCATAGTTCTGAGATGCCTTTGCTCTCAGTTCGGCTCTCTTCTCAGTATGTTCTGGACCTTTGAGCATCATTGCCTGTTTGTCTCTTCCCTTAGAAGCCGCAAGTGCAGTTTCTGCGGAGATCTCATGGATCTGTTCACCTTGTGGTTCGTGAGAATTCTTCAGGGAATTTAGAGGGTTGTTATCAGTAACCGCACTTGATACGTTATCTTTAACGTCGGATGCCATGTCCTGCGCTCTGCTCTTAATGGCATCTTTCGCCATGTCCTTCATCTTGAGTTTGAGTTTACCCTTCATACCCAAACGTGAACCCTTGGCACCTACCTTGGCACCTACCTTTGCAGCAGTAGCACCTGCTTTACCAGCGGCCGCACCTGCTTTACCAGCCATTGCTGCACCTTTTGCCGCAACTGCACCAACTTTACCAGCAACTGCAGCACCTTTTGCAAGTAGTGCAGGAACTGCTGCTAATAGAGGTAGTGCCTCATCAACTTGTTGTACTTCTTCAAAGTGTGGGTTCTTCTGACCAGGAATCTTCTCCATTTCCTTACGAGCTTTCTCGTTATTTGCCTGACGCTTCTTCATATCTGTTTCAAGATATGTGTCGTCTTTCTTCTTCTCAAGAACTACTTCTTCCTGGTTCAACTTGTTCAGTTGTTTGACAATCTTACCAGACTTTTTGTGTGCTTCCTGGCGCTTCTCTGGAGGAATGGGAGTACTGATTGCATCACGGGAAAGGTTACCAGCACGACGGAACATTCTGTTCTTCTTGGCTTGATCAATCTCCTTATATCCTTCTTCTACTTCAACTTCTTCCTTCTTCATCTTCTTATTTTTTGCTTCAATCTCTTTGTTTTGACTGCATGATATCTGCAATGCTACCAGAGATTCCAGTAAATCCATCCTTAGAAGGATCAGTCTGTTTCTTGGAGTCATCTTTATAACCACCAGCAGAACGAGCTGCACGACGATTCTCGTCCAACTCAAGTTCTTCTTTCTTGAGGTTTGCCTTACGATACTCAAGATCTGCGCGAGTACCCTTGTCCATCTTACCCTGAGACTTGGGCTTGGTCTTACCACCTACATCAGGTTGCATACCAGGGTTTGCTGCCTTAACTCTACGACCATGAGTGTATTCTGCACCACTCATCTTGGAGTCACCAGACACCATCTTACCACCTTGGGAGCGGGAGTCTGCATATTCTTTGTCGGACTGGCCATGCTTACCCTTGTATCCTTCAAGAATTTCTTTTTTCCATGACTCACTCATAGATACCATCATACCGATGGCAGATTCTTCTGTTTCCGCGAAACCTTCGTCTAGCAAATAGGATTTAATGATGTCGAACTTATCCATCGGTGGCAAAAAGTACTTTTATGCTGTTATTTATTATTGCCAATATCTGATATAATAAATAACCGATTCTGGGAATCGATAAATATAAAAATAGGGATACACTGAGGAAATTTTAATGTCTAGACTGGGTATCAATACAGGCAGTAGCGCTAATGATGGTACTGGTGATTCATTGCGTTCCGCAATGGGAAAAATTAATAGTAATTTTCAAGAACTCTACGATACCTTTGGGGACGGAGATGAACTAGAAAGTTATGTAGATAGTGCGGGTATTTCAACAGTCGCGGAGAATCTGACTGGAAATCCGATTATCAACACAACAGGTGCAGTTGTTTCTGGAATCGCAACCGCAGAAGCACTTGAAGTCAGAAACATCACTGCATCAGGTGTCGTCACCGCAGTGCAATTCCATGGTGATGGTAGTCAACTCGAAAATGTAGTTGCAACCAGTGCAGGTGTTGAAATTCTAGATGACTCTGTTAGAAAAGGTATTGCAAGAGAACTCAACTTCGGTAACGGACTCACATTAGGTGATCCCGATGGTGCAGGTCGTGTCCTTATTTCCCTAACAACCTCAGTAGTCGGTGGCGGCGGAACAGTCGCATCAGGTATCGGAAGCATCGAACTGAGAAACGATAATGTAATCCTCGGTGAATTCTCCAAGATTGACTTTAATGAAAATCTTGGTGTAACAGTTGCAGGTGGTATCGCAACAGTTACTGGAATCACAACTATCGTAGATGCAGCAAGACTCGCATACTACACTCCTCTCGCAGGTGTATCCTCCCTAGCAGATGTAGCAAAGACTCTTACAACCGATTCCTACGTTAATACCACTGGTATTATTACTGCATCCCAGTTCTGGTCAAATGGAGAACTTGTAACTGGTTCTCAAGGTACAGTTGGAACGCAAGGGCCATATGGATTCCAAGGCGTTCAAGGTCTACAAGGCACTCAGGCATCCCAAGGTACTCAAGGTCCATACGGATTCCAAGGTATTCAAGGCGTACAGGGTCTCCAAGGCACCCAGGCATCGCAAGGAACCACTGGTACTCAAGGTACCCAAGGCGTACAAGGCGTCCAAGGTGTACAGGGACTACAGGGTCCTCAGGGCGTACAAGGTACTGAAGGCGAAGACGGAACCTCAGTAACTATTGTCGGTAACATTCCATCCAATACACAGGGTGTTGGTGCTACAACGTTGACCGCAGATGATACTGGTTACGTTTGGTATCCACCTGTTGCAGGTAATGGTGTTATCGCAGATGACACTGGTCGTCTCTGGACATTCGGAACAACTACTTGGTCAGATGTTGGTTTGATCAAAGGTCCGCAGGGTGCAACTGGTTTACAGGGAACAACTGGAGCACAAGGCATCCAGGGCATACAAGGACTTCAGGGCGTTCAGGGAACTCAGGGAGCGCAAGGAACCCAAGGCATTCAGGGAGTTCAGGGAACACAAGGCGTTCAAGGAACTCAGGGTACCCAAGGCACTCAAGGTTTACAGGGACTTCAGGGTGTTCAGGGAACTCAAGGTGTTCAGGGTCTGCAAGGTACACAGGCAGCACAGGGCACTCAAGGTATCTTAGGTATTCAAGGTACAGACGCATCTGATATTGCTGCACAAGGTACCCAAGGCATCCAAGGTCCGCAGGGCGTACAAGGCACACAGGGTACTCTTGGTCAAGATGGATTCCAAGGTATTCAAGGTGAAACTGGTGCAGGTTTCCAAGGTCTACAAGGTGCAAGTGGAGCGGAAAATGTTAGGTGCAGGTGGAACGTGGGCAGTCTCTGATGGAGCTCTCGCAGGTATCTTCACTACGGGAAGAAAAGTTGGTATTGGTTCTACAAGACCAACTGTAGATTTCTCAGTCGAAGGAGATATTCAAGTTTCTGGTATCAGTTCTCTTGGAAACATTCGTTTCGCAGGTATTACCAGTTCGAGTGTTCTTGAGAGTACAAATGGTGCTCTGTACATGAGAGCTCCCGTTGGTCAATACATTTATTATGATCAAAACCTCGTTTACTTTACTTCCACAAATAACGTCTATTTCCAATATGGTATTGACGTATTCGGTAATGGAACTGCATCAAACTTCAGAGGTCAACTTAATGTTGGTGCAAATGGTGCAGGATTTGGAGTAACTGTTACAGCTGGTGGTATTGAAGTTGGTGGTTCTGGTATCGTCACTGCATCTAGTTTCGATGGTGCAATCATGATTGATGAATCTGTTGATGACAACGTAGCCTACAATGTCGTCATGCTTGAACGCAGTGGCGGAGGCAATAGTTCCAGTAGATTGATGGTAGATAATGGTGGACTTAGATTCAACCCAGGAACTAACTACCTTTACGCACAAAACTTCTCTGGTGCATTCATTGGTAATGGTTCTCAAATCACAGATTTAGACGCTTCTGAATTAACTGGTGCATTACCTGCAATCGATGGTTCCGCACTTACAGGAATCAATGTTGGTGCAGGAACAAGTATTAAGGATGAAGGAGATACAGTAAGAGTCCAAGCAAACACTTCTGGTGCAGTTGTCACTGGTGTTCTAACTGCGACTTCATTCTCTGGTGATGGTGGTGGACTTACTGGTGTTACTGGAGCAGGTGCAGGTGTAACTGTTTCTGATAGTGGAGTAGCTAGAGGAACTGCAGGAACGATCAACTTCGGTATTGGTCTCACATGTTCTGATATTTCTGCAGGAGTTGTAACAGTCACTGCACAGGGTCAAAGTGGTGTTAATACAACTACTGCATCTGCAGGTGTTGCATACACCGTACATAGTTTTGCACTAAGTGACCATGCAAGTGCAGAATATACCTTCACTTGTGGACTTGGAACTCAAAGACAAGTTCAGAAACTTCTCGTTATGCACGATGGTACTACTGCATATTCTCAAGAGTATGCAATCATGTACTCACCAAATCAAATCTTGTCTATCGACGCAGCAGTCGTTGGAAGTAATATTGATGTCAGACTTACTCCTGAATCGGGTCAGTCTGGTGTAATTACATCTAAGTGGAACATTAACTATACAGGAGGAATCTGATGATCGAGACAGATAGAGCCAGTCTTGAATCTACCCCAGGAGAGGTAGTTTCTGTTGATAGTGCCGGTCTTGATATTGCCTCGGAAGGGGTAATCTATGAGACTGGACCTGATAGACTTGATAGAACTAGTCTTGATTGTGTTCCAGAGGGAACTGGGAAAAAATTATATACCATTGGATGTTATACAAAAGAAGATTGGAAACATGTCCACGAAGTTCTCATGCAAGATGGAACTTTAGAAGATAATATCCCACCATCTTCAATTGAGTGTGCTGACGAAAAAGCTCATAGTGATACGAGAGGGACTTATCTCCTCGATGATGAAGAAGCAGCGGTACTCAAAGATCACCCAAGAGTAGAATATTGTCATATCGACTACCAGTCATATCCTGGTACTTATGCTCCTGAACCAGGTCAACTACATGCAACTCCTCAATATAAAAAAAGGTTTGAAAAGGATGTAATGAATTATCGTGCCTGGAATACGGGCGGTACTGGACGCACTCCCCCAACATCTGGTGTTGGTGCAACTGACGTTAATAGAACTGGATATCAAATTTATAGACATACACAGAGAGAAAATCCCTGGGATGTTACAGATGCAGGTTTAAGTCAAGCAGATATTGAAGTTGGAGATCATACAATCTTCATTAGAGATGTAGAACAACTTGGTGATGGTACTGGAGTTGATGCAGTTGTTTGTGATGATGGATTCTGGATTGCACACCCAGAGTTCGTTGATTGTGGATCAACCAATCCTACCAATTGGAAAACTGGAAATGCATTAACTTGGGCAGGTATTTCCACTCAAGGTGCAAATTGTTGTGGTGTCTTGGATATTATTGTTGATGCACCATATTATATTGATCCAGACTTCTTCAATGCAAATCCATCACTTCTAACTACTCGTTGGGATGGAACAACAGTTCCTCTAGAATCTGCAGCAAGATCTTGGTGGTCCGACTCTTCTCAAAGATCTGTAGGTTTTTCTACTATCGGTACTGTTAGTGGAATTAGTACTTCATATACAAGAACTACATCTAATGGTTCTAATACTGCAAAAGCGACGAATGGAACTGACCACGGAACCCAATGTGCAAGTCTAGTATTTGGAAAAAATTATGGTTCTGCATATAACTGCAACAAGTGGGTAATGAATCTATATGGCGGTAGTGATGCGGGTATTGCAGGTCCAGGTTTTGATGTCTTAAAACTATTCCACCTTTATAAACCAAATTATAGTTGGGTATCCGAAACAAACGGCAGACAACAAAATGGAGATAGAAATCCTACCTTATCAAGTCACAGCTGGGGATACAGGAGCACTTCACATTCTAGCTCGGGTCGCTATTATTGGTACAGACCAGGAGATATTGACGGAGGTACTAACGGTACAAACTATTCGGGATCCTCTTCTGAACCTGCCTTCTATATTGATGTGGGTAATTATGGAGACGCAGGAAGAATGAAGGGTGAACACCCCAGAGAGGCTTCCTATGTTGTTGCAGGAAAAGAAGCAGTAGATGCAGGTGTTATCTTCGTCGTTGCTGCAGGTAATTCAAATCAAACTCAAGTAAACCCAACAGATCTTGATTACAATAACTATTGGGGTGATACTACTAATAGTGGCGTTGGTGTTGCATTAACAGAATGTATGCACGATGAATTTGGTTATGATGTTTATAATACGTTGAATAGAAGAGGTTGGCCACAAGCAATTGGTGCAGCAGGTACAGGCGTAAACACCATTTATCCCGCAATCAATATTGGTGCATTAGATGATCAATATATTTCTGGTGGATCGGGTGGCAGTAATTCTGGCGACAGACCAACAGATTATAAGGAAAAGATTGTTAATTATACTGACAGAGGTTCTAGTATTGATTGTTATGCTGCTGCAGATGATACTTTGACCGCAGATGGAAGAAATTCCAGTCTTACTTATTATCACCCAGAAACATATACTGGATTAACATTAACACCATATGATGTTGACTTTGGTGGAACTAGTGCAGCGTGTCCATGTGCTGCTGGTTGGATTACTACTAAACTCCAATATAACAGAGCATGGTTGTGGAGTGATATTAAGACTTGGTTGACAAACCAATGTGGTCAACAAAATCCATCAAAATTCTATTTGGGTGGAGATCAAACATCTTGGTCTGCAACTGATGATAATTGGAGAGATGCATACGGAACAAATAACTATGGTAATGACATCGTAGTCATTTGGGATGCACCTACGGGTTCTCCATCTGAACCACAGAAACCAAACCTACAAATTAAAAATCCAAATGGACTTACGTTCACTGATGGATTGAATATAACGTTCACTGACCGATAAATAACTAAAAAGTATAAACTAATGGCAGAGAAATCTTTTGGTGTAAAGGATATTAACTTAGTCGGATCGACTGGAACTCCGACTTTGGAAAGTAATGGTGACCTGAACATCACTGCAGGTCACGTTGCTATTCAAACCAATACTACCCTCACAGGTGTTTGTACTGCAACTGGTTTTAAAACCAATTCAACTGTAGGTGATGGATCTGATGTAGGATTTGCAGTTAAGTATTATGTTACTAATGATGGAGCCTCTGCATATCGTTTTGCAGGTCCAGGACTTGTAAATACTACTAATAATCCAACCATCTATGTTCAAAGAGGATTTACATATATCTTTGAGAACTCCACTGGTGGTACTCACCCATTCCGTATTCAATTTGCAGGAACATCTATTGGCGTAGGAACATATGTTAGTGGTTCCCAAAGTGGTACACAAGTCTTTACAATCCCACATGATGCGCCATCCTCGTATGAATACCAGTGTACGATTCATAGTGGCATGAATGGTACTTTTAGTGTAGTTTGATTATTGCTAAATAGGGCTGTATTCAACTTCGGCATTCTAATGAAGAGATATCTCTTAGCATTTAGTATGTTACTTGTGACCGCAGGTGCAGCCAATGCAGGCGGATTAGTCACTAGACACCAATCAAGTTTACAACACACTGTAGACGCAGCGAGAACAACCACTTCCAGAATTGGTAACTCTTACTCTGTTTCTGGTAGTGGAATTGTCACTGACGTTGGTGGAACAGGTACTGCAGACTTAAATGTTGGTGGTCTTGGAACCCTAACTAATGGTGCAGCAGGAGGATCAATTCCAACCGCGACCCAATCAACTTCTGGTAATGCTTTTAGTTTCAGCAATTCCTTCACCGCAGGTGATGCTACCAACTCAACTGGAACTAACTCAACTGCATATACCGCAGGTAGTGCAGGTGACTATAGTGGTGGTGGTACTCTTGGTACAATTGATAACAAACACACAATTACTATCACAGGAACAGATCAAGGTGCTGGTACTAGCGTAACAGCTCAATTTGTAACTGAACTCACAATTATCGACTGATGACTAGATTGCAAGAAGCAATCGGTCTGGGATTGGTTCTTGGTGTTATTCACGGACTACTTCAACCTGCGTACTCAGTGCCAGTAGTCCCGAATTTCACACAAGGCTCAATGACGAGCCACACTGAAACTACATCCAAGGTGACCGAGACCATTAATTCAATGGATTATAATACTGGATATCAATATTCAGTATCAGGTAGTGGTGTGGAACCAGTTGGAGGAACTATTAGTCCCACAACTGGACAATCTAATGTAACTATTAATGGAGTGAATTCGACATGGACAGGAGCGACGAGCACGCCCAATTTCAAACAGACAACACCAGGCGCAGCATTTCAGTTCACAGAAACTTACTCAGGGCCTGGACTGAGCAACCATACAATTATTCAAAGAGAAACGACAGTTACAAGCGTAACCGATACTACAAGTATCTTCCAGCAGTAATTTTAAGTGCGGCGTCAATCTTATCCCCTGCTCAGGTTTTGTCTGAAACTATTGGCGGTGTATCCGCTACTGCTGCTCCTGTTGCTAATAGTTCTGGCTCGGTGACCAACCAAGCTATCCAGGTTCTTCAGGGTCCATACATCACGAATACCTATGGCGGAGGAATCCAGTGTCAGGGGCCGACTCTCAATATTACGCCGTATGTGACTGGTTCAGTATCGGCAATGAAACCATATGAGGATTATTATATGGATCCTGTATATGATATGAGTGACGAAAAGGGCGCCTTTGATGAAAACGGAAATGAAATTGGGGATGGAATCTTAGATAATCCAGGTTCCGTACAATTCTATCGCCCAGTCAGAACAGGTCAGAAAGATAATTATAATCTATCCCTTGGTTTTAGTGCTACTTGGTCTAGACCATTAGATAAAAAATTACAAGATCAATGTAAAGAGGCTGCAGCAGCAAACATTGCATTGATGCGTCAACAACATGCAAACAAGCGCCTTGACTTTGAGATCGCGAGATTGAAAAATTGTGGCGAATTGTTAAAGCAGGGCATACGTTTCCACCCCCGTAGCCCATATGCGGCGGTATGTGCGGATGTCGTGGTACAAAATGTAAACTCAGTACCGCAACATAGACATAGTATTCCTAAACCTACTTCTTCCGTCTTGGGAACACAGAACGAAGAGTCTTCACAGCATCATTCATCTGACGCTGCTCAGCTCGGCGGGCCCCTGCAGACAAGACTGGGGGCTTCTTACCCCGTAAGGCGGCAATCTTCTTCAGTACCTTCTTCGTCACAGGTTTCACCGCTCTTAACAAAAGATCAGCAAGAGGTTTTGCGAGCAGTGCCGAAGTAGTTGCAACAACTGCAATACCTGCAGTAGTAGTTACTGCACCTGCTTTTGGTATATTTTCAATAATTTGAGTGGGTATATCTAACTTCTCTCTTATCTGAATACATTCTTTTCCAACCAATCGGTATTCTGTGACTCTCTCGTCACCTTTGATGAATCCGATTGGTTCTTTTAATGATAATGCTTCTGATGGGCACTCTACCTCTGGAACTTTTGTGTCCTTAGGAACTTCTGGTGCCTTTATTTCTGGGTCTTTGGGTGGGTTGACTGGAGGAACTGGAGGTTCGTAATTGAACTCCAGCTCATCCTCATTGTAGTCAATTGGATTGAACGATGGTATTTGTCCATCACAAAAGACTTTAGCACCTTTAGGATCATCTCCTTTAAGGTTATCGTTTCTTCCTCTGTCTAATTCGTGTGCTTCAACACAACCTGGCATATCGATAATCGGAACACCTATCTGTTGGGTAACAGGAACTCTCGGAGGAAGTGCCATGGGCGGTTCCGTCAAGAATCTAGGAGTTTCTGGAATCTCGATAGATTGAATTGAAATATCACGAATTTCAGCCATTAATCTTCACTGAAGAATTTAAATACAGAAGTCCAAACAGAATGAAAGAAGACATACCAAGCAAAAGTTTGGGTTGCTTCTTTCTTAGCACGTTTTTCGTAAACTGATTGTGCCATAATGAATCTCAGAGAGGCATAGTTATTTAACGCCTCTCATCAAATTCTCAGGGAAGTCTCATTCCAGGAACAGAACCACCCTTATCTTCACCAGCAGGAACAGCGATACCACCAGTTGCACTAGGAAGTTCGGGCATTGCTGCATCCAACATTCCAGGAAGTGCTCCAGCGATTGCTTCTGTTGCAGCATTCGTGATCTTTTCCTTAGCACTTTCAATTAGTGCATCCTTTTGGAGGTAGACATAAACTCCACCACCAATAATAGAAGCAGTTCCTAAGAATGATAGAACTGCAAGTGCGTTAATCAATTTTTGCATTACTTTTTGGGCTCAACGGCAGAAACGACAGGGGGTTCTTCCTTCTTCGCTGTGGTTTTGCCGTTTCCGTTTCCTCCACCTGCCTTAGCAGGAGAAAGTCCGAATGCAGCCAGCGAGCCAGAGAAAACCGATGCAATGAAGGTTGGATCAAAATCTAAGATTTTGTTTCCATTTGGAAGTCTTACGTAGCTAAACGTGAGAAGAGATGCGGACCAAATAAGTACGACAACTTTCACCAGATTACCAAGAACTTCACTCTTATCTTCATCATGGTCCTTCTCTTCTACCGCAGCTTTGGATTTACCAAGCATTAGTAAAAGAACAAGGCGAAGTATTTAGTCAAAGAAGAACATTTGCCACAACCGAGAATTCTCCATAACTGTACCAAAGTATTCGGATGCACTATGGATGCAACTTGCATCGAAAATAACTAATCTATTATAAACATTTCCAAGTACATCTACTGGTTCAAATGGTGTTCCATCTAAGTGACAATCACCAGGAATATTGATCCATGCATCATCCCATCCCTTATCATAATAAGTTCTTGCTCTGGTTTTCTTGTTTGCATACATCGTAGTACCACATTGATATGGTGCGTCTGGAGTCAGATACAACATACCACCCCAGCGTTGAGAGTCGCAATGATATACAAGTGCTTCACCAGACCATGCAGTTTGGAATCGACCATTCATACCATGGTCTTCCCATGCAGAGATCTTCTTACCCATGATTGACTCAAATCTTTCTTTGAGTCCAGGGAACAGATATTGTTGTTTAGTCCTTCTCCCAATATATCCTTTACCAAATCCACCTTCATCAAACTCTCGACTCAAAGCAAACTCTCTGATTGCATCAGGATCGTCATAGAAGTTGTCTACAATCCATACACTATTCTTAGATGCAACACTGAAAGACACTGGTTGATCTTCGGGTTCTGGTTCTGGGGGAATATCCTGAGACAACATGTGTGTCTCTGCTTTCTTTGTATAGTTCTTAGTGTTCTGCATCTTCTTCAGAAGTTCTGGATCTACCAGATCTGGATGCACCCACCAGTCTTCAAAGTTACTCTTTCCATCAGGTGATACATCACTGACTGCAAGAACATATCCCTTAGATTGCAGATACTCTCTAGACTTTCTACGACATTCTTTGGTTACATCAACGTAATGATCGTGTTCATATGTAATCACACGGAACTTATACTTCTCGAATGGAATCTTGAGAAGTAGAGAATATGTATTCCTTGCAGGTTCAATGTCAAGTTGCAGATAATCAATAGTATCCGACTCAAAATTTTCTGCAATAAACTTGTCATAATCTGTGTCTAGTGCGTCTAGACAATAGATTGTAGTAGGTCTCGCCTGTTTATATTGGTCAACGAATTCTTGTTTATATTCAATGGATACACCAGTCCACCCAAAGTCTTGTTCAAGTAGTGCAGTATTATTTCCATGATACGGCGTTGCACCACCGATCTCCAGGAAAGTTCCATTTCTCTTTCCATCCAGAACGGAAAGAATAAACATGTCCTGATAAACCTGGGAATAACTTCTTTCGATATTCTCGGATCCAGGGAACTTGTATCTTAGATATTGATGACTACTCTTGTGATAGTAAGTAAATGCTTGTGACTCTGGACCACATCCAAGTCTACAGAGACGATCTTCTACAGTTTCTTTATGATAACCATCTAGTTCATCCCAGTGGTTATCAACAAGTTCTTGTAATCCTGCTCTACATTCGGCAGACTTACCCCACCACCAATAGGAAATAGTCCTTTCATACAGGAGTCCCCAACGACCAGGGTACCTACACTTAGTCCTAAAAGGTACGGAATCGAAATCACACATTTTAAGAGCAATTTCTGTGAGATATGTCGCATCTTGATATTGTTGATTCCAGTTTTGATAGTTTGCAAGCATATAGTATGCTTCAGGTCTCTGTGGAAGAGTTGCGATTGCATGTTTGTATACACCCGTCACCGCATTTGCACGATTCTTCTGGAGATCAAAACACTCTCCAATGTGAATCAGACATTCATAAGAGAAGTTTAGATTCTTAGTTCTCTCTGCAGCACGTAGAAAGTATGAGATTGCAGCGGCACTCTGACCTACTTTCTTATATTCTAATGCAAGATTGTAATTAAGATCTGGATTAGAAGGATCTTGAATATATTCTTGTAATCTTTGGTCAATCATTTATAAAATCCTCCAGTACATTTCCAGGAACTTTCAAAACATATGCAGCGTTATCTTGGAATCCAAATGTAATTAGATAGTCATCACCATACTGAGACATACCACAAGAGAACTCAATCTTTGCATCCATAAAGTCAAAGATCTCAGAACGTTTGATTACATTCCAGTCTTTATCCCAATATGTAAATTGATGTCGATAGGTTGCGTTCTTACGTTGTTGTTCTGTCCTATAGAGATAGGTGACATGTTGAATCGCAAGATACCCATCCTTAAATGGAATAACCTGAGACCCGCCTCTAAGGTCATGGGATAGGTCTCTTTCTGATCCCAGGTGAGTTGTTGTAGTAACGACCTCAGAAGTATCTACACGAACGACTTCGGTGGGATTACTCCACTTCACATAGTGGAATGGTTTATCCACGATAGGCATCCAGTTCTTCTCACAATAAGAAGTATCTGGTGCAGGTGCAGGGATTCTAAATCTAGATACTTCCTTTACACGATCAGGTGAAATATCTAGTTCAGATAGTTCCATTCTACCAGTTCCAATATTGTCGAGATCCCTTCTGACACCTGAAAGATAAAACTTATCATCCCATTTTACGATACGACAATCTTCTAGTCCAACAAATTCCCAAAGAGGGTTTCTGTCAAAACTAGAAGTATCGACACGATGGATTCTATCAATGTTTAGATCAGAATCTAAAGTGCAAAAGAAGTTAGTAGTTGTAAGAGTAATATCGTTCTCTGGATTCAAATATAACAGAGGTCCCCATTGGTGTTCAAACCGATTGAGTTCTGAATGATAAAGAGTATATTGACAATGACGTATATTTACATAAATCTCATCACCATCAACAAAAATGGTAGGGTTGAAGAGACCCGTACCATTGGTTTCTCCTGATGGAATGACGAGAGGTTTAATTACACCACCATTGTTTACACAATGTTTAACGAAATTTTGCATAACAAAAGTTGAAAATTATGACCAAGAAGTAAGTGCAGCGCGAACCCAGGTGTCTGTTGCGACACAAACATAAATGAAACCAGAATCATAACGAACTTCCCCTGCAGTACCAGTTGCAGAAGCACTGGCAGGAGCTGCAGTATCACTTACTCTGGTTGCAACTGTTGCAGTTGATGCTGTGGTTGCAGTTGCTGCATTACCAGTGGTGTCCTGATCACCTTCAGTGTTTACACCAGGGAGGTTAATACCAGAAGCACCATTAAAAGGAACCCCACCAACAAGAACAGAGTCAAACAAAGCACTTGCAGTTGCAGCATTACCACTCAAGTCACCAGGCAACGTTGCAGGGAACCTACCATTAGGAATAGTTCCCTGATTTAAACTACTTGCATTTAAATTTCCTACAAAACTAGATGCAGTAATAATTCCAGTACATGAAACTTGACTCAGTTCTGCGTTTCCAATGACACCTGCATCACCAAGGGAAGCATAAATTTCAGTGAAATTTTCATTGACTTTTTTTGCACCCCCAGCAAGAGTGTCACCAGTTCCATCATTAGGAATTGTTCCAGTACTAATACCTTGGTATGCCATTGATGTAAATTACTTTCTTTTATAAAGATATTTAGGATCTGTTACCCCAGTTAATTTCTGGATATGCATCCGCAACATTTTTCTGAGAGATCTTATACTTATCCGAAAGTTTCTTATCTTTCACCAACATTAGGATCTCTGCTTCCAGTGGATGAAGACCTTCTAGAATATTGATAAACATTGTTTCTCTCTTTCTCTGAGAGAGTCTGTCATTACCACCTTTTACGAAATTATAAAAGTAGGTATATTCTTTACGAATAGAAGTTCTGCCCATGTCCTGAGATCCAATGGAATTAGAATCCAATTCATTCATCATTCCAACTGCACGTTCGATATTGGAACTCAGAGTTCCCTGACTAACGTTTTGTTGTCCGACACTAGAATATGGAACGAGACCCTCTGGTAGAACAGAGATGACAGTTTCATCAAAGTTCCAGATCAGAAGAGTCTGTAGAGATGGGTCGGAGTAAGTTCTAAGGACTTCCGCTTTCTTTGCATTACTTCTTTGTTTAGATGCAAGTGCAAGTACTTCAAAAGCAAAAGGGTTTGCGGGTAGTTGTTCAGAAACTACCCGTGGAATACTAGTTCTAGTAGCCATGAAGTTTAATTCAAATCAGTTCGTATTTTTATTTAGAGTTGGAATCCAGCGAAGGTATCCTTCTTCACATCTTGTTTGATACCACCAACAACATAAGACTCAACCTCAGTTTCTTGTGGTGCAACTTGAAGACCCTTAGAGGAAATCCAGTGTTCAGTCCAGGGAAGAGGATTGTTCTTTGCAGGAATGTCATAGATGGGTTTCAAACCAATCGCCTTCATACGACGATTTGCAATCCACTCAACATAGTTGTTGAGAAGTTTGTCATTGAGACCAATCATAGATCCATCCTTGAACAGATACTTCGCCCAAGCTTTCTCTTCATCCACACACTTGCGGAACATCTCAGTGATTACAGGTTCTTCTTCCTTTGCAATTTCTTGCATCTCGGGGTCATCTCCCTGTCTCCACTTGTTGAGGATGTTTTGAGTAATGACAAGATGCTGATTTTCGTCTCTTGCGATAAGAGAGATAATCTTTGCGGATCCTTCCATAAGCTTGAGTTCACCAAACGCAAACGAGCAAGCGAACGAGACATAGAACCTAATACCCTCCAGAATGTTGACATTAGCAACAGCTCGATAAAGTTTACGCTTTAATTCACGACGTTCGTCTCTGAAATACCCAGCTTCTTCTTGTGCATGTTTCCAATCATTGGTGTTTCCATATTGTTGTGCAGCAGCAATGAAATCATTATATGCACCTGTTACAGATGCGGCACGAGAAACAATCTTCTCGTCATCGAGAATATGATCGAAAACTTCACCAGGATCAGAATATACGTTCTTAATAATATAGGTATAAGAACGGGAGTGAATCATCTCCATGAATCCCCAAACTTCCATGCACGCTTCCAACTCAGGAAGTGAACAATAAGGTTGGAAAGCCATTGCAGGTCCACGACCCTGAACAGAATCCAACATGATCTGATACTTCAGGTTAGAAGTAAAGATGTGTTTCTGTTCGGGACGAAGTTGTTGGTAATCACTACGATCTTTCTGAAGGGAGACCTCCTCGGGTCTCCAGAAATATCCAAGTTGTTGTTGCGTCAGTTTATCAAAGATAGGGTACTTATAAGAATCATAACGCTGCAAACCCAGTGGTTGTCCAAAAAACATGGGTTGTTTACGACTATCAACATCGGTACTGGTGTTGAATACTGTCATTCCTTCGATCATTTGTTTCTCCATTGTGGGTATAGTTTACTAGATTTTGCAGCTTTCGCAATCTTCTTCTTGCGATTCCATTAACATTTGTTCTAGGACTTTCAGTTGTTCGTTACTCGTATCCTCTTTGATTTCATCTGTCTTATTGTCGTAGGTGTTTTGATAATAAGAAGTCTTCCAACCATATTTGTAAGTTCGGAGGAAGTCTTGTGCCATTACAGATGTTGGAACTTCGTTGTCTGGATAGTTCTCAGGGTTGTAGGACCAGTTTCCACTGATGGCTTGATCGAAGAACTTCTGCATGACGGCAACAACATTGATGTAACCAGTATTGTCAGGCATATCCCAGAGGAGAGTGTAATTATTCTTGAGATGTTGGTAACCAGGGACAATCTGTTTAAGCGGGCCCTTCTTGCTCTTTTTAATGGACAAATACCCTCTAGGTGGTTCGATTCCATTTGTTGCGTTTGACACAACGGAACTGCTCTCTGATGGCATCTGAGCAGACAATGTTGAGTGCCTAAGTCCGTGTTTGGAGATAGATACTCTAAGACCTTCCCAATCATAATTCAGTCCAGGGTTCGCAATTTCGTCCACATCTCTCTTGTAGGTATCGATAGGAAGAATACCTTGGAAGTATTTTGTTCTGTTGAAGTCTGTGCATGGACCTTTCTCCGCAGCAACGGCATTCGATGACTTAAGAAGATAATATTGGAAGGCTTCGGTCAACTCATGTACCTTTACCCAAGCCTCTTGATCATCATACTTGAGTCCCTGTTTTGCAAGGAAGTGTGCAAGACCAATGAAACCTACACCCAAAGAACGACGTGCTTTGGTTGCAAGTTCTGCAGCAACTACAGGATAATCCTGATAGTCAATCAGTTCTTCAAGACCACGAACAGCGAGATCACAAAGATCTTCCAGATCATTTAGGTCACGAAGTTTACCGACATTGATTGCAGAGAGAATGCACAGAGCAATCTCACCCGACGAATCGTCGATGTGTTGGATAGATCAGTTGGAAGAGTAATTTCCTGACAGAGGTTAGACATATTAACCTTGTCAATGAAAGAGGAGTGTTCATTGCAGTGGTCGATGTTCATGATATAAAGACGACCAGTCTCTGCACGTTCCTTCAGAAGATCCAGAATAAGTTCTTGAGCTTTGACAACTTTTCTTGGAATAGACTCATCTCGTTCAGCACCCACATACAAGTCGTCAAATCCAGGAGTACCAAAAGCATCATACAGACCAGGAACGTCGTGCGGACTGAAGAGACTGATGTCTCCGTCTTGAATGAATCGTTCATAGAAAATCCTAGAGATTTGAATCGAATAATCGAGTTTACGGACACGATTGTCTTCAGTTCCTTTGTTGTTCTTCAGAACGATGATGTCTTCGATTTCTTGATGCCAGATAGGAAAGTGGACAGTCGCTGACCCACCTCGGATCCCGTTTTGTGTGCAGCATCGGACAGTTGACTCAAACTTTTTGAGGAAGGGGACCACACCTGTGTGTTGAACCTCTCCGCCTCTGATTTTAGCGTTGATGCCGCGGATTCTACCTGCGTTGATACCGATTCCCGCCCTTTGTGCAACGTATCTGCCAATAGCCATATCAGAGCTAAAGATAGAATCGAGGG
>FUIF01011425.1_pt1 | contig 31373 bp, 48 predicted proteins | sample 1003461 | NCBI WGS metagenome assembly FUIF01 (sample SAMEA80401918, study PRJEB19352) | marine metagenome
CTCGCGAATAACCCATGACAGAAAGGGCCAGACAGTACCTTTGTATGCCCCCCAGTACCGTTTTAAGACATTCATGGGCATTTCGGCCTCAGATCTTTGAAGTCGGGCCAGAAGCCACCACATACGTTCTGAGTGTATTCCTGACTAATCTGCTGTTGATGTTCAAAGTCTTGGTTGCCTACCCAACCGATGACAGCAATGACCGCGATGGTCAGTAGAATCTTTTGCAATCTGTTCATGCTGCTGCCTTCATCATTGACTTGATTGAATAGATGTTCTGGATCTTTTGACGATTACCATATGCATTTTCTAGGGCAACTTCTTGTGTTTGATCAATCATCAAGCCGTTAGAATAAATGAAGCAATGGTCGCGGGTAGTAACGAAGTATTGATCATCGCTAAGGTTTAATTGATCTAAGTCCTTGACCTTCTTAAAACGGCTTACACTGCTATCCAATCTTTCCAACTGAATGCCGCGATTTATTGCAGCGTTCTTGATTTGCGAAACATCCAAAGATCCTTTCCATGCAGCAGATTTTTTTTCTACATCTTTGATGCTATCCCAAACTTTTTGACAAGAATCGCCTGTTATATAAGCTAACGCAAACACACCGCAGCATGAATATTCGCTTGCGTCTTTACCGTTGATCATTCTTTCCATGTTCTTCTCCCTAACTGATGTAATCATTATCGTTTACTAATCAATCAGAGTCAACACTTTTTGCAACTACTTGGGATCATTGATAGCTTTGACCAAATGTTTGATGAATCTTTTTTCAAAGCCATGCTTAGATGAAAATACATAGGAATTAACGATCTTCTCAAAAGGGAATAAGGGCTGATATTGCGCGTCCTTCTCATATGCTGCGACCATACGGATCTTCTGCCCACCTTTCTTGGTCTTGCGTCCGTACCGTTCCCAGATGCCTTCACTGTACTTCTTAGCGCCCTTGGGACTGCCTGAAAAGAACTTCGACTTGTCCTGCATCATCTCATCTAATGCACCGCGCTTAAAGTTACCGAACGTATCGAGATATCTTTTAGAATGTTTAGTTGGAACCTTTAAGGCTCGTTTCTTAGGCAATCTTGTGCCACCAAACACTTGGAACTTCATATAGTCAGCGCGACTATCATCCCAATATACGGTTGCGGTTAGACTACGCTTAGATGATCTGTCATAAAAAAAGTTCTTCTGTGTGAACTTAGTCGCACCTTTGCCGGTTTTCTTGTCAAACTTTTTTGCAGTTGCCTTTCCTAAAACCCCTGTTTTTTAGTCTTAGTCAAATCTTTAGCCAAATCGTTTAACGTTTGACTAACCGCGAAAGGAATCTGCTTCTTCTGGGTACGGCTTAGACCTTTAGATACTTCTTTGATATTGCTTCGAAGATCAATCTTCATCTTCTTCTTCGCCTTCTGTGATTTCATTGAATACACTGTGAGTTGCCAGATACAGGATACCGATCTGGCTTAACAGATGCTGAATGTCATACGACTTTTCGCCAGCTTCCTGATGATCCCACTCGACATAATCTTCAGCCTCACGCTGAATCAGCATCTCAATGTAGGTAATCTTTCCCTGTCTCACTTCCTTCTGGATAGACTGCAAATGATCCAGAAGATCGTTCCTGTGAAGCTGTGTGATATCGCCCATAGCATTTATTCCTGAAGGTGTTTGCCATCCATCCTAGCAGAAATAATACCATAGCAACGGGGAAAGCTAAGACCACTGCTATCGTGAACAGGATGCAGCTTAATGCGTACAGCATAGAATATACTTTAAACATAATAGGCTTCATCTTCTTCGTATTCCCAATCGCATTCAGTGCATTCCTGACGATCATAAAGACCGATTACCTTGACGACCAATTCACCGCACATCGGACACCGTAACTCATTCCACGGTGCGTTAGGATCATTCCATGCCCCTTCTGGATAGTTCATGCTTCTTCCTTATTGCTTCGTTTAACGCCTTAGCCAGACCATGCTTATCTGTTGGTATATCAACCGGCTCTGACCATACTTCTTCTGTCAATCGTTGGTGTTTACTCAAACCAATAGCAGACCTGATATCCCGTTGATTAGTCACATACCCGCAATCGTTGGCAGTCTGCCAATACACTAGCCTCATTGACTCAGCTTGTCTAACAGCTTCTGAATGTCGGGTATTACCTGACGATGAAAATCATCTACATCATCAGGGCCGTAAGACTCTAAGATCTTAGACAACGTGATTCGCGCACGAAGCATTTCTTCTACAGTTGGTTCCATCTTCTTCTCCCTTTTCTTGTTTAAACCGCTTTCAGCAATTTGATCCTTTCTTTCGCCAGCCGGTATCGCTTGAAATCGTTGTGCGTTATCCGACTGCCCTTGGCCTTTTCCTTCTCGAATATCTCGATGAAGTACACGTCTTCCTTCGCTGCTTCTATGACCTTCTGGGGTATGGCCTGACGCTTGGAGTCTCGGAATAAAACACTAGCCGGTAAGCCTAGCGCCTCTACCACTTCCTGACCGTTTGCCTGACACGCGAAACAATGAATCAGGACTTTTCCATCTTCTTCCTTCATCGTCATGCTTGGATTGTTGTCATTGTGAACCGGACAGCAAGCAACCCACCGTTCACCCCTTTGTGATACTTTTTCTAGTTTAGGAAGAATGTCTCTTAACACCTTTGGCCCTTCTTATGTTGATGTGCGTGATGTGATCCTTCACTTCTGATGAAACGTGGATCGTCGTTTGCGGATTAATCTTGTTAGGCCAGACACCGAACTTTGAACGATAGGCCCATGATGCCCACCCGTCCCTGTATCCCTTCTGACGTGCGTAAAACTTGAACTCACCTAACCACCGTGATTTTTCTTCTTTGCTGAAGTCCCTGTTGGCCTTCTTCAGTTCTTTCAAGACCTGATCATCTGACTTCAGTATTTCTTTCGGTGGTCTTTGATATCCGCACACACATCGTACCAAAAAATGTTGGAAACATTGTGGGCAAACTGACAGATCTGGCTCTTTCTTTTCTTTGGTTAGAATCCGCTCGTCGTATTTCTTCTCACCGTCATCTAAAACGTCGGGGACGATGGTTTCAGCGAATCCATGCTTTTGGACGTTACCTGAATGATCAAGATAAATCGCTTGTACCTTGTTGGGATGCGTTCGCATGATCCTACCGGCCCTTTGGACGTAGGTGATCAAAGACTTAGTTGGGAAACAGTCGATCAGCGTTTCAACCTTGGGTGCGTCGTATCCCGTATTCAATAATCGTGAACAGCTTAGAATCTGAAAGTCGCCTTCATCGTGGCTTTCATAAAGGCTCTGACGTTCGTCCTGCTCCATATAACCATCGATATGCTCTGCTGTGAATCCTTGCTCCCTGAACATCTCAACCAGCTTCTGGCTGTGTTTGATAGACGGGCTGAAGGCTATGGTCTGACCCTTACCGAATCGCTTGAAGTTTTCGATAATATCACCGACCAGTTTTTCATCAGATTCAATCGCTGATGCTAATGACTTGGGATCGAAGTCAGTTCCACCCGTACCAATTCGCTTCTTCTTCACGCCCTTCAGATTCGCGTGATGGCCCCCGTAGTATTTGACCGGACATAAATACCCCTGATCTAGTAACTGTTCAGGCGTGATCGGAACGATCAGATCAGAATAGAACTTTCCCAATCCTTTGGAATATGGGGTAGCACTTAGCCCGATGAACACAGACTTGGTGTAGCTTTCCATCAGGTCAGTCGTCGTCTTGTAATGCGTATGGCATTCGTCGATCACTGCAACGTGGAACAAGGGCTTGTAACGTCTTCTAGCCAGCGTCTGAATCGATGCTATCTGAATCGGTGCATTAGGATTGGTTCGCCAGTGATCGGCTTGCATGACCCCGACCTGTATCCCTGCTCGGTCAAATTCTTCTAATGCTTGATCAACCAGCTTAACTCGGTCACAAATAAAAATACCCATCTTGCCGTTCTTGGCAACGTTCTTCAGTATCTCGACTGCGACCCTTGTCTTTCCAAAGCTACAAGGCGCAGCTAAAACCGATCTGGTATTCCCTTTCCTGATCGATTGCCTTAGCTGGTTAATCGCCTTGTCTTGATGCGGCCTTAACATCTTCTCCCCTTGGGCGGCTTATGCCGCCGCCTCATTCAAGTCCATCATAAGAGCCATAACTAAAGCCTCGTCGATAAAGCCGTCACAAGAATGTTTGCATATTGATCGCCAGCCTACATTAGACTTCTCAATCATTTCGTGAAGCTCGATACCGTTCTGGGTGTAATTAAAGGCGTACATGCTTCCGTTGGATATTGAATCGACCAGTGTGATTTCGTGAAGGTGATGCTCGCCTTTACCGAAGTGTCGGTTGACGATGTTGTAGCTGGCTAATAGACGACCTTGCGGGTTGGTATAAAAAACTACATCTGAAAAGTTTTCGTCATCCATAAAAATGCTTTCCATGCTCCTGCGCTCATTTTCATAACGCTTATACATGTAGGTTCCTGTGATCGCTTCGTTAGCATTTAGTGCTGATTGAAAGTCAGCGTGAGCGGTTAGGTTGGTGATTAAGTTCTTCATGTGCTTCTCCTTAGTTGGTGATACCCATTCTAATGATCCCAACCCTATAGTCAACACTTTTGTTTACTATTAAATGATGCCCAATCTGCGAACGGTTGAAGCTGATTCTGGGTCAGTAGATAGGCTGGGCCTTTACCAAGATCTTTGATGTTTTCCTGCCTGAAGACTTGATCAGCGTGAGCCACGCCAGCTATCCGGTATTCTGGAATCTTGCCGATCACTAAGATATACCAGTCTGTCGTTCTGCCTTGGTAATCGGGAACCAATAACCGACCATTTGGATAGTGCGTTGATTTGACGTTGACAGTCCCGTTGAAATTTAAATCGATCTTGCTGAACTCGCTGCCTAGACTCGGATAAACATTCAAGGCTTTCGCTACGGCTAATTCAGCACCATAACCTTCTAGGCAAATTTCATAATGACTTCTGGTATTGTCACGCTTCTTCGATTCATAGCCAAGATCATCACTGACTTTGACATTATCCATTGCCATTATGTTGGCTAGTTGTTGCTCTACTGAGTCAAGCGTGATGTTCATGCTTCTCCTTATTTTAAAGACAGCTCGGCTTTTTCCCTTTGCAAGTCACAACCATTCAGATCGTTAATCTGGTTAGGTCTGATGTGACTACATCCGAAGATGCGGTAATCATGTCCTTTCGGTTTCCTGACTAGACGCGACTCTAGCCAACCCACTTGGGCCTCTGCGTTTGGGACGTGAATCGGGTCAAGCCTAGACCTACAACATGCTCACGGATTACTGCTTTCTGGATTGGACGCACAGTTAAACGCCACTTTCCATCGGCAGAAAAGCAGTTGAAGTCAGATTCAAATGATGGGAAAATTAGATCCGTGTCGGTTTGTGTACGGTTCTAATTCCCCTAATCTCAAATCGGCCTTCAGGGACTGCTAATCCCGCCGACACACAAATACTACTCTAGTTCGTTTCTTGTATCAACCTGTTCAAATACCACTGGGCTTTTCTAAGGTCTTCAGCCGGTGATCCTTTGTACTTATGTCTGTGAAGATACTTGTGACAGTTACCCAACAGATATGCCCCGAACTGATTTCCTAGCTGCTGTTTGATGTAATCAATCGCTTCAATCTCGCCCACGTTGTAATGTGGTGGCTCGTCTACGTTTAACCACTTGACCTGATTCCATTCTTCAGGCGTAGCGTCTTTCTTCATTAATCTTCTCCATCTTCCGAATCATCAAACTTGCAGTGCGCCAACTGATCCCGAATCGGATCGAGATTCTTCGTATACTCCAACCCAACTGCTTACGTTTAAACACTTCTGTTTCTAGTTCTTCCCTACTAGCTATTCCGTTAATCGGAAACGCTAACCTTTTACCCCTTTGTCTCATTATCATAACTTTTAAATATTTTCTGAACGCCTTTACTATTCATCGGGTTTCCCGAACGATTCTTTACGCCTAAAAGTGCGAAATGATTGCCAATCGCCTTCGGCATCATCCCTTCATCACGCATCTTCAGCATTTGTTTGATTATCTTCTGTTCTTCATCATTTTTCTTGATCTTCCCATCTTCCCGAGTAAAGCCAAACGGCAAGACCCCGCCAGTGCTTAACCCTTGTTCGCGTCTTTTCTGTAATGCCGCCTTAGTTAGTTCTGATGTTCTTAATAAATGCGGGGAATGAACCTTCGCATGACAAGGCGCACACAGATTGACCGTCTTTGTACCGCCTAAAACACGGGGTACAACGTGATGCGCGTGGTCTGCCTGACAGCCACATTCAAAGCACACCAATCCTTTTCTTTTCGATCTTAATTCTGGCATTGAAATCTGCCAACATATCTCGATAGTCTTTAGCGTATAGCTTAATCGGGGTTCGTTGGTTTGCCAACATGTTATCAACATGATCTTTTCCGAAGTTTCTGATCATGAATAGGGTATAAACCTGTGCTGCTGAACCGTGTTTCATCCCGTAAATATTGCAAGCAGGACACTGGGGCCAGACGTTATTAGAATCGAATGCATAGAAAGATGACTTACCCTTGGGCAAGAAGTGACCACCGTGAACTGTTTTATAGTGCCTGATTTCGCCGCATGTCACACATTCACAAAACCCATTGTCATCAGATTCTTCTAGCCTTCTTAATAGCTGAAATGCCTTCAAGCATTTAGCCCTGAGCGTTTCGGGCACGTTGGAACTCGCTGTTCTTTGGATTGGTAAGTGTAACACCATGATCCAGACCCCAGTGAAAAACCTGTTCCATGAAGAAGTGCATTTCACCCTTGTCCAAAGATTTAGTTGACCTTAACTGATTTGGAATCGTAGTGCTTCCAACTACCACGTCTTCAGTCCCCAAGAATTCATTCTTCATCAACTGCTTCATCTGTTCCGGTGTGATCGGGACTTTCTTAGAAAAATGACTCGACATCTCACCGCACCACATGTGAAACAAAGCATTCTGATTCAAAGACCTTGCAGTTGAATACGCTTCTAGCTTCCAAGCACAAGGTCTTTCATAATCCCAATCTTCCAAAGACTTTCGAAAAAACTTCAGAACATTGTCGATGTCCCTGCGATTTTGAATCAACCAGAATTGACCATTCATCGCGTTAGTTCATCCCAAAGATCTTCGATGATGGCTTTAATCTCAAACCATATTTTTTCAATCATTGCTTAACTCCAAAAAATCAAATGGATGCATCTGCAACTGACCGCATACTTTATGAACCAGCGACAGCTTCGCGTCTTCCCTGTACCTCCATTGGGATACCTGTTGCTTCGTGATGCCAAGACGGGTGGCAAGTTCGACCGAACTCACCCCCTTCTTGATCTGTGCAAGCCTCAAAGACTTCCCGAAATTAAAACGGCAAGTCATCGTCTTCTACCGCTGCGCTTGAATTGTAAACGTCTTGGATCTTGCCAGTCATGACCGGCTGATTCCCTGCCGCCTCACGTTTCCATAACGCGATATCAATCGTTTCGCCTTCTTTGATGTCACGATGAGCAACGACCTTACCACTAAGGATCGGGCCGCTACCGCCTCTATCGTTCTTCCATAGGCTTACTTTTCCACGATTGTCATATTCCATTATATTCTCCCTATAAGAGCTAAGTTGGTTTCTAAGTCTTCCAGCAATTTATCAACCGCCGCTGAAAGTGAAGCGATATACTTGTCGTCCCTTTTGACGTTCATAATTAAATTGGGTAGATCTGGGTGATAACTCATGAACCAGTAATCTTCCAGATCCATCAGCCACATCGTACCTTGGACTTGACCGTAATACTCTGAAGGCATTTCACCGTTCTTGTGATAGTCGATCAGATACTTAACATGCGTTGTATGCATCGGACACTTAATTTCTAAACCAGAATCAGCCATCAACCGATCAGGTGAGCAACCAACAGTTTCTTCATCGTTGGTCACAAAGCCCACTTCTCGGCAGATCAAATCTGTCTGAAAGCTAAAGACGTTAGCAGCTTCTGGTTCTAGTTCACGGCCCCTTTTCATATGAAAAGTATCGAAGCTATCAAACCTTTTCCCTGACATCTTTTCAGCAAGCAATTCATGCATGTACTTTTCACTTGATGCGCTAGGCTTACCCGTGGGGGTCAGAAGGTCTTTAAACCGACTGGCAGACGGAACCCCAAGACGTAATGCAAACCACGCCTCAGAACCCTGTTCGACGTTGTGGATCTTCATAGCGAACACCTAATCAAAAATTTATGCTCAATAGATCCAGCAGGTGGATCAAAGTTAGCAACACAATCTGAAAGATTTAAACCTTCTTCTCCATCAGTTACCAAAGGTTTTTTATAATCGTGACGGAGTCTCGTTTAGAAAGCAAAAGACCAAAATTTTTTGAACCTTTTCTTCTTTGCGCTAAAAATATTGATTCATGTTTTTGATCAAGAACAGCTTGCTGATGATCTTCGTAAGTTAAATCTGGTACGTTAGATCGGACAAATACATCAATGCACTGCACTTTTTTTCTTAACCGATCAGTTATATCAACATAGATAGCCATCATTTCTTAGCCTGTTTAGCTTTCTTCTGCTGAAGCTGCTTCTTGGCTTTCTGATACTGGTCTTCAGTTAGACTCTTGAGATTTTCCACACCGTATACTTGCAAGAATGCAGACTTGCTTGACTGAGTAGCATCTAACATCGCGTCAAGGTGTGCGACCTTCTCGTCACTGATATCTTCAATACCAATGGTCAGATCTTGGGCATCAGTATCTTCATCAGCGCAGACTGCCCACATACTTTGGGCCTGATAACGCTTCAGATAAGTTGCCATCGAACCCAAGTCTTGGATCGGATTCTTAGATGCTTTAGGAAGTTCTACGCTTGCGGTCTGTTTGATCCATTGACCAGAACTGTGTGACACCTGACTGGACACGCATACATGCCCTGCGCGAGCCTCTACCGATTGAATGAATGAAAGTCCGTTAGCACTAGCAACGGGCCTGATACAGCCTAGAACAGCCGTTAAGTCAGCGTATTCATTTTTGAAGAAAGTGTTCTTCGTGTTTTTGCTTGGATTACGAATCTCAGACTGTGCTTTAGCAAGCGCAGCAGTTAGTTCGTTGATGTTTTCTGATTGTTCCATTGTCTTCTCCTGTCTTGAAACGATTACATAGTAAACGAATCAAGCTAAGAAGTAAACAAATCAGACGATAGGTATTTAGGTGGTCTATGTTATGATGGAGATTCTTCTCCCCGCGCCCCTAGGCGTACTGGCCCACTTCGGTGGGCCTTTTATTTAGTACGTCCAGATGACCTGATTGGTAGTCCTTGTGTCTACATGGATAAAAGTTCTGGCGACTCCAATACCGCTGAACCCGAGCCGAATAGCGTTAGAGACAATAACGAAACGCTGATGCCCACCACTAACAGCAATATCAGCAGCATTGCCTCGCGTGTGCTGTCCTCCACCATTAGCCTTTTTAATTTCAAGACTATGATTTTTGCTTCTGAAACCAGAAGTGATCTTAAACGGGAAACCACATTCATCTCGTAACGCATCCAAAGCATGTATGAATTCATGCTGCATTTCATTTTTGCCAGTTTCCTGACAATCAAATTCTTCTAGGGAAAAGTATTTAAAACTCACTTATCTTTAGCCTTGAAGATGTTAAGGGCCATAACGTCAACCAGCTTATAAACCTTGGACCATGCCTTGCCAACCTTCGACACCATCTCATCATCCTTTGGGGTTGGGGTGATAGCCGCAAGTGAACTGGCGCAAGCAATGACCATCGATATCATTTCTACGTATTCAAAGATTCCCATTTCAGTCTCCTTCAGTTTGACAAGCTGTTACTATCTTGCCGTATGTTAGTTTTTCTGCCGCTACTTCACATTCTTTCAGGGTATCAAACTCTATCCGATCAGGGCTTACCCAAGTCCCGACCATAATAATTAAAATAAACTTCATTTAGCCTCAGTTAGTTTTTCGTTATATAGCGTATACAACGATTCGATTTTCTGTTCTGCCGTCTTAGATTGTGCTTCGATAACCCCAAGCGTGACTTTGATTTCGTTAATGCTTGCTTGAAGATCGCGAAGATCTTTTGCGTGTTCTTTGTTTTGACTTTCAATGCTATCAAGCCTTGAATTTTGCTGAACATCAGCCGCAAGCAAGCCTTCTTTCGGCCATGTGATTCTGAAATTTGAATTCATGTCGATTTCAGATTGCTGCATCAAAAGTTCATGGGCATGCTGCGTGATTTCTTGATTCATGGTCACATACGCTGTCGAGGCCACCACAAGCCCGAACGCTATCGCCACCAAATTTCTTAACGGCAGGGTGATCAGGCTGTCGTCTGATACAGATAAATCAGTCATCACTTATTCCTGTTATTGAACAGGTCAAATAATACTCTAACCTTTTCTTTGATTTGCTCAATGTCGGAGTGCATTTTAGCCAGCACAATGACCAGCGTGACGAAACCGAATGCTATCGGCCAGATAGTTCCAATCGCGTCAAGTGTTTCCATTTCACCCTATTCTACCAGCTCACCCGCTGGCTCTAAGTCTTCTTTGATGGAATTAACATAAGCCTGAAAGACTGTCTGCAATTCCTGCTGCTGAAGATTCATTGATTGGATCTGCGCGTTGATTTCTTGCATACGCGCAACCTTTGCCTGTACTTCTTCAGGCAAGTCATCAATCTCATAATCGTTTTCGTCAATCCTTAGTGTCGCCATTTTCTTCTCCTTTGATTAAACCTTGTACGGTTCTTGATTCGTAAATGCGTAACGCTAACCACAAAATAGTCATTCCAGCCGCCGCATCGGGCAACCAGCCAGCCAAAGATGCAATGCCGCCTGAAACGGCGACACCATCCATTACTGTTTTTGCCGCCTCATGATCTACCACGGAACACCTGATGCCTGTGTTGGGTTCTTCTGAGCCTCTATATTAGCAGAAAGTGACGCTTCAATCGCGTCCTTATCCAACTCGGACCAGCACCAATTTAAGGCCATAGCTTCAGTCACATCGTCGTAATCAGTCCAGTCTGCGCTAGAAGGATCAGGTGTAAAGCCTACAGTACCGTAGTTAGAAGCTGAATAGGTTACAGCGTCATCACCTTCGCCTACTGTTTCAGTTGCAGTAGCTCGCCAGTGGGCAACGATTACGCCACCCGTGTCTAAAGTTCGTTCAAGTTGGCTTATGACCCAAGTTGTCATGTTTGTCTCCTGTTAAGATTCTAGTGCCGCGATACGGGCTTCAAGTTCTTGTATAGTTGCTACCAAAAGCGGCACAAGTTTGCTTTGGTCAATGCCTTGATACTCAGGATTGCCGTCTGCATCTACTGCGTCTTTAGCGCCTGTGATTGCTTCAGGCACAATGTCCTGTACTTCGTGTGCCAAAAACCCATCGACAGTTGTGTCAGCGTCTGCAATAAAGTTAAAGCGTGAAGGCTTAAGTTGCTTGAGGCGTTCTGTAGCGCCTGACATAGCGACTACGTTTTGCTTGAGGCGGTAGTCTGATGAAGTGTTGTAGGCTGTACTACTTCCACTAGATGTGATGTTACCAACTTGTGTCGTAGTAGCGTCTGCATTGTTATAAAAACGAAAATGTGGGACCGACGCAGTACCATTTCTGCGACTGTATGCGCCGCCATCCGGAAAAAATGCCCATCCATTGTCGCCAGTTGTTGTTGCATTAGTAGTTCCCACCAGCAAGTTGCCAGAGCTATCAAGCGTCATCTGTGGTGAGTCACCTTCGTAACCAGCACGACCTGCTGCAAAGTGAAGGTTCTGCGACCCGTTCGTGCTAGATACTTTACCCCACATGCCAACAAAGTGGTCTTCAGCTCCGTCGGTATCAGAGTTACCTATCAGGAACGCTCCAACTTTGTCACCAACGGCAACAGACGTATCTTCTCTAAATGCAATAATTTCTGCGCCTGTTGAGCTACTGCTTACCAATTGTCGCCCAAGTAAAGCACCTGTAGGAACGCTAGTAGCCCCCGCCAGCACGTTGCCTGACAGGTATAGGTCTTTAAAAGTTGCTAAAGCCGCACCTATGTCCACAATTCCAGTGGATAATGTACCAGCGGCAGGATCAGAAATAGGATAGATAGAATTTGCAGAAGCGTTGAAATTCAAATTAACATCGCCGGAGCCAATGCTGAGTCTGCTTCCTTGCGTAGCAACAGTACCGACTGTGGTGGAATCTTTGCGAAACGTCAATAACGCCCCATCGCTACTGAGACGATTCAATAAAAGAGGATAATCATTGGCAATTACATGAGATGTAAAACCTGACGCAGTAAACCTGTGTCCTGCTGTGGTGTTGTCATTAGCAGTCTTCCCCACCAGCAAGGTGCCATCATCCTTGAGAATCATCAGATTAGAGGTGTCAGCAGCGTTGTTGAACCTGTAACCGTTTGTCGCATTACCTTTGAAATAAGAGCTAGTTCCAATAGTCACAACGCCCGGCTCCAAACCAGTCATACTAGCAGCGCCTGATAGGTAGAGGTCTTTGAAGCGTGAGCCACTTGCCCCTAAATCATTTGCGTTATCAGTGTGTGGAAAAAATACCCCAGAAGTGTTCCAGCCAAATCTTTTAGTTCCTCCTGCGGATAGACTGCCTGAAAGAGTTGAGTTGAGTTCAATGTCAGTTCCAGAAACACTACCAATACTACCGACTGCTGTTCCTGAACCATCCTTTCTAAATACAAGAATGTCTCCGTCAGAATCTCTTCGGTCAAAAATACCCGCCATTTGATGAGAAGAAACTGCGTGAACATAACCACCGTTGTGCAGCGCAACTGATGTTGCGTCTCCTGCGGAAGTTCCTGAGATGATTAGGTTACCGCTGGAATCAAGGCGGCCGCGTTCTTGACCGCCAGTCCAAAAATACATATTTCCAGAGTCACGATTTATCAGATATGTACTACCACTGTATTGACCCATCAGGAAACCAACTTCTCCTGACGTTCCTGAGGTTGAGTCTGCCAGACGAATACTTGATCCTGTACTTGCGGATTGAACATGTAACACTTGACCCCAGCCTGATGCTAAAGTAGGCGAAGCCGTACCAATCCCGACGGAGCCGTCACTTTTTACTCTAAGTTTTTCACTTCCGCCTGCCAAAATACGCACATCTTGGGACGCTGGGGCAAACAAAGAAACGCCGTTAGAGCCATATACAAATGTTTCGTTTGCGTTCAAAGCATCTACAGTCCAACCACTAGACACCGTACCAACGACGGACGCACCAGTGTCAGAAGCAAAAGAGATACTTGCCCGCGATGAAGCCCCTGCATTTGAGTTTGTAAATGAAATTAATGCTGTAGCAGCGTTACCGTTTTGAGTTACAGACCCTGTACCATCAACAGTCAAACCATCAGCAGTCACTGTGCCGGTTACGTCAATCCCGCTGCTATTAACCGTCAATTTCGTTGAACCAGCTTTCTGAATCAGCAGATCACCGATACCAGCTTGATTAATGATTGAGTTGCTCGCGTTATGGACGATAGTTAAATCCTGCGAGTTACCCAGACGGATAAACTCATTGTCGCCAAGGTCTACTTGATCGACGTTAATCGTGTCCATCTTCACCTTGACGTTGCCGCCGCTACGAACAGCAATTAAAAAGTCTGTGCTGACTAAGCTACCGCCATCTGATAGTTCACTAATCTTTGACATTATTCGTCTCCTATGCTGCTATTTTACGGCAAATTCTAGGATTGGTCAGCCTTAATCTGATCAATCTCATCTTTCAAAGTCTTAACCGATTCAATCAGATAGCCGATCAAATCCATGTACGCTACGGACAACATCCCGTCTGAACCTTCTTTTACTAACTCAGGTGCTATTTCCTGCAATTCTTGCGCTATAACACCAGCGCCCTGTTCGCCATTCTTAACGAAAGTGACACCACGCATACCAAACACTTTACTTCCATCTATCGTTTCAACATCAGACTTCAGTCGAATATCCGAACCTTGGGTTACGGTTCCGTCAATATCAATATTACCATTACCTTCATAATTGCCTGATGAATCTATACTGATTCCTGTGTTGCCGTAACCGCCGCCAAAAGATGCGGTTGCTGACGTGATAGCGCCTACTCCAGTGTAAAAGTCACCAGTTATAAGAATGTTGCCGTTATCAACGAAAGAAATTGGATTGCTGGTTCCATTATTGAATTTAAAAAAATAAAATGCCTGATCCGCTTTCGCCGTATCCAGTTAATCCTTCTATTGACCAGTTTTCATCCTGAGTATCAGAGTCTCGCCATGAAATCGTTCTTGCGCCACTGGACCCAGACAAAACAACATCGCCAGTCAGTATACTTCCTGCTGACTGATCCCTTATTACGTTACTACTATCAATAGTGAAATATTGAGTCGCGCTGTTGAAATAAAGTGTTCTTTTAGATGATGAACTTGGATTGGCGTTAGTAGCACCGCTACCCGCTACATAACTAACTTGCACTCTTATAGCTATATCACCAGACGTATAAACGCCCGAGTCAGTCATGACTAAGTTAAACTGACTATCTATTCCGTCTTTGTCTTTTATGTACCAGCCTGTTCCAGAATCATTAACAGAATAATAATCATCATCAGACGCATCACTTGGGTTATAAATCCTGCGTGTGAATGTTTTAGATCCTCCGCTCACATCATTAAATGTGCCAGGAGTCCCATTGGTGATTGATGCTATTTGTAGCTTTAAAGTTATGCTATCTGGGAAATCTTCTGCGCTAGATACTGCAAAAGGCGCATAGCCTAAAGGAAACAAAACTTTTATCGTCAAAGTTTGCGTCGTCGAAAGTATTAATCTTGCATAGTCAGTATCGCTGGTTAGCTCGTCAGCAACTTGTGCAACTGCGTTATCCGTACCTGACGAAAGACTAGATAAGCCAACGCCAACCAATCCGTCCTGCGCCGAATCAAATATAACTGCGCTTGGATCATCTGGCCTTGTTATTACAATGCGGTCAGCAGTTACTACGCCAGAAGCATCAACTCTAAACGGGGAATCACCAGCGTCGGCAGCGCCAGCGTAGAATTTATAGTTAGCATCTGCACCATCCATCGTTGCCGATGTAGCACCAGACCCAGCTACAAATTTAGAATCAGTTGAAACGTCACCAGTAAATGCCCCAGCAGATGCATTTACAGTGCCGCTTATTGTTGCGCTAGTGGCTGTCAAAGCCCCTTCGGACGTTACTCTAAACGGCGCAGAAGCAAATGTTTCATTTCCTAATTGCAAACCATCAGAGCTTGCTTTGAAGAATGAAGTACCAGAGCCTACTACAAGAGATACATCAGATATAGTGGTTCCTGTCGTCAACAAGTTACCATCCACTTGCACGTCAGTATTTAAAAATATTTTTGCTGAAGTAACCGTAAAAGGTTGAAGTGGTGTGTCAGCAGTCGATGCTGGGTCAACGATTGAAAACTGATCAGCTATGACTGCAAATTCAGAAAACGGTGTTGATCCTGAAGTCGTAGACAATAAACCAAACCCAGTGATCCGGTTATTGTTGTCGATCTTGACGGTATAGTTAGCCTCCACCCCGTCGATAGATTCGGCCTGAGTAGTAATACTTGCCGTATTGCCACCAACGGTTGTTGTTAGTGTCGTCAGATCTTGAGCCGTTGAAGTAACAACTCCATCAATCACGCTGACTTCTGTCGTCAGGTTTGACAAAGCCCCAGCAGTAGCGACCACGCCATTCGTCGGATCGTTTACGGTAGATTCCAATGCAGTAAGCTGGATGGCTTGGGTCTGAATGTTATCTTCGTTGACGTAAGTCTGAACCGTCAGCGAATCAATCGCGCTGGATGATCCTGATACAAAGTCTGACAAGTCTTGAAGCTGGACTGTGCCAGAAGTCTCTAAATCAATTAGGTCATCGTTTTCGTCTTCGACTTCAGTCCTGAAGTGAAGGTCTTCTGTATATGTCGCGTCCAGCGTCGTAACAGCCGATGAATTGGTTGTGATAGCACCTTCAGCCGTTGTGACCCGTGTCGTCAGCGCTGAAAGCCCTGAAGCGTTTGCGGCGACCCCTGTAGTCCCGTTGTTGACCGTCGATTCAAGCGCAGTGATGTCCGATGACTGAGTTGTAATAGTACCTTCAGCAGTCGTTACTCGCGTATCTAGTCCCGATATAGCCGTGGCGTTGGTTGTGATATCGCCTTCAGCAGCAGTGACATCTGTTTGCAGTGTCGTAATGTCTGAAGCATTAGTCGTAATTGACCCTTCAGCAGTAGTAACTCTAGTCGTTAGATTCGACAATCCTGTAGCATTAGCCGCGACACCCGTTGAAGCATCGTTGACAGTCGTTTCTAGCGCAGTCACATCTGATGTGATTGACGTTATAGAGTTGCCTTGTGAAACCGTTGTTGCATCCAATACCGATATAGCACTGGCGTTACTTGTGACGTTCCCGTTAGTCGTTGCCAAAGACGTTTGAAGATTTGTGATTGCTGCTTGGTTAAGAGCAATCTGACCATCACGAAAATCTTGCCAATCGCTGCCATCCCAGTAATAAGGTGCATTATTATTAGAGCTGTCATACCAGCGTGAAAACGTAGGTATTGGATCAGGTATTCCACCAACGCCCGCTACAGGTTCAGTACCTTGAATGTAGATATCAGACACGCCAGATGTTATATCTATGACAGCATCTTCAAGTGACGACAGATTCTGTGCGACTGTGTTGATTGAACTATTCAAAGTCTGATTAGAATCACTGACGAAGATCGCCACGTCACCAAGATTCTGAATGTCTACGTCTTGACCTGTTTCTAAATCTAGGACTTCGCCAGACTCGACCTCGACCTGTAAGATTTCTTGCGCCAAGACTGAGTTCTTAACGTCAGCTTGGTTCATCACCGTAGAACCATCGGTGTCGTACAGGTTGACAGATATCTGTGCGCCTACGGTTGCGTTATCCGCTGGTGCATTAGTTGAACCAGAAACATCAGACCAATTAACTCGTCCGACTGTAGCGAATACCGTTGTATTAGGATCAGCATTCGGCTCTAAGTTAGACTGACTAGCCGCATCAGTTCCTACATTCTTAACCGCTCTGACCCAGTAATAGCGAACATCACCGGCGCTAACTGAATCTGCTGAATTAGACGCATCATGTATAAATTGCGTTCCGTCAGTTTCACCGATTTTGACTGCTGAACTAAAGTTACTATTCGGTGAAGCGTAGACGTAGATAGTCGCGTAGTCTGCCGGTCTTGCAGGGTTCACCCAGTTCAATTCGTTATTCTTTAACCCAGCAGTAACGCTTAACCCAGAAGGGCTTGGAACGCCTCTGAATGCGTCTGTGATGTCGCCTGTAGCGGTAAGCGTGGAATACTCATTAGACGCTGGGTCAGCGTATGAAGTCGAAGAATCTTCTCTAAGCGTAAGATTAACACCGCCTTCATCTGAAAACGTCCAACCAACGCACATGAAGACTTTGTTAGACCAGCTTAATTCATCAACCGATACTTGTACCCGATCCCCTGCGGCAATCCTTAACGCTGATAGATTCGCTGGGAACGATACGACCTTTTGCTGATCGCTTAACTGAATTAACTTGTTGGACAATCTCTGAGCCATATAGCTTGAGTTTGTCATGGGATACTGAACTTCTTTTTCTAAGACTTCGCCATTGTCCCTAGTGACAGCATCAGCCAACTGAACCTTTGGGAACTCGCTAGACTTGTGATTCTGTGCTGGATCAACGAACAAACCTTTGATCGTATTGAATCGGTCTGATCGTTCAAAAGATGTCTTGATTGAAATTGCACCAATCAAATCATCTTCGTTCAGGCTTTCAGTCGGTGCTTCATAAATACCAGCGTGGGCAATGTATTTGCCATTGGAATAAACAAGATGCCCATTCATTGAAGACAAAATCTTGTCTATGTTTCTGCGATGTGAATCAGTCCCGAATAACACCCCGTTGGTAGTGAATCGCTTTTGCGTACCGCTTGGAACAACGACAGAAACATCACACCCATCGGCAGCAGTGACTATCGCTTCCCAATCAATTTTTGCTACTGCGATGCCCATACCGAAATCAGCATTGATCAGGTAATCAGCCAAGCATAAAGCTGGGTTAGTTGAATAAGCTATATAGCTGGCATTGGTTACGTCTTGCCCATAAGTCCCGACCGCTGCATATTCCAGCCTTGGATCGTAGACTTTTCGACCCTTAACGATAGCCTTAATATCAGTCGGTGCGTACTTGTCCCAGACTTCTGCTGAATCGTCATTCAGCTTCCATTTCATCGCAATGTAAGCGATGCCTTTACCTTGATGCGCTGAAGTGTAATCAGTGAACGCATTGACCATCATGGAATCAGCAGCTTGGGTTGCCGTTCCTAGATGCTTGTTGATGATGCAGATAGTCGTGCTGTTCTTTGGGCCGAAAGTCCCTGCGGTGACGTTACCGCCAGCACTAGAACCGCCATTTATTTGGGAATCTTCTATCAGCTCATTGTCGAAGTAGATATCCGTGATATCAGTAACTTCATGACCGGCCAAAGCTATAACGTGATAAAGGTCTTCGTTGTCAGTTCCAGTCATCCCGATATAGGAAATCGGACCAGAGACAAGCGTCTCGCCATAGATGGTTTTATAGGGTTCAGTGGTTGATCTTACCGTCCGTTGACGGCTTGCATCAGTATCAACCTTGGGCATTTCGACTTCAAAAAGACCCATTGCCTTTTTAGCAATTATAGCGCCGCCAGCAATGATTGCTGCCCCGCCGCCAATGATTGCAGCAATACCAGTACCAAGCTGCATTGCACCGCCAACCGCAGAAGCAATGCTCACTGCGCTGGAAATAACGGTCATTGCAAAGGCTACTACTTGAGGCATACATTCCACCCTGAAACGATTAATTCTTTGGGCAATCTAGCGAAACCTTTTAAGGTCAAACAAACCGCCTGACTGCCTAATTTAACGCCCAGAAGTTGAGTACCAGACAAATTGACTAAAACGGGACTTCCGTCTTGAAGACTTTCAAAGTCTTCTGTTGATTCACCTAGAACACTTGAAACCGTGTCTTTTAAGTCGCCGTTTGACTTGATAATCTGATACGCTTCGTCTTCTGAAGTATAGTCGAAATCAGCTAAATAGTCTTTGCCTGTAAGTTCTTTGACAACAAACCCAGTGAACTGACAACAGTCAGCATCACCATAATCAAAGTCTCGACGCTGCCATTTGTTCAGGGCTTGTAATACCCGAAGCTGCACTATCGCATCTCAAATTCAGGGCCATCAGCATCTATATCAGGGGCACCGTCTCTTCCCGCTGTCTTTTTGCCCCAGTCAAATTTAGCACCTTGTACCTTATGAATATGGCTGAAGAACAGATCGCCTGAATATCTTTCTTGCTGTGCTGCATTGGTATACATAAGGTTTCTGGCAACGTCGAACCTTGACAGTTCAGACTCTGCTATCAACTGGATAGCATCACCGCCATCAGCACCAAGGCTGACGTTCATCTGATCCATGAATCCAGCCCAGATTTGCGTGGGGTCAGCAATCAAAGCATCGTCAGCATCCAAGACCCCCATGTAAACCGTGACCGGATGCATGAAGTAATCTTCTGTCAGTGCTGCGCCAGATATGGTGGCATCAAGACCTGAAAGCGTTAAAGTAATCGCATAAGGGCTAACGTCGATACCTTCTTCGACTTGGCTGATAGAACCTAGATCACCGACCCCAAGCCAGTCTTGACCACCCCAAGTATATGTTCCTAGTGAGTTGTGAACGTATATCGTCCCCGATGGGAACTCTAGCTTTGCGAACGTAACAATAGCAACATGCTGCTGGGCTAATGCCGTTGCTACGTTTGTAGGAAATCCCCTGCTCATGCTAGAACGTCCTCGACGGCTTCAACTGTGAATGATGAAATGATCCCTGCTTGGTTATCCCAAGACGTAGATCCTGCAAGCATGAACACGCCTAAGACTGGATATAAGAAATCAACCAGATCATTATTGTCAGTTGGCTTCCTGATCGGTGGCGCTATCGGGATCGCTACTGTACCCGTTCCCGTTGAATCCACATCATCTGTGACCATGTGAAGCTCATTATTGAATGCGATGTAATCACCAGCACGAAGATAATTCGTCGTATTCAAAGAAGCATTGTCCACGTTTAACGTCGATCCAGTTTGACCAGCACCAGCAACGAATAGATTATTAGCAGTCGCTGACCCTGTGCCAGATCCAGAACCCGTTGCAGTGAACACAACCCCAACCGTATTCGCTGACGCACCGATAGCCGTGAAATCAGTTGTACCGACTACGGTGATCACGTAAATCGTACCCGTCACAAATGCACCCGCATTGACTGTCACTGTCGCCGCTGCGCCTCGTTTAGTATAGGAATGATCAGGCAAAAAGAACCGATGCTCTTGACCGTTTAACTTAGTCAAGAATGCTTGCATCACTGCACGATCATCACCCGAAAGATTATTGAACTGAAGTGATGCTTTCCAAAGCGAACCTTTTCTAGCGACCGTCTGAACCGCGTTGGTCAACGGGCTTTGAAACGTCCTTGTATTCGTCACCAGTTCAAACGTGCTGGATGATGGCGTTATTGATGGAAAACTATAGGTGGTCATACGAAGCGCCTTCTACGCATCAGGTCTTGGATTGTGGCAACCGTCTGCTGTGATGTCTGCTGCATTGCTGCTCGGATCTTCATGTCTACGTTAGCATCAGCACCGCTTGCGTCTACGTTGTTGATGATGGTGATTCCACCGGCTTGGCCTTTGGTGTGATCTATCACAGATTCGTTAGGATGAAGCATTGCGGGGAAACCACCCTTGCCATCCATACCGCCTGAACGTGAACCGCGACCAGTAAAACCACCGCCTTCGAATGATTGTGCGCGAATCTGTGCGACTTGACCCAGACCGGCAGCGACTTGTGCGCCAGCCATGATGAACGATAGTGGTGGTGGATAACTTGAAAGGGCTAATGTTGCACCTTGATAAGTCTGCATCACCGCTTGGGCTATCTGAAAGGCTTTGTTCAGTGCGAAAAGTTTCTTATTGTTTGCCGCTATGCCTGAAAACTGATTGTTCAATTCGCCTAGGACATGGCTTGTCTGTTCAGTCATTGACTTAGCTTCAAATTCTGTTCGTCGTTTGCTGCCTTCTATCGCCGTCTTTTCTAAGAAGGTTAATTTCTTGATAACAGTTTCAACGCCTTCTCCTGCGCTATCTTCTAATATTTTTGCAGGACTATTATCTGCAATCGCTTGTCCTGCTTCTTCGGCTTTAGCCATTATTCGATTGTATAAAAGCTCGATCTTTGTGCTTGGCAGTGCTTGAGATGTGAGGTCTGCCATTTCTGCAATTAATGCGTCAATTGCTGCTTGTGTTTCTTGTGCGCCTTCTTTGATCGCGCCGTTTGCAAGAAACGTCCCGTCCCTTAATCTTTTTTGTGCATCTATCTGCCAAAGAGTAAATTCTTTTTGGCTCATTTCGCCTTTCATCAACGCGATTCGCATTTGCTTTTCTTGCTTAACGAATTCAGACATAGCCGCTGATGGCTCAAAAACATCTTGAAAACTTTTTTTGGCTTTTAACGCAATTAGCTCGACTGCCATGATCCCATGCTTGATCATCTGCAAGGTATCAAGGAAAGTTCCAAACCCTGACACTAAAGCAGACGCTACGTCTTGACCTATATTTCCGAACCCTTCCGTGTCTAGTGCTGCCTGATAGAAGCTAGTGGCAACTTCATTAATAATAGGGCTAAACGCTGTGGCAAGTTGATTACCTAGACCAGTGAATACACTTTTCGCTTTTGTGACCTGATCATTTGCAGCTTCAATTTTGGCAGCGTCAACTCTTGAAATTGCAAGCCCCAAATGTTCAGCTTCTTCTGCCATCTTGGTAAGGTTTTCAGAACCACTGCCGATCATATTTAAAACAGCAACGCCTCTAGCGCCGAATAGATCTGTAGCGATTCTGACCTTATCAGCTTGATTCTTGACACCTTGCATCGCATCAGCGACTTCAAGCATCTGCTGATCAAGCGGCATCTGCTCCAAAATGCCAGCACTAAGACCCAGTTCAAGCAGTGCATCCTTGGCGACACCAGTTCCATCCGCAGCGTCACTAACGCCAACGGCTAGGTTCTGAAGTGATTTTTCTAGGGTTCTATTTTCTACACCCGCAAGACTTGCAGCGTGTTGAAGACCGGCTAGTTTTTCTGTGGCTATGCCTAATCGATCAGAAGTCTTTGCTAAAGCATCGACAGATGCCATTGATGCCTTGGTCAAGGCTACACCAGCAGCAACGCCAGCAGCACCAAATGCTGCCCCGATCTTTGCGATCTTAGTTACTGAAGCGCCTATTGATTTATTAAGACCGCCTAACTTCTTGTTAAGCGAATTAAATGCAGCGGCTGTCTTATCTTGCGCTGTTAGCTGTAGTTTTACTTCACGCGCCACGGTTTTTCACCTCAAAGTATGCGATCCAACCCTGAAATTCGACCACGCCCATCTCTAATACTTCTTCAACTGTCTTGTGAAGATGCTCCGCTAATTGATAACAGAACAGTAGGGAATGATCGTCTGTCAGTTTTTTTCCAGATCCTCATCCTTTGGTTGCATCTCTGCAATCTCGCCAGCTACCCTGATCAAAACGTCAGGATCAACTGATCTAACTATTTCGACCAGTTCCAGCTTTTTAAAACAAGGATCACCGTTATCATCTACCAGATAATAGATCAGGGTCAACGCTAAACCTTCATCCATCTTTTCGGATGTCAGCTTCTGTTGGATTTCCATTTTCTTCTTGACGGAAATCTGTGGGCGCACAAAATAACGCCCACCCCATTCAGGTATTTCAATCGGCTTAGGATCACTAGCCAAGACACCCTGATAGTGTTCCTTGGCTTTTTCTAAGATACCCATTAAACAGTAGCGGCTGTTAAGGCACCTGATCCTTGAAGCGTAATTGATGCTTCAACCATACCATCGAAAGACGCTGAACGACTTACTCCGGTGACGATGCAAGTCCCGCTGTAGTAAGTATCGCCAGATGCTTCACCTTCTGGATAGAAACCAATAGTCACTGATGCGCCAACAGTCAAGGCACCTTGTCCTGTCGTATCAGTTTCGTCCCAGTAGACATCAGCCGAACCAGTGAAAGATGTCAGCGTAGAAATATAACTTCTAGCCGTATCGGTCATCACTGTATCTTCGACAGTATCACCCGTCTCATCGATAGAAAATGATCGAAGTTCAGCAACTGAATTGCTTCCAACTTTGATAACTCCATCTCTGCCTATATGTGTAGCCATTATTCAGACTCCTTATCATGAATTTCTTTATCAGCTTTCTTAGCTGATTTCTTTTCTTTAGCTGGCTTCCAACCTTTAGCCAGCATTGACTCTACTTTAGACGGATGAGCATCAACCGTCACACTTCCATCTGGGCTTTTTAGTTCCATTTCTGGCTCCTATAAAGGTACGTCAGGACTGTCAACAGCAGTCCTATATTGTACAAGATAAGTCAAGGATACGACACCTATTGGTTGTTCGCCTTCACCGTTATAACTAATTTCAGTCCCTGACAAATACGCAAACTTTGCTAGACCGTTTATCGTCCTGTCAGCGCCTAACGCTACCTCTACTTCCTTGCAGATATCATCAACCACATCGTCGAAATCTGTTGTGGCTTTGACGTAGCCTTCAACAACTACCGATAATTCACGGTTAGTCACTAAAGACGGACCCATGATATCAGTTGCTGAATCTTCGCTTGTCGAATAAACCAACAAAGCTGGCATATTGCTATCAGATAACGGATAGACCCTAGACTGAAAAACATTAGATCCCGTTGTAGCCAATCCTGTGACCGTTGTGGCTACCCGTTCCCTGATTTGTTGCCTGACGTGATCAGCCATTATTGTTCTTCCAAGACCAACGCGACAACGCCGGTATGATCTGGCTGTACGCTGACCACCTTGTAGTTGGTTGCGTTCTTAATTGTATTCCCGTCAAGATCAGTGATAGCTGCAAATGCTAAAGCATCACCGAAGACTGCGTTCCGTAAATCCTTAGCCTTTCCATATACGACCGGCTGACTTGATTGAACGTCAACCGATTCACCTGAAACGGCAAAATATTCTTGGTCTAATATGACCTTAACTGTCGCTGCTGACCCACCTGAAGGCGTAAAGGTACAAGACACGCCATGACCTAGCACGTCAAAGTATCCATCGAAGTCAGCATCGAACTCTAAACTCATCGCTTAGCGACTTTTTCAACAGCCTTCTTCTTCAAAGGCTTTTCTTCTTTGGTGAACTCTACGGCATGACCTGAACTGATGTACTGTCGGGCTTCTGCTGAAGATACTAAAACCACGTCACCGATTGCTCTAGGAACACCGTGAACGTGACAAGGCATTTTTATAACTAATTCCATAATAACTCCCATAAGATTGGGGGCCGAAACCCCCTTTCCTATTAGCTTGCAACGATGTCTTTGATTACCGCGAAAGATTCGGGGTATCTAAGAGCTACGTCTAAGTCTTGGAAGAACGCCAATCGCGTGCCGCCAGAAGTAGACAAGCTGCTTTGATCAACTACAACGTCAACGCCAGACCAGAAGCCAAGCATAACTTGACTGAAGTCGCCGTAAAGCATTGCAGACAAGTTTGATCCGGTTCCTTTAGACAGATCAGAAGGTACCAAAGTGCTTGAAGCTACTTCAGTTCCTAAGATCGTTCCGTTGGGGTCCATGATGAAGTTGCCTTCAACACCAGACGCTTGCTTGCTGACAGTCCGTAAAGCCGCGATGACTTTAGGGTTAGTCAAGAAAGCAGAGTTGTTGATCATGGCATTGTCTTCTTCGACAGCCTTCATCAGTTCAACTACTTTAGCGTAAGTGATCGCTGCACCGTTGGTTCCCATCGCTACGACATTGGTGTCGCTGTTTGCAATGATGCCTGATGGTGCATTTGAAGCGCCGCCTTCGATAGCTACGTCATCAATCTTTCGTGCGAAAGTGTTGATAATGTCGTTACGAAGAACCTGTTCTACACTAGGATCTGACTGCTGCATCAATCGACGTGAAACGTCAACGTATGCTGCCAGAGTCTTAGGCGACATGGTTACTTGTGCGAACGTAGCTGCGCCTTCGCTGGGTGCTGAACCTTCAGCAACGAATGCTGAGTTGGTTACAGAAGCAGACAGCTTAGGAATAGCAACATCACCCTTCAGACCCTGCATTACACGGGCACCCAAAGAAGTGATAGTCAATCGAGCATACAATGCTTCGATGAACTGATCTGCTAAGTGGTCAGTACCAACCAAGAACCCACCGGCAGAGTTAGTGCCAGCAGTTTGATCACGTTGGCCCCAGTTGATGTTAGCAGGAAGATAGAAGCCTCGGGCTTCTTTGCCAGAACGGATCGCAATCTCGTCTGAGATTTCACGCTCATAGCCAGCTTCACGCCAGTCACCAGATGAAGCAGCCTTGATAGCTCGGATCAAGCTATACTCACGCTGTTCACTTTTCGCTACGTCAACGACAGCAGCAGGGGTTTCTAAAGGCTGATCATTTCGAACGGCTTCAAGAAGCTCGCCTCGGAATTGTTCAACGGTTACACCGCGTTCAATAGCTTTTTCAGCTAAATCGCGCTGATTGTGGTGCTTACCCAATGCAATGATTTCACCAACAGATGCTAATGCTTCTGCCTTGGCTGATTCACTGACTTGGCGCACATCGACTTGAGTTTCTTCAGTCATAGTTTCCACCTTATTAGTGTTTAGAGTTTTTTCTGCGGATCGACCAACTCCAACGAATTTCGAGCTATCAGCAGGGATCGAAACAATCGATGCTTCCATCGGTGTCCAACTAGCCCTGTAATATTCCTTTCCTTCGTCGTCTTTGGCACGAACCAGCTTTTTGACGCTATATCCGACAGAAATATTCTGCTTTATACCGGACTTCACGTCTGCGAAAACCTCTTGAGCCAAGGCTGAATTGCCAAATTCAACCAACGCAACGGTACGCCGCTGTGTCTCGTCAAGGTAAAATGATCGCACCACACCTATCTGCTCATCCATCTTGTGGTTGTTCAGTAAGGGCGCACGACCCGAAGACATAAACTCCATGTCTATATCTTCTTTTTTATGGCTTAAAACCTCTAAGCCAAAATCACGTTCGACTGGACTTTCGCTAGAAACCCCAATCCGAACAATTCTTTTTCTTCATCTATAGCGCCGCGTGAAAGGTCTATAGTCCTGTAGACGATTTTTGAAGGATCGGCTCTTTCAATATCTTCAGACATCGCTTCATACTCAGCATCGTCTGCCTGAACCTCGTCCACGATTTCGACTTCTTCACCTGTATCAGCCTTTGCTAATTCGATGATGAATGAATCTTCTGTTTCTTCAACATTAACTACATGTCTTTCCATGTCTTTCTTCCTTTCGTCTTCTTCCGATTTTAACGGATGCCCTTCTGGAAATAAATCAGTATCATGCTTTCCTGATCGGAATTTTTCGTTCTTAACCGCGTATAAAAAGCTATTCGTTCTAGCCATTGCCCACTGTTCAGGACTGCTGACGCTTGGCCTTACTGATGACGGATTCGTTTTATAAGCACCAATCCCGCGATCATAAACCTTTCGCAACATCGAATAAGTGACCTTCTTGTAAGACGCTTTCACTGATTCGTTGTGTTCTTCGACCTTGGTTCTTAGCCCTTTTTCAGACGGGGTTTCAGCTCGTTCTTCATTCTTCATCTGTTCAACCAGTCTTTTTGACCAGCTAAAACCAGCATCACCACCCCAAAGCGCCCAAGCTATCCTGCCGTTTGATGGATATCCTTCTTCGCCTTGGTTGAAACCTTTGCCTTTCTTGTCTACTTCGTGACGTGAAAAAAATGAATACATCCTTTTTACTGTCGAATCTGACAGGTTCTTTCCGTTAACGATATCCCTAGCGCGAGCAATACCGACCTCAGTACCGCCACGGCCAAACTCACGCCGCCAATCAAGACCGCGTTGGGCATCTTCTTTCATCCCTTTAGTCGGGGTTGGCATCGTCGCTTCCTTGAATGTCTGCGTCTACCGGCATCTTCATCCCGAACGGCTGGAACGCTGTCTTCACGCCATACTGAGACGCTAGTTTGTCTTCGCGTTCATGCTGTTCAAATAGTTCTTCGACATCACGGCCATAATTAGATTCGATATCTTGATACGTCACGATACCGTTCTGAAGCCCTGCGATGTTCGCCATCATTTCCTTCTGCGGATCAACCCAACCCCAAGACCTTGGGATGTACGTCACGCCATCAGCGAACTTGTCGTATTTCTGGATTGGAAGATTGATGCTTCTAGTCATCGCGTTCTTCAACCAGCTTCTGAATACTGGCTCGATGAAGTGTTCAATCATGAACTTCTGAAGCACCCTGTACTGATCACGATCCTCTAAGCTGCCAGCCCTTAGTGAAGAATAGTTCACGCTGGACAAGTCGTTAGACAAGCTGTGATAGCTGATGTTCAGACCTGATGCTATGCTTCTCAGAATAGCCGTTGAAAAACTTTCGAAGGCTGTCGTTGGATGTGCTGGGTCAAAGGCTTTGAAATCCATCCCTGCGGGTAGCTGCTCGAATGTCGCTGGTTCTGCTGACATGATCGGAGTGTATTCGTCCTGCATGTCTTCGCCAACATAACCGTCACCCGCTGGGCTTGTGAAGAATCCCATCTTCGCGCTTGATACCCTAGCAGCAGTGATTTCAGCTTCGTAATAGCCGTTCAGCATTTTGATATTGCCCATCACGGCAGAAACGAATGGATAGCCCCGAGTCTGTTCTGGACGCTGACGAACGAAAGCATGAATTATTTCTTCTGCCGGTACGCGAATCGTTTCGTTGTTCTGGTTCAAACCCAAGTCATTCGGATGGTTTTTATAAAGATGATATGCAACCGGCTTTCGGTTCTGATCAATCTCGACACCCATCACCACCCGATTCCCGTTGGTGTAGATTTCATTCTTGGTTTCGTTTAGATGATCGGCTTCTAAGAACTCGATCTTATATCCAAAGTCACTGACTGGATCTGTCACCTGACGAATGATAACCTCACCGTCACGGGCTAACGCTTCGATGAATAACCTTTGACAGTCGATCAAAGACATCTGTCCATCAACGGTACAGTTGCCCTTCTTGGCCCACTTACGCCACGCCTGTTCGATAGTTGTGTTGGCTACTGCATCAAGACTTCCATCTGCGTCTCGTGCCTTAGCATTAACCCTGATGCCGTTATGACCGACCACGTTAGAATTAAGAAGATTAAGATATCTAGCAACGTAGGCATCATTTCGGGATAGCTCCCTGCTTCTATTTCTTAACGTGACAAGGGCTTGTTTCAATTCCTGATCAGCACTTGCTGAAGAACTAAAAAAGTCAGCGAATAGCCGACCACCTTGTGCCCCTTTGAATGATCTTTGCAGCTTAATCTGCTTGCGAACTTCTTTCTTCTTGAACGGATTCCAAGCCATCAGAATCTTACTCCGATTAGATTGCCGCTAGGCTTCTTGTTTCTGATTCGGGCTTTCTTGACTTCTTCGTTGTATTCCGCTCGATAGCGATCCCGAACCGTGAATAATTCATCGATAGACATCCTTGAAAGGCTTCTGCCAGCGATGCTGAATGAACTTTGATCAATAGTCGCCCTGTTTTCTATAACCGCTTGAACAGCGTCTAGGACTTTCTTTGCATGGGTTCGAAGGTCTGCGTTGGTGTTTGCGTAATCAGCGACCAGCGTAGAAATACCGCTATCAACTGCAACACGTTCAGAATCAGAACTTCTTGTTATGTACGCATACCACTTATACTGATGCGCGTTATAGTTTGCTGTGGTGGATGAATCGACTTCCACGATATAAGCATCAGTCGTTTCGGTAGCCGTGATAGTGAATTGATGACTGCCGCCGCCACCAGTATCACAGTGGAATTCATACGTTAAGGCATACGATGCAGTCGGGTAGTCGGTAACTAAATCAGGTCTTTTCCAAACCCATCTATCACCGACGACAAGTGTTTCAGGTTCTTGTTGCGGGTAATTCTCACGATCAAAAAGGTTAGCCATTTTATCGCCATGCGTTGATGTAGTTTTGTCGTTGCCTACGCTGAACGGGCCTTCTTCTTACTGGCTCGCTTTGTTCAGGTTCTTCAACCTTCTTAGGTTCTGCTGATTTTGCCTGAATCCGCTCTGCAATGCTATTGACATTCGCATTGATTATACTATATGCGGCCAAACTGTACACCATGCAATCTAATGCTTCGTTCCTTGGGCGAATCTTCTGAAAAACTCGCTTCTTGTACCCCCTGACAAATCTAGTAACGATCTTTTCTGCCGTTAGCTGACGGAAGTATTCATCGTTTAGCGTGTCTGAAAAATGCACATAACCAGCACCTTCTTCTTCGATTCTAAGCCTAGCAAAGATCAAATCCTTAACCGTATCAACTCCGACCGGAAATAACCGGCATTTCACCGTGTTATTTCTTGATGGCTTGCCAGCTATGGGCTTTCCTTCGCCGCCTACGCCCTTGATAGCAAATACTCGACGACCAAAGTTCTTGTTGGCGTACTGATAGACCGTGTTCGTAAAGTGACCACCTGAATCGATAGCCGTAGCCCTGACAGCGATTTCACGTCCATCTTCTGTTTCGAATGTTCTTGAAATCTGGGTATCTAATGCTGTCCAAAGTTGCGGGGTTGAAGGATCGCCATACATAATTTCATGGTCAATCACCCATGATTCTTCATCACGGCCAATCCCCAGAAAGGTTATTTCAAGCCTGTCATCCTGTACGTCTGCCCCAGCGACGACCATGATCACGCCTTCAGGAACCTGATTGAAGTGTTCTTTTCTTTGCATCAGGTTCAATTCATCGACGCTTTCACCTTCGTCTTCCCAGACTTCACCCAAATAAGTATTCGTCCAGACCTTTAGCTGTTCAGGGTTTTTCTTAACCGTTAGGAACTCGCGCACACCGTCAGACAATGGTGTCCATGGTGAATACAATCCTGATATCTTGAATCCTGCGATACCTTTGAAGTCTTCACCAGCAGACCACCGACCGTTTCTGATAGACCATCGTCTATCGGCATCAGACCAAAGCGTCCCGCATTCATCGCAAAGGTATTGAGCCGTGTCAGGATCTTCGTCAGTCCATCTGACGTTAGGCCATTTTAAGACCTGTTCGTGATCACAATGCTTGCAGGGAACATAGTATTCACGCTGATCAGACCCTTCATAGGCATCTTCGATTCTGGAAACGCCTTTGATCGTTGGCGTAGATACCATGATGATCTTACGATTCCAGAATGTAGACGTTCGCTTCTTACCTAGATTGACCGGATCACCTTCTGAACCGGCTGACGCTGGGAATCTGTCAACCTCATCTGCAAGCAAAATCCTTATAGGTCTGCTGGCTAATCCTGCCGGACTATTAGCACCGACCAACGAAAGACTGCCTGACGGAAAGATCTTGTGAAGCGTTGTGTTGCCTGAATCCCTAGCCCTTGGATCTTTGACCTTACCCTGAAGACATGGCGTAGCCCTTAGCAGACCGTTAGCGATCCGGTCTTTACTAAACGACTGAGCCATTGATTCAGTCGGTTGAAGCATCAGGATAGGACAAGGATCGTGATCGATGTGAAACCCGATGATATTCAGAAGGGCTTCTGACTTGCCAAGCTGCGCCCCAGCCATGACAACCACTTCCTTTACTTTAGGATCAGAACAAGCGTCCATGATCCCGCGCTGGTATTCTGCGCGAGACGTTCGCCAGATCCCTGCTTCTGCGCTAGTCTGCGAGTCGAGTCGTCTTTGAAGGTCTGCCCACTCGCTTACGCTTAGGCGCGGCGGTGGCTTCAGTGCCTTCATTGCTTCCTTCAGATGATCCTTTAGGTTTGCTAGTCCTCGACGCTGAAATTTTTGGGTCATAGTTTGATAGTTCTTCTAGTGCTTCATTCATTAGGTCTGCGAGCATAGCTTGTATCACGCCAGCGTCAGATTCACTAGCCACAATTGGTGCGGCCTTGCTTGGGACATTTGTCAGCTTGGCTTTCAGATTAGCAAGCGTATCAGTCCACGCCTTCACAACGTCTTCAACGATGACCAACTGATTTCTGACCTTAGCTAATTCGAGTTCAGCTATTTCTGCTTCCGCGTTTACTTTGCGCGTTCTGGCTTCATCATACGATGAGCCAATTTTGACACCGCCGGTGCTTGCCATATAACTTCCAGTTCTAACCTAGGTTTGTCTTATTCCATTCCTACTTGCACACTGCGCTCGCGAATAACC
>FUIF01015755.1_pt1 | contig 31263 bp, 42 predicted proteins | sample 1003461 | NCBI WGS metagenome assembly FUIF01 (sample SAMEA80401918, study PRJEB19352) | marine metagenome
CGGCGATGCCGGCGCGGAGCTTTATGATTTCGGCACGCTGATGGCGCAGACAGACGGGAGCGCGAGCTGGCGGGGTTATTTTCGGGAAATTGTAGGGTGGAATTTTGATCTGAGCGATCCCTACAAAGACTCCGTGAATAAATTTCTGTCATTCAAAAATGGAGACATATAACAATGATCCCGGATTTCTCGCAGCACCCTCAGCGCCTGGCGATAAAGAGCACAATCTGCCAGTACTACAACGGCCGATGGCAGAAGGAGGAAAGGGACTCGCAGGGGAACATCACCAAGCAGCGGGAGCTGCTACAGGCTTTCCCTCCCAGGCGAGATATTAGCGCCATTCAGGACATTACGAAGGCGGGCGGCCTTACCCTGGCGCTCACCAAAAACAGAACGATCACTTTTCCGCTTGGCAAGAATGCGAAGCGATACTTTCGCGAGGACGAGTAGATGCCAGAGACATATCAACCCGTGCCGGTGAATCCCACATCGGCCCATCTGACAGTACCCTCCAGCCTGGCAAGCAATGTGGTGCTGGGAGGCGTAGTAGCCGTTACCTCCCTGGATGCCGATTGCTTGATACGCACGCAATCCGGCGGCGATATCATCCGCCGAATTCCGGCCACTAGCGTGGAGCATGCTCTCGGGGATGGCTATGAATGCTTTAATGCCCGATTCGGGGATGGGTGCTTTATCGATTTCGCCGGCGGCGCCGAGGGTCAGCTGGTCTTCATGGTGCAATTCTACGATTAGAGCCTAGCCTATGCCTGAGAACCGCACGCAGTATATCGGCCAGATGCCGGTATCAGATCTCATTCCCTACGCCAGGAACGCGCGCACCCATAGCCCTGAGCAAGTCCAGCAGATAGCGGCCTCCATCAAGGAATTCGGATTCCTCAATCCCGTCATCGTCTCCGATAATGATCTGGTCGCCGGGCACGGGCGCGTCCTGGCCGCCGAGCTTCTCGGATGGAAGACCATCCCCGCTATCAATGCCTCATATCTGACGGAGGAGCAGCGCCGGGCCTACATCATTGCCGACAATCAAATCGCTCTAAATTCAGATTGGGATAAAGAGTTACTAAGAATTGAAATTGCTGACCTGAATGATTTGGAATTCAAGACGGATGTGCTTGGCTTCTCCCTGGATCAGCTGAGCGATATCGGTTTCGATGATCTCGCCGCAGTAGATCTCCCGGATCTGAGCACCAAGCGCGAGCCCTTCCAGCAGCGGAGCTTTCATATCCATGACAAGCAGATCCCGGTACTCGATCAGGCGCTCTCCCTGGCGAAGGCGCTAATTCCCCAGGACGGTGATTACGCCGAAAACCCCAATTCCAGCGGCAATGCCCTGGTATTCATGGCCGAGGAATTTATCCGCACCAATGGCAAAAGCTAAAGATATCGAGATCCGCCCCATCCACGCCCAGGCCGCCAACAAAGTAGTGGATCGAATCCATTACAGCGGGACGCATACCCGGAATAGCCAGCTCCATCTCGGTGTATTCCTCGCCGGCAAGCTCGAGGGCGCCATGCAATTCGGGCCGCCCATCGATCGGCGGAGGGTGCTGACTTTGGTAAAGGGATCAAATTGGCACGATATGTTGGAATTAAACCGGCTGGCCTTCTCGGAGCGCCTGCCCAGAAATTCCGAATCCCGGGCTCTGGCGATCGCCTTCCGGATCATCAAGAAAAATTACCCGCATATAAAATGGATTCTCTCCTATGCCGATGCTACCCAATGCGGGGATGGCGCAATCTATCGCGCTACCGGCTTCCTGCTTACTCAGATCCGCCCGAACAAAACGCTCTTGCGGATGCCCGATGGCAGGATTGTGGCGGACAAGACGCTCAATGATCACCCGGTAAGGAATGCCACCTACTGGAAAAAGCATGGCGCCGTGCCCCTGCAGGGATTTCAATTGCGCTACATCAAATTTCTGGATCCGGCGGCCAGGGAGAGGCTCGCTTGCCCCGCCCTGGATTACCGGGAAATTGACGCCGCCGGCGCGGCTATGTATCGTGGCTCCAGGCGGGAGAAGCAGAGGGCTTAATCCGGAACACCCACTCGGATACGGCGGTTCGACCCCGACCCTCCCGCTCCAATCAAATCGGAGCCCAGAAATAGATCGATGCCGTATTCCCGGCGTGATTCGCCAGAATCAACGGATCCAGGGAGACCACCCATCGCACGGAGACTACGCTCGGCTCGTCATCCCAGATGATATGCACCCTCGAGAGATCCGATGCCACGAAATCGATAGTTCCCCATCGCCCTGCCTCGAGGCAATTCTCCCCCGCCAGGCAGATCCGAACCTCCCGGTAAATCCGATCATGGGATTCGATCAGCATGCGCCCCTGGATCTCTATCAATGGCGACTGGCTATCGAATTGGATCTCGCCATTCATCCCGATTACCCGGGTGAGCTCGAATTCCTGCGCCTGGGCCATGGAAATGGCAAAAATTCCCCCAATAATCGCTAGTAAATGCATTCTCATATTCAAAACCTCCGAAATTGACTATCCTCACCCTATCGTGTGACCAGATGGAGGCAGAAATCAATGGATCAGCCGCCGCACAACCCAGATCCGAACAAGGGCGGGCGCCCGAAAAAGACCCTCTCCCGGGAGGAATACGAGAGTTTTGGAAAAACTCTGCGGGCTCCATGCCACCGGCGCCGAATGCGCTGCCGTCCTGGGCATGCATTACGATACGCTGAATCGGATCCTCGAGGACGATTATGCCGAAGCCCTGGCCCGGGATCCGGATAATATTCCCCCCATCTCGAGGATGGTTTTTCCAAGTATTTCGCCCGCTTCTCAGCTGTAGGAAATGTGAGCCTGCGCCGGAATCAATGGAAGAAGGCCGAGAAGGGCGATACCCGGATGCTGATACACTTGGGGGAGCAATGGCTAGACCAGCGCCGCAAGCAGGATATTACCTCGAAAGGCGAGGCGATCAGCCAGGGCAGGGAATTGACGGATGACGAACTCGATGCCGCACTTGCAGAGCGAGGATTGCCGACCGAAGTACTCGGCCAGTGATTTAGATCTCCTCGAGGAGAAAGCCATTCGGGAGGCCCGGGCGAGCTTCTGGGCCTTCCGGCGTTACATGAACCCAAAGATGAAAGTCGGGTGGTTCCAGCGCGATCTATGCCGGCAGTTGCAGCAATTCTTCGAGGATCTGATCGCCGGCAAAGCCCCTTACCTCCTGCTCTGCACGCCCCCGCAGCATGGAAAATCCGAGACCGTTACCGATTTTCTCGCCTGGCTCGCAGGGAAGCTCCCGGATGATCGGACTATCTACGCGAGCTATTCCAATCGCCTGGGCGTGCGGGCCAACTCCCGCATTCAGCGCCTCATGGATACCGCCAAGTACAAGCGGATATTTCCGGCCACTTTTCTCAATGCTACGACCAGCTCCAGCGAGGAGCGATATCAGCGAAATAAATCCCTGCTCGAGTACGTAGGGAAATCTGGCTCCTTCCGCAATACGACCGTCGCCGGCGGGATCACTGGCGAGGGCATGGATCTGGGCGTTATCGATGACCCGATTAAGGGCCGCAAGGAAGCGCAATCGGAGCTAGTCCGGGAAAATACCTGGGCCTGGGTGGTAGATGATTTCATGAGCCGGTTCTCCGAAAGGGCTGGCCTGATAATGATTCTCACCCGATGGCATTTCGATGATCCTGCCGGGCGCCTGCTTGAGCATTACCCCGAGACGAAGGTCATCCGCTACCCGGCGATCGCCGATAAAGATGCCAAGCTCATGCCATCGGATCCTCGAGAGCCTGGCGAGAATGAGCCTCTATTCCCGGAATTGAAATCCGCCAAATTCCTGGCGAAGCGGCGCGCTGGCAGTACTAATCAATCTTGGGCCTCGATCTACCAGCAAACGCCCCTGGTATCCGAGGGCCAACTTTTTCCTCCTGGGGATTTCAACTACATCGAGGTGCTCCCAAGCAATGTCCGCGCTACCGTCCGCTATTGGGACAAGGCGGGCACGCAGGGAGGCGGGGCCTATACCGTTGGCGTGCGTATGCATTTGCTTACCGATGGGCGCATAGTGATCAGCGGCGTGGAGCGCGGGCAATTGGGCGCTCTGCAGCGGGAGAAGCTGATCAAATCGACAGCAGTTGCCGATGGCTCTGATACGGAAATCTGGATCGAGCAGGAGCCTGGATCCGGCGGGAAGGAGTCCGCCGAGAATACAGTAAGGATGCTCCGCGGCTACGCTGCTTTTGCCGATAGGGTGACCGGTGATAAAGTATCGCGAGCGGAGCCCTATGCCGCGCAGGTCCAGGGCGGGAATGTCTATCTGGTACGGGGATCATGGAATAAGAAATTCGTCGACGAGCATGAAGTATTCCCGGTCGGCACCTACAAGGATCAAGTAGATGCGGCCTCGGGTGCATTTATGAAACTGGTCGGCGATAATGCGCCCGTCTCTCTGGATGATTTTCAATTCTATGGCGAACCGACGAGGCCCGATTTCTAGTGGATAATCCCTTTACGAAGCTATTCAATCATCGGCCCCAGACCGGTGAAGTCGCAATCGCCGATATTTTTGGCACCCACCTATTTGGCCCAAATTCGGGCATTCGAGCCTACAATCCCTCCCAGCTGGTAACGCGCCGCGGCCTGCGTATTTTCGATGAAATGCGGAAGGATGAGCAGGTGCGCTCCGCCATGAGCTTCAAGCAATCCAGCGTCATGGCGAGCGGCTGGTCCCTGCACGCGCCCGAAGGCAGGGACGACGATTGGGATGTGCTCGAATTCGTGCAGAAGCAATTCGATGCCATGGGCAAGGGCGAGATCTTTTTTACGGGATCGGGATTCGGCGACAAAGTAATCGAGATTCTCTCCTCCATGGAATACGGATTCTCTGTGACGGAAAAGATCTGGCTCGAGGAGGACGGCGCTATTCGCCTCTCGGATCTGAAGACCCGGGCCCCGCATAATATGGAATTCGATATCGATGCCCATGGGAATATCACCGGCTTGACGCAGAGCGAGGTGCCTCTGCCAGTACCGAAATTCTTGGTCCACGTCTATGATTCCGAATTCCAGAATCCCTACGGATGCTCTGATCTCGAATCCGCCTATCGGGCCTGGTGGTCGAAATCCAATGCCTACAAATGGCTGGCAATGCTCCTCGAGAAGCACGGGATCCCACCGATTTTCTATCTCTACAATCCCGCGAAGCTGGATCAATCCTCGCAAGGCAAGCTCCGGACCATCATGGAGCGGATCCAGGCGGCTACCGTTGGCCTGATCCCTCGATCCTCGAAAGACGATGGCGAAATGTGGAGCCCGGATCTGGCCTCGAATGTCGATGACGTATTCATCCCCTCGCTGAATAAATTCGATCAGGATATAGCGAAGGCCATTCTAGTGCCCGGCCTGCTAGGCTTTACTAGCGACACCCAGGAGGGAAGCTACGCCCGCGCCGGCGTGCATTTCGATGCCTTCATGCTGATCGTGCAGAAGGTAAGGGAATCGATCGAATGCTTGGTCAATAATGGCATCGTCCGGAATATAGTGGATTTCAATTTCCATTCTGAGGAGTACCCGCTATTCAAGCTGAACCCTCTTACTGAGGACGTTACCGAGAGCATTCTCTCTACATGGAACGATCTGATCACTGGCAAGGTGGTGAATCCGCAGCAGGAAGACGAGCGCCATATTCGCGAGGCCCTGAAATTCCCGCCCATGAGCGAGGAGACAGAAACCCAATGGGATGATCCCGAGCCAGACGAGGACGAGGAGGTGCCGCCCGAGCTTGATCCCGAAGACGGCGACGAGGAGCCAGAGCTCATTGATGCAGAGATGGGCCTATATGCCAATCGCCCGCTCAATACCTACGAGCAAAAGGTAGATTTCGCGCAAGTAGTAAAAGGCCTGGACGGGATAGAGGCCCAGGCGCTGGAGACCCTGACCGGCGCAATGAAGCAGATCCAAGATCGCCATATTGAGCATCTCCGCAAATCGTTCAAGCCAGAGCAGAAGTGGGTAAGAGATCTGGATCTCCGAGGATTCCAGCGCTGGCGCCTGGATCTCGAGGAAACCATGCGGGTCAATCTGGATTATGGCCGGGAGCGGCTACGCATGGAGGTGCCGAGAGCATTCTCCGAGCGAGGCCCCGCCTTTGTGCCTTCCGAGGCGATCGCCGAATTGAAGACCCGGGCCCTGGATAAATCGGCCAGTGTAAAGGGGCGCCTGCTTGATCAGATCAAAAATATTCTGATCAATGGGATCGCTACTGGCTCCTCGCTTGGCGATATGATCCCGGAGATACAGGCCGCATTCCTGCCGTACATTGGCAATCCCAATATCCTGAAGAATGGCGAGCCCCTGAGCAGTCATTCAATCGAGAATATTGTCCGAACGGAATCTACTCGGGCATTCAATCGCGGGCGCCTGGTAGAGATCCGGAGCAAAGAAGCCCGGAACTTTATCCAGGGAGTGGAATATTCCTCCGTGATAGACTCTCGCACGACTCCCGTATGCCGGCATCTGGATGGGAAGATTTTTGCAGCGGATTCAGATGATCTGACGGGCCTTACCCCGCCAAATCATTATATGTGTCGCTCGGTATTGGTGCCGGTGCTGATTGACGAGCCCGTCGATCAGAGTGAAATGGTAACTCCCGCCGAAGTAGGACGGGGTAAACAATTGGCAGGTAAAGGGTTTGTATAATATGGCAAAACTACAGCTAATCATTACCGGGTGCGGCCATTCGGGCACCACCTATCTGAGCAGTCTGCTCCAACGGGCTGGATTCAATGCATTCCATGAAAGCGCAGCGCGGCCCGGTTTCTTCAGGCCGGAAAGTGACCAGCAGATCGAGGTCTCATGGCTGGCCGCCGGCTACGATATCCCTGACGATATCGAAGTAATGGCAGTTGTCCGGCATCCCTGCGATGTGGCGAATAGCTTTCGAGGATTCTTCGATCCAAATCGCTCTGATCCCTATTCCGCTTTCATTCGAGAGCGCCTGATGCTGAATACGGAATTCCCGGAATTGGATTACTGGCTTGATTGGAATGCCCGTGCTTTCGAGCGCGCCGGGGATCCATCGAATGTTTTCCGGATCGAGGATCTGGATATCAATGCCCTGCTCGATCGCCTGGCGGAGAAATTCAGGCAGGAAGTCACGGAGGAGCAGCGCCGGGCAGCCCATGAGACGCCCCGGGCAAATGTCCGAAATCATGAATACCTGTACGGCACGATCGAGGACTATGATCGGCTCGAGGAGCTAAGGGCCGCCTGCGAAGTATTCGAGTATTCGCTGGATGAGTACGTGCCGGCGGTCCCAGAATCAGAGCCCGAGCCCGAGCCCGAGCCCGAGCCAGAATCAGAGCCGGAGATTCCCCAGGATTCCGATCCGGGAAATTCGGAGCCAGACACTAGCGGCGGCGAGGAATCCACGGATGGGGCGCAAACCGGTGCGGCCGGCGGGGACGCGGTTTCCCAGGACGGGGAGGCGCCCGCCGGCGGCCAGGCGGAGGCAGCGCCTCCTGTTGCTGGCTGGGATGACATTACCATCGAATCGCTGGAAATCGGGAGCAAGCCCCATAAGCCTACTCGGCTGGATATGATGGAATGGCTCCGGCAGCGCAATGCCAGTTACGAGACCGATGATAATCGCGACACCCTGGTAGAGCGCGTGCTCAAGGTGGCGAAGGATGAATTGCACGCTGCCCAGGTGGCGAACGGCGAGGGCGGCGGTTAGAATCGGAGCATCCATCGGCGAGCCGTTCCCGCGGCTACCCTTTCCAGGCCCCGGGGAATCCTTGCTCGAAGCGGCGATCTGCTTCGCCAGGGTAGGCTGACGAATGGTAATGGCGGGAGCGCCCTCGCCATTGCCACCTACAGGAGATATCCCATGGCTGAAATTACCGGCGTTGAAATCATGCGAGCCGGCACGTGGAACGGCGATCGCTTCACCCTCGATCATCTCAAGGCCATGGCCGATGCATTCCTGAAGCAGGATTTTGATGTGCCGCTCAAGCTCGGCCATACCCACGAGCCTGATTCTCCGGCATATGGATGGGTCAAGAATGTACGGGTCATCGGCCAGAAGCTGGTCGCTGATTTCACCGATATCCCCGATAAGATTTTCGAGATGATCCGGGCCAAGATGTTCAATAATGTCTCGGTCGAGATCTTTTTCAATTTCAAGCGAGGCGGGAAAAATTCGATCGCGTGCTTTCTGCGGTCGCGCTCCTGGGCTCGCAGATCCCCGCCGTATCGAAGCTCAAGCCCCTGGCCGAGTCCATCAAAAAGCAGGAAGGTGCCGAGCGGGAAATGAGCTTTTCCCATGAATTCGATGCTGATATGGGCCAATTCCTGGCCGATCACGGCACAATCGGGATTGTCTTCTCCGTTGACAAACTGACGGGAATCGACGCAGAATTGCTCAACTCGGCGCGAGAGGCGCACAAAGCAACCGCTTTCATCCGATTGGGTGATATGCCGGCAGACCTGGTAAGTGGATTGCTCGAGCAATTTGCCCTAGATGAGGGCAGTGAATACGAGGATCTGGAGCCATTGCTCCAATCGGAGGCCCTCGGATGCACGGAGCCTGAAGCACTTGGGCAGTACTTGTTCTATCAACTTACAGGGCGATTCCACGAAAAGGGGAACTCGATGAATCAATTAGTCAAGCTCTTGTCATTGCTGGTGAGCCAGCTGACGGGGAGCGATGACTCCAAGAAACCCGGCGTTTTGCTGAGTCTCTCGAAGGCCGCGGATATGGAGGTGAAGCATTTCTCCAAGATCCTGGCTGGCGAGGTGACGGAGCTGAGCGATGAGGAATTGGAGGGTTTGAGCAAGGCGCTGGCCGCCGGATCCCAGGATCCTGGCGACGATGAAGTCGCCAATCTCAAGACCAAAATCGCTCGCCTGCAGGCCCAGATCGATGGCGCGGGCGAGGATCAGGCCAAGATTGCCAAGCTGGAGCAAAAGCTCGAAGCGATGGAGCTGGCCCAGTCGAATCAAGAAAATGACCGCTTGATCGCGGACTGCAAAGTCCCGGCCATGCGGAACTTCCTGCGCTCTCTCTATGAGATGGCCCGGGGAATGGGGGACAAGAAGGTCCGCCTTTACAGCGTAGAGAAAAAGGATTTCGTCGACGAGGACGCTGTCCAGATCGTTACTCAGTTCCGTGATCTGATTAACGAGAAATTCGCGAAATACTTCACCGAATCGGGCGCCGGCGGCAATGATCGCAGCACCGAATTGGAAGACGCAGGCGAGGAAGTGCACAAGCGCACCGAGGAATACATGGCGAAGAATGACGAAAAGTCATACTCCGTTGCCATGAATAAGGTGCTCGAGGCCGATTCCGACCTGGCGCAGCGCTACGCGGGAGGCTTGAACTAAAATGGCCCGACAAGGTAAATCATTTTACGAGCTTTCAGCGAATGCCGCGGCAGATCTCTCCGGCAAGCAGTATCACTTCGTCCGGCTCTCGGCAGCTGATGCAGTAAATCAGTCCTCCGATGCAGCTGACCGCGATTTCGCGGGCGTTCTGCAGAACAAGCCCCAGGCCAATGAGGCCGCCACTGTCCGCCGAGGCGGAATCCAGAAGGTGGTCGCCGGCGCTTCGGGCTCCGTTCATGCTCTCATCACTACCAACGGGTCGGGTCGAGCCACTGCCGTCCTTTCTGGTAGCAATTCACTGGTTGTAGGCCGCTATCTCGAAGCGCCTGGAGCCGACGGCAATATTGTAACGGCGGAGATTTTCCAGACGCCTTACGTATGGCCTGGACTCGAAATCTAGGAGGCCGCAGTCATGCCAGCAACACTAGTAGGGCGCGATGCCCATCATGACCGACCGCTTTCCAATTTTGCCGTGCAGGCATTTCAGGCGGGTCCGGATTCGGGATACATTGCCGAGCAATTGTTCCCAACCATCAACGTCGGAAAGGAAAGCGATCGCTTCTACACCATCGATCGGGATTCCTATCTCCGCATCAATGATTCGCGGCGCTCCCGCGGCGTGCCAGCCAATCGAGTAGAGTGGAAAGTAAGCTCCGATGCTTATTTCTGCGACAACTACGCCCTGGCTGACGAAATCGCTGTCGAGGATATCTCGAATGCAGATGCGGTGCTGAATCTCCGGCAGGGATCCGTCGAATTCGTAGTAGATCAGCTACTGCGAGATCGCGAGAATCGCTGCGCCTCGATCGTGACTTCGATCTCGAACGTGGGATCGGGAGTAGTCCTTTCCGGTAACGATCAATGGACTGCGGTGCAATCCGCCGACATTCTGGGCCAGATCTCTACAGGCCGACAATTCATGCACGACAACACCGGCTTATTGCCGAATGTTCTCGCCATGGATTGGAAATCCTGGGATCTCATGACCCGGAACGAGCGGCTGATTTCGCGCTATACCAACGTCGACGGCGGCAAGCTGACCGCGCAGCAATTGATGGATCTTTTCGAGGTAGAGAGAATTCTCGTCTCGAAGGCCATCAAGAATACTGCGCTCGAAGGCGCTGCCGGTACTAACGCCTCAGTATTCGGCGATGCAGCTGTCCTGGCCCATGTCAATCCGCGAGTAAATCGAATGAAGGTCGCCACCTTCGGTATCGGTTTCAACTGGCGGCCGCAGGGCGCAGTAGCCAATATGCAGGTTCTCCGCTCCATGGAGGACGCAGCAGGCAGCAAGCACGTCGAGATCATCGAATCCGGGTACTACTGCGACGAGAAAGTCGTAGGCCAGGACCTGGCATACGCGATCACCGATACTCAGGCATAGCCTTGCAACTACGCCCTTGACGGGTTACAAAGGGGCCACTCTGGTGGCTCCTTTTTTTGTGCCGCATTTTATTTTCACACCCTCATGGGAGGTTCTATGCTGGAAAATCATTGTCTCGATATCGTAATAATCTGCCCGGGAATGGCCTTTGATGGCGATACCGATGGGCCGCTCGGCGGGAGCGAAACCGCCTGCCGGGAATTGGCCTATGAGTTACAGTTGGCCGGAAATAACGTGACTGTCTTCTCGGATTGCGAGGAGCCGAAAATCTGCAAGGGCGATGTGCGCTACATGCCCATCGATCAGGCGCAGCCCTACTGCGCTTCTACCCCTCACGATGTGACGCTAGTCCAGCGCCAGCATCAAATATTCGCGCAAAAGACCAATTCCCGGCTAAATGTGCTTTGGACCCATGATCTCGGATTGAAGCGCTCGGAGCAGGAATTTCGATCGACGCTCTGGAATATCGATCAGGTATTGACCGTCTCAAAATGGCATAAGGAGCAATTGCAGGAGGTCTATGGCCTGCCCGAGGACCTGGTCACTGCCATTCGCAACGGCGTGAATTACTCGCTAATTCCCCAGGATTCCGATCCGACGAAACGGGATCCGAATAAGCTCATGTATTGCGCCAGGCCGGAGCGCGGGCTCGATGTGCTGCTTACCGAGATTTTCCCGGCTCTCCTCGAGAAAAACCCCGATTACTATCTCTGCATTGCCAGCTATGGCAACGTAGTCCCGGAGATGGCTGAATTCTACAGCTACATCAACGGGCTTTGCGAATCCTTCGGCGGCAAGGTTCAATGGCTGGGCGAGCTATCGAAGGCAGAGCTTTATGCTCAGTACCAAAGCGCCGGATGCTACGTGTATCCAACCCCCTCGCCTACCCTGCCGAATTTCCGGGAAACCTCCTGCATCACCGCCATGGAATGCATGGCTTGCGGTCTGCCATTCGTAACCAGCGCCCGGGGCGGCCTGGTTGAGACCCTCGGGGATTATGGGGTACTGCTCGAAGAAGGCGAGGGCTATGCGGAGCGCTTTGTAGATGCCGTTACCAATATCGAGCCACGGGATCCCGTGCGGGAATACGGATGGGCTCCGGTAGCTTCCAGCCTGGCCGATACTTTCCGCAAGCTGATCCTCGATCGAAATATCTGCCCCGAGCGCTTGGCGCGCCATCTGCTTCGCTACAATGACGTGATTCCCTGCCGGCATCTTGCCATGCGGGAGCAATTGCCTGCCGATATCACCCAGGCCCTGGCCGAGTATGATCTGCTCCTGCAGGATCCAGGGACCTTTTACAGCAATCTCGGGAAGGAATGGAGCGACGAGTGCTATGCCGCGGTACCTGGTCAGCTCCGCTATAGCCAGCTCGAATCCTTCATCAAGGCCCTGCCGCCGGCGCGGAAAAAGATTCTCGATTATGGGTGCTCGTATGGCGGCTACTTGATCCATCTGGCGAATGCCTGCCCCGACCGAGTATTCGTCGGCTTCGATTTCGATGAATCCGCAATAGAGCGGGCGCAGGAATTGAAAGCGAAGTACGCCCAGCATGGGAATGTGGTATTCATCCATGGAAAAGATGGATCCGCGATCCACGGCGGCCCCTTCGATGTAGCGATTTGCACGGAAGTCCTCGAGCACGTAGCCGAGCCCTGGGCCCTCATTGATTCGATAGAGGAGCATCTCCTCGATAATGGCGTGATGTATATCACCGTCCCGCACGGGCCATGGGAGCTTGGCGGCGACGATAGAGAGCATCTCTGGCATTTCGATGCGGCGGATCTGCGCGACATGCTTCGGGATAAGACCGGCGTAGCGCTTACCTCGGTCAATTACTCGATGCATTATGGCCCGCTCAATGTACCGGTGGGCTGGTGGGTGCTCTCCTACATGAAAACCGGCGCGCCTACAGGCCGCATTGATATCGAGAGGCATCTGGCTCTGCAGCGGCCTCGCCAAACGCTATCCGTCTCCATGATTGCCGGGCCCGATACCGAGGAGCTCATTCGCTGGACGCTGAATAGCCTGGATTATCTGGCCGATCAGCTGGTGGTGGTCGATTGCGGGCTTAGCCACGAAGCCTACGGCATTCTGATCGAGTATGGCGCTACCATCATTCGAGAGAAGAATGGCGAGCCTGTTGATGCCACCTTGCCAATCGGCGAGCGCGGAAATCCTGTATGCCCTCGCGAGATTGGATTCGAGCGATGCCGGAATATGAGCCTGCCTTTCTGCGAAATGGATTGGATTCTCTGGATCGATACTGACGAAAAGCTCGTCAATACGCCGCGAATTCACAAGTATCTGCGGGAAAATTCGCTCAATGGCTACGGCATCCAGCAATGCCATTTTGCTTGCGATACCGAATTCGAGCCGGATAAGCCGATTCGATTTTTCCGGAATCGGAACCATGAGGGCCGCTCGATGCTATGGTACGGGGCCATCCACGAGCATCCGGAATTAGAGCTCAATGCCGGAGCTGGGCCTACTGTAATCATCGCGGATGGCTACATAGCCCATGTAGGGTATCTACATGAGAGCGCCAGGCAGAAGCGCTTCGCCAGGAATTACCCCTTGCTCATGGAGGATATCGAGCGTTACCCAGATCGGATTTTGCAGAAATCCTTGCTCATGCGGGACAAGATGATTCTCGTCCGAGACACCATGAATATGAACGGGCAGCGCATCGATGACATAGTGAAGCAGCATTGCCGGGATGTAATATCGCTCTATCAGGAATATTTTCTCGGCAAGATTACTTTTGCCGGGAACGATCCAAGCAAGTATTATTCTCAAGCATTGGAATTGCTCGGCGAGGGGATCACCGGCGAAGACGCGAAGGCCGCGGGCCTGCCGAAGGTCCTGGCTACCCGCCACGCATCGGTCGAGGATCTGATCAAGGATATCGAGATCCGGATCGCTGAGCACACCAAGCCGAGGGAAGACGAGTACTATTAGCCGGAGCTGACGCATGGCCTTTTATACGACTGTCGAGCGCGTGACTGATGCCCTTCCCAAGATGGTGCAATCGCTGAGTAACGTAACCTCCTCAGTCATCGCCAGCCACATCGAGGCGGCGGATTCTATAATCAATGGCAAGCTCGCCTCGATGTATACCGTCCCAATCAGCGGGAGCAATCTGCTTCAGACGATCGCCACCGATTTGGCCTGCTACCGGCTTTTGCGCCGCCAATTTACCCAGGAAAGAAAAAATAAATCGGAATGGCCGGACTCCTTCAAGAATGCCGGAGAGGATCTGGACGAGGTCGCATCGGGCAAAATGACCCTTACGAATTCCGCCGGCGAAGTGATCTCGCCGCGCCAGGATATCGCTTGGTCGAATACTGATGGCTACTTGCCCACCTTCGCAGAAGACGCTTTCGAGAATGCCACGATTGATGCTCAGAAGCTCGAGGATCTCTCTAACGATCGGGCGGATATAGATATTTTATGAGCGCTGTTACCGTAAACGCCCGGGAGGTAGATGCCGTCATTCGGCGGGCAAAGCGGTATCTTAATCCCGGCGATCTCCTGAAAGCCATCGGCTTGCGCCACCTTCGATGGATAAATGACAATTTTCGGGCGGGCGGCCTGGATCCGAAATGGAAGCCTCTCTCTCCCAACACGGTCGCCACCAGACGGGGGAGCGGAGCGCAGCCCCTTCGCGATACAGGTCGCCTTGCCCAATCCTTCACCGAATCCGTTCAGGGCGATACCGTCTCAATTGGCACGCAGATGCGGATCGCTGAATTTCACCATGAGGGGACGAAGCCCTATCAAATCCGGCCAAACTCGAGGCGCGTGCTGCGATTCCGGACAGCTGCCGGGCTGCGCTATGCCAGGAAGGTGAACCACCCAGGCCTGCCGGCGCGTAGGCTCCTGCCGAAAAAAGAAGCCTCCGAGAAAATGGCGACCGATATCGTGCTCGCGGCAGTGGAGAAAATCGATGGCTAGTATCGATTACTTTGCAAAATCCGAGGAATTGCAGGAGCTGATAGTAGCGAATGTCAGCGCGAGCTTTATCTGCGTGGTCGAGGAGGAGCTACAGGTAGAGCCTGACAAGCCATTCATCGGCATTTACCTGGGCCGCCGGGAAGCCCCTCCGGATATCCAGACGATCAGCGCCGGGCGCACCACTCGCTACAATGTGTATTTTTCAATATGGGTGTATGTCGCCGCTTTAGAGGTTAAACTTGCTGCCAATATCCGGGATGATCTACTGGGAACGGTAGAGCGGGAATTGATGGAGCACCGAGACGAATTCGCCGACGGGGAATTCTGGCTTGAGGGAGGGAGCTTCGATTCCGCGCTGAATCAGGATACCGACTTATTTGAACTGGGCGCCGAGATCGTAGTAGTGGCGCAATTAGATTCCACCGTGTAGGAGGGATAGAAAATGTCACAAGGCTTTTTAGGCCATATCGGGATTGCGAAGGAAACCACCTGGGGCACCGCAGTGGCCGCGACCGATTATATCGAGGCGCTCTCAGAGAGCCTGAATGCTGAGATTGATCGATTCGCCACGGTGAATATCCGCTCCCAGCATGCGGAGCCATCCGACGATTCGGGCGTGAAGCGGATCGGGGGGGATCTGGAAATCTCCGGGAATCCATTGAATGCCGGCTTTCTGCTCAAGGGCGCCCTGCAGACCCATTCGCAGACTACCGTGCTCTCGGGATTTCTCTACACCAATCATTTCATGTCATTGGTCCAGGGCGAGGAATTCTCTACTGATTGCCCCGTCCAGCCATACACCGTCGAGGTATTCCGGGACGTTACGACCTCGGTTCAATACACCGGCTGCGCGGTCAGCGCTCTGCAGATTGAGCTCGCCCCGAATCAGGATGTGCGATTCTCCGCCAGCATGATAGGCAAGGACGAGGCGAGCATTGCCTCTACTACGCCGACATTCCCAAGCTCGCCGGCGAAGCCGTTTAAATTCAATACGGCATCGATCCAGATCGGCGGCGCCGCGAATGCGAATCTGGAGGCCCTCAGCGTTGAGATCTCGAACAATCTGGAGGGGATTCCCACGCTGAATAACACGGATCTGATCAGCCGAATCCGATCGACCGATTTCCAGCAGATCAATATCTCGGGAACCTTCGATTTTGTTGATCTGGATGCCTATGACGATTTCATCGCCCAGACCGAGCAGGCCCTAGTAGTATCGGTGACCCAGACTGATTCCTTTCAGATGGTCATCGATGTGCCGAAAATGGTCTACACCGCATTCCCAACGGGCATGCCTGGCAGGCAGAAGCTGTCAGTAGATTTCGAGGGCAAGGGCTTCTATCACACTGGATCTGCTACTGCGATTCAGATCGATCTCACCACCGTAAAGAGTAATTACTAAGCGAGCGACCTATGCTTATAAATGGAAAGGAGGTCGATTTTCGCAAATCGATGCCCATGACCCTGGGCGATCTGCGGAAATTGGCGGCAAAGAATGTTGATGTGAACGCCCTCTCGGCGCAATTGGAGGATCCCGATACCCCTCTGCCAAATGTTCAAATGCTCTGCGATATGCTCCTGCATTTCGCCCAGAAATCGAATCCGGCTATCACCATGGAGGATCTGGACGAGGTGCCCATAACGGAGATGCAAGGCATGGCCGAGCAGATATTTTCCGCTAATGATGCGGAGGGCAATCCTCAGCCTGGCGCCATTGACCCAAACTCTTAGACACCCTGCACGTATTCGGCCAAGTGTACGGGTGGGGAATTACCGAGGTCAGCGCGCTCAGCGTCAAGGAATCGAATTACCTGCTTAATCGGATCCGGCGCGATGCCCAGAAGCGGAAGCGGAAGCAGAGATAACCGGTTTTCCCGGATCGGAATCCTGGGGAATTAGAGGGCCAGATCATGACCGCTAAAGTAGTCGTCAGCGTAATGCTGAAAGGAGTCCGGAGCACCTTCCAGGGCTTCCAGAAGCTGGACGAGAATACCAAGCGCACCGGGCGCGGCTTTATCGACATGGGCGATAAGATCACAAAGGCCGGGGTCGCGATGACGAAATGGGCGACCGGCGCTGCCGTAGCTGCTACTACCGCTCTCGTTACGATTACCACCCGAACGGTAGAATACACACAATCCCTCAAGAATATGGCCCAGGTCTCGAATACGACCGTCGAGACTTTCCAGAAGCAGGCTTTTGCTGCCAAGACCGTAGGCATCGAGAATGAAAAGCTCGCCGATATTTTCAAGGACGTCACCGATCGAGTAGGCGATTTCATGACCACCGGCGGCGGGCCGATGGCTGATTTTTTCGAGACGGTAGCGCCGAAGGTGGGCATCACTGCCGATGCATTCAAGGATCTGGCCGGTCCCGAAGCGCTGCAGTTATTCGTCTCTACCATGGAGGCGGCAGGCCTTTCTCAGCAAGAAATGACCTTCCATATGGAAGCCATGGCGAGCGATGCCACGCTTCTAATCCCGCTCCTGGCTGACAATGGGCGGGAGATGAAGCGCCTGGGAGAGGAAGCCCAGGCCGCGGGCCTGATCATGTCCCGGGATTTCATCGATTCAACGGCATCTGCAGCGCCGGAAATTGCCAAGATGAAAGAAGCCCTGCGGATCACCGGTATTCAGATCGGGGCCAAGCTCCTGCCGGTCATGCTGAAATTTTCGCAATTCGTGCTCGATAAGGTGGTGCCAGTCCTGCAATTTGTTGGGAACGTAATCGGCATACTCGTCGACGCCCTGGCGAATGCGCCTCCGCCGATTCAGAAGGCGGCGAAAATGATAGGGATCGCCCTCGGGGTGGGAGGCCCGATTGTAGTAGCAGTCGGGGTCATGTCGAAGGTGATAGGCGCGCTGATAGCGGCTACCGGGCCGGTCGGGCTTTTCATCGCGGCCGCCGGCATATTGGTGGCTGCCTGGATGGAATGGGGCGATGATATCCGCCGACTGATCGATGTAGTAGCGCAGTATATTGGCGGGGTCTTCTTCGATATGCGGACGACCATCACCGATATCTGGGATGGGATCAAAAACTTCACCACGGATACGCTGAGCGCAATTAGCGGCGCGATCGAGACGAGCGCCAATTTTTTCGTTGATGTGTATCAAGGCGCTGTGGATAGCGTCTCTGAGCTAATCGAGTCCGTCCTGGGGATTTGGCGTGATGCCATCGATACCATGACCGGGCTATTCGATTCCGCGAAGGAGGCGATAACCGGTGTCGCCGGCGGGATCAAGGATGGAGTAGTCGGCGCTTTTGAATCGATGCAGGATATCCTCGTCGGCAATTCCATCATTCCCGATACGGTAGAAGCCATTCGGGCAGAATGGGAAATCCTGCAGGCCGCCCTGGCTGGCACTAATCGAGCGATTGTAGAGAATGCCGAGGACGAATTTATCACCCTCGAGGAGGCTATCGTCAAATCAGCCGAGGCCGCGAAAGATGGCGCCCTTGCTGAAATGGAAGATCTCGCCGAAGGGACCAAGACCATCACGGAGGGCATTACCGAGCAGGCTACAGCGAGTAGCGAGGCCATGCGGGACGGTGTATCCAGCGCCGCCTGCAAGATGGAATCGAATGTGCTCGATTGCGTTGGCAATATGGATACCGGGGTCCGGGATATTTTCGGCGGCCTGGAAATCGACCTTCCGCCTTTCTTTTCTCGGATCGGTGATCAAATCGGCAATATCGTGGATGGCTGGAGCTGGGAAGCGCCAGGGATCAACGTCCCGATCGATTTCTCCGTCGGCAATATTCTCGGGGGTAGCTTCAATATTGGCGGCATCACCGTAACCGTTGGCTCTGGCTCTGATAGCTCAGGAGGCGGGGGCAGTAGCGGCGGCGGGGGTGGCGGCGGCGGAGGCGGCGGAAGCGGCACCGGTGGCGGCATCATTATCGGCGGGGGCGGTATCGGCGGCGGCGGATTGCCGCTACCTGGCGGGGGCCATAATCCGATCGAAGCAATTGCCGAGACTCTGGCCGATTGGTGGGAGAGGCTACGCCGGGCCATGCAAGACATGCTAGGCATGTCAACCGGCGGATCCTTCATCGCCTCCCAGGAGCAAATGATCCGGGTGGCGGAAGGCAATCGCCAGGAGCGCGTGACAGTAGAGCCAGTCGGCCGGCGCAGCTCCGGCGGGGGAGCCACAATCGTTTTCCAGGGCCCTACGGTGCTGGATGATCTCAGCATGGCGCAATTCGAGCGGCGGATCATTGAAGCAATCAGGAGATCCTAGTGCCCCTTACCTACCAGATATGGGTAGCCTCCCTGGATCTTACCGACGATTGCCGGGCCGCTACTGTCCAGCGCCGGCTGCATAATTTCGGCGAATCGCCCGCTGCCGGCGAGGCGACAATCATTATCGATAACGATATCGGGAGCCTCTCTCCGCAATCTAATAGTGATCTCGTGCCGAATGCCGCGGTTCGGATCATGGCGACCGATACCGATACCACTACGCCCTATGAGATTTTCAATGGCTTCGCGAAGAACTACGCTACCTCTCCCGCCTACGGTAAGCGGGCGCTAACGGTATTCGCCAAAGATCGGGCGAAATTCTTCGGCCGCCAGCTCGAGACGCCCATGAGCGTCGATACCGATGCGAAATCCCTGTACACCGAAGTATTCTCCTCTCTTGGCATGGCTGGCGTGCACAGCATAAATCCGGCCTTGGTCGACCAGATTCCTTATGCCAGCTACGACGATTTGCAGGGCCAGACTGCTCTTACCGAGATTGCGGCCGCTACTGGATCCCGGGTATTCGTCTCGAAGGATGGCATCGTCCGGGTGATCGATCGCAATAGCCTGGTATCCCCTCGGGCAGTCAGTAGCTTCATCGAGAATTTCAACAAGCTCGCCTATACCCTGACCGATGAGGGGGTGAAGAATGACGTGCGGATATCGAGCACGCCCAGGAAGCAAGAAACGAGTGTTGCCACGCTCTCCTACCTCGAGGACGTGCCTGCAGTAGCTGCCGGCGAGGAAATTGAATTCTTCATGGTCTACCGGGATCCCGTTACCGAAGAAGACCGCACGCCCGCCAATAGCGTAGTGCCGCCGGTATCGACCACGGATTGGCTGATCAATGCAGCCAGCGATGGCGGCGGGGCGGATCTCACTGCCTCGGGCTCGGTAACGGCCTCGCTCTTTACCAAATCAGCGAAAGTCACCGTTCGGAATACCTCGGGATCCGATGGCTTTCTCACGAAAATGCAGCTCCGCGGCTATCCACTCCGGCTCCAACCGACATTTACCAAGCGCACGCAGATCTCCTCGAGCCAGGATGCCTACGATCGCCAGGTATACACGTTATCGACGGAGCTCATAGAGACGCAGGAGCAGGCCGAGAATCTGGGCCGGTACCTGGCGCTGCTCTGGAAGGATCCGCAATCCGATATAAGAGTCGGCCCAGAGAAAAATATTATCGATCCCGCCCTGGCTCCGGAGCTGGGCGAGGCGATACATGTAGTGGATTCCATGAGCGGGGTGGGCAGTTCATGGACTATCAATCGGATCACGCATACCATCGACATGGAGGTAGGCCAGCAACATAGCGTAGAATTTGGCTGCGATTATGTAGTACTGGATCAATTCCTTGTTCTGGATAATGCGGTATTCGGCAAATTGGACGTTGGGAGGTTAGCGTTTTGATCGAACGAAGAATTCATTGCAGCGGCTGCGGCGCGACTGCTATCGAGGCGCCATCGCCGGGCCAGCCGAATCCGGGCTTTCCTGGCTGGGGCCAATTGCGAGGGGTATCAGTAAACGGGCTGCCGGATCCCCATCTCTGCCCGAAATGCCTGCCCATCGCTGCCAGCGCGGTATTCGGCGAAAAGCTGGACGCTCCTGAGCCTCCGCCGCCGAAGCCGGGGGCTAAGCCCGGACCGAAAAAGGATCCGGCGCCCCGGCATACTGTCATTCACCATATGGATGACGGAACCTTTGTCGATATCGATGGCGAGCTTGTACCGGTAGAGCTTGACGAAAACGGGAAGTATCGACCCGTTTCGCCGGATCGGAATCCTGGGGAATCTGAGGACGATTCTCTGCCAGGCTCTGATGATTTGGATCCAGAGGACGACGCGGAGCAATAGCCCATGGCCTGGAGTAACCTGACTTTCAACTTTGAGGAAGTGCTCACTTCCTCGAAAATGAACCTGCTTGATGCGAATTTCGATGCGCTGGCAGCGGGCGATGCGGGGGCTCCAGATATTCAGCCGGCGGCGATCGATTCTGCCGAGACCTTCGCCTTCGCCGAGATTACTCTAACCACCGATTTGGCAGTCGGCCATGGCGGGACCGGCGCCTCTACCGCGGCAAATGCCCGAAGCAATCTCGGCCTGGCGATCGGCACCGATGTGCAGGCATGGGACGTGGATCTTGATCGGCTGGCCGCTATGGGCTCGCCTTCTGCCGCGAATCAATTCGCAGTATCCGATGGCGCTAATTCCTGGGCTATCGAAACGGCTACCCAGGCCCGCTCATCTCTCGGGCTTGGAGATCTCGCAACGCAGAATACGGTCAATAATGACGACTGGAGCGGTACGGATCTCTCGGTAGCGAATGGCGGATCTGGAGCCTCCGATGCTGCTACGGCCCGCTCGAATTTTGGCCTGGATACGATATCGCAGGCAGAAGCCGAAGCCGGAACCGCTACTACTACGCGAGCTTTCACTGCTCAGCGTGTAGCCCAGGCCATCGCCGCGCTGACCACCTCCGCTCAGGTAGATATTTTTACCAGTTCCGGCACCTATACCAAGCCCGGGAGCGCGCAAGCGGTAATCGTGATTGCCTACGGCGGCGGCGGGGGAGGCAAGGGCGGGAATATTCGTAGTTCGGGCAGTGGCTCGCTTAGCGAGACCCAGGGCGGCGATGGCGGCGGCGGCGGATTCAAGGCCATGGATATCTATGATCCGAGCGATATCGGCGCCACAGAAACAGTTACTATTGCCGCAGGGGGATCCGGGGGAGCGGGAGCTGTAGAGACTACCTCGGCGACCAACTACTCAGAGGCGGGATCCGATGGCGGCGACGGTGGCGTTACCAGTTTCGGCGATCTGCTCCGCGCTCCTGGCGGCGGCGGGGGCACGGGATTCGGAGGCGGGAAGGCGGGCGCGATTACTTCAGCTGCTACCGATACCAATGGAGAGCCAGATATCACCGGAGACGTGATCTGGAGCGCTACGGGCGGCGATGGCGACGGGGCTCCGTTTACTTCGGCCCAGAATGGGCACGGCTCGGCGCAAGGCGGGTGCGGCGGCGGAGGCGGCGGGGGTGCACAGACAACCTCCCATGCCGCTGGCGGCCCTGGCGGATCCTACGACAATCTCGAGGGCGGGGGCGCATCCGGCGGCGCCGCGAATGGCGGAACGGGCAGCAATAGCACCGAGAGGGATGGCGCCGGCGGCGGAGGCGGCGATATCACCAATGATGCCAACGCGACCGCCGGAGCAGGCGGCGATGCCAACGGCTGGGCAGCTGGAGGCGGCGGAGGCGGCGGAGCTGGCACCTACAGTATAGGCGGATCCCGCACATTGACTGCCGGCAATGGCGGCGATGGGGCGGATGGTCTTTGTATAGTGATTACGGTGTAAAAATGCCAATATTTGCGATTCTCAATAGCGAGGGCTTGGTAGTAAATCGGATCAAGGCCCCGAATCAGAAGACAGCCGACGCAGTGGCCGGAAAGCAAGCCGGGTGCACCGCGGTAGCAGGCGCTGACAAGCCGGTCGGGTATTCCTCGAGCGACAATTACGCCGAGCGGCAATACTACGGGGAGGCGATCTCGCGAGAGCGTATGCTGGAATACCTCGATAGCGAGGGGAAGCTAGGCGCCTTGAATGATGTAATCAATAGCCTGCCGATAAGGGAGAAAAACCGATTGCAGACAAAGCAGCGGTTTAGAGTAACAGATACGGAATTCCAAGCCCTGGCCGCCGAGCTCAATCTATCGGCGGAAGAATTGATTATCGAGACTCATCGAAATCAGTAGCCATGGCGGCGAGAGGTAAGGTGCCATTTTCCGTCATACTGGGCAGCGATAATAGCGCACTTCCTTGCGGCATCCCCTCCGATTTTTCTTGATCACGCGCAGCGCCTTCCGGGCTCGCTTTTCGGTAGAGGCAATTTTCAGAGAGCAGGTTAATTTCTGCCTTGCCTCGTTGGGAATTTCCCCAGGATTCCGATCCGGCGTTTTCATCAATGAACGCCTGTAGGGCCCGAGATTGATTCGCACCATTCATCGAGCTCTGCCTTGATATCATCCATTTTCTCGAAATCCTCCGGCTTAGTAGGATCATCGTCGGAGCCCAGGGCATCGCACATACTGGAGAGAAAGATCAGCGCGCCAGAGTAAAAAAGCGCGCTGGCATTCGTCGATTTGGACCTGAGACGCGCCGGGAGGCAATACCCCGGCCAAGTAGGATTCCCAACCTTTCCTGATGTAATTGTATTTCGACATTCTTAGCACTCCTCGAGGGGCTTCGCCAGGACCACGCCAAATTGACCGTAGCCATTATTGAGCATCCAGAATTCCCATTGCTGGCCCGCCCATTCGGCCAGGGGGATATAGAGATTCAGCTTGTCATCGATGATAGGGCGCTCCAGGGGCCAGAATCCCGGGCTCTCGCCTACGCTCTGATACTTCGCCCATACCGCGCATAGATCGTCCCGGGAGGGGGTCTCCTGCAGTTGATAGCTGAGCTCGGTAGCATGGGCGCCGCTTTGCATCGTGGATCCGTCCACATCGGAATGCGCTACTGCCATGATGGCATGGTAAAGCTCGTGCAGCGTATTCCGCTTCCATGACCAGGGGGCAGAATCAGCGCTGATCACTGCCCCTCCGTCAAAGATATGCCCGTCTACCCTGATAGGAAGGGCCTGGGCCCATAGCCCGGCTACCATCTGCGATTGCGGATAGCATTCCAGAGAGACTACCCCATCATTCCAGACCCCCCATCCGGATCCGGGGCGATGGCCGATATAGCGCCATTCCCTCGAGGGATCGAGGAGAGAGAATAGATTCAGGGTGAATATAGCGGCCTCCTCGAGCGCCTCCGCCTGCCCTGGCGCGCATTGATCCGGATAGATATCGACCAGAATCGCGGCGCCTGGCGGCCAGAATACGCCCTCCCATGGCCCATCAAATAGCTCGTAGGCATCGGCGCGCTTGATCAGGACGATATACATGATTGCCAGGAAAAGAGAGATTGCAGTAAAGCGAAGGGTGAACAGAATCAGCCGCATGGAAAAACTCCTAGTCGAATAGATCGCCGCTTTTCGTCTCGAGCCGGAGGGCGTGCTCCGATAATTGCATTGAATCGATCATGGTCAGCTGATCGGGGGTGTGCCGGACCTGCACTTGGCAATGGAAAGATACCCGCCGGCCATTCAATGGCTTGCAGCTGAATTTCTTGACGGTGCAATCCTCTACCGTGAGATCGCCGAATGTCATGGTGGCATGCTGCATCACTGCCTTTGAGACAACTTTCTCCACGCCCAGCAATTTGGCATAGGCATTCTCCGATTCGTCCCAAAATTCCTTAACGTTTTCGATGCCCAGCAGCGTAGCCAGTACCGCAGCGCCTGCCTCGCAATCGAAATCCAGATCGACCCGACTCGTGGGATCGGATTTCGCGCCCTCATTGCCGAGGTTCACATTCGTAAGCGTGGCGATATCGGCCTCGATTAATAATTGCATATCATTTCTCCTTATCATTGGTGCCCTTCAGGGCTTTGAGTAGTTCTTTGGATAAGGGAGGCGGGCCAGCGGATGGCCGCTTGCGCTTTCTCGAGCCTCCCCCGCCCTTCCCCGGAGTCGGTCTGTGCAGCAACCTCCGGAGAGCGGGCGGCCATGACGGTGGAATTAATCGTTTGATTCCGTGCCATAGCAAGGGTGATAGTACCACCACTAAAGCCAGGAAAAACACGAGAAAGAAAGCGGCAATAGGGCTCAAATATTCAGGCGCTTATAGATCCTCGCCGCCTTCAGAACATCAACCCGGTTATAGCCAAAGATCTCGCTATACTTCCCCGCTTTGTAGAGCTCATACACTTGCGAGCCATCGAGCCCTGGATCTCCTTCGATATCGATACCCAGGTAAGAGCAGAGCAGATCCTGCTTAATGAAGTTCCGATATCCCGCCCATTCCTGCATATTGTCGAAGAAATCTTTTCCATGGCGCCCATTTATGGGAATTCGGAAGCCGGGCGCTGCATTCAAGATTATCGAGCGCTGCCAGAGAAAGCGGAGATCCCACGCTACATTATGGCCGACGAAATACGGGACTTTGCGAAGGCTATCGGTCGAGGCATTGAATGCATTCCAGAATTCTAAGAGCAAGCGCCGCTCCGCCATCTCTCCGCCGACATATCCCATCGGGTCATTCTCTAGCCCGGGCATCCAGCAGATGGATACTACTTCGCCGGCGCCGCCATCGAGAGCAGTCTGCAGATATTTCTCCTCGATCAGGGCCTCCTTTTGCCCGGCATAGGAGCCCTCGCCGGCATGCCAAGCGGCAATGGTATCGGCCTTCTTCATCTGCGCCGGCGCCTGGATCGTTTCAGCAATCGCGGCCTTCGTCTCAGCTTCTGGTTGCTGGGGAATTGTCTCTATATCAATCGGTACTATCATGCGGAGCCTCCTCCTGCCTCGTTCAATAAATCGGTAGCGAGGGCGGCGATGCGATCGCGCTCCTCCTTACTGGCGGTATCCAGATCAAGGCCGAGGCGGCGGGCCGCTTCTTCTAAGCTGAGCTTTCCCATTTCGCGCACTATTTCGCCTATATCCATTTCTCGAAATCCTCGCTCGCCAGGGCCTTCTCCCAATGCTCTACCATCCTGGCGGCATGGTCCCGCTCGGCTATAAAATCCCGGATCTTTTTCTCGATCGTGCGGCGCATAGTCTCCTCGTCCGGCTCTGCCCCCTTCCTGAGATAGCACGCCCCGCCATTCCCATGGCGCAGATCGAGTATGTCGGATTCCCGGTATTTCTCCCGGACGAAATTCCCGTCGCGAGGCTCGTAATCGTTCAGATTCCCGAGATATTTAAGCTCGCACCGCTCCGGCAGCACCTCCTTATTGCTGGATCCACTGCCCCAATAGGTGTCAAAAAGAAGACCGGAATCATCCGCGATGCAGAATTGCGAGCAGCACCAATACGCTGTTGTAATGCTTCCTCGAGGCGGGGGCTCCCGGAAACTCCAGCGGAAAACATCCCCCTGCTTGATCTCTGGCTGGTTCAATGGGTAGCGCCTCCTGCCGGATCAAGCGATAGCGTCTTCTGGAAGGTCGATTGCTGGACCTTCTCGCTCTGCAAACCGCCATTAATAAAATACTGATGGATCAGAGTATTGATGATCCGGGCCCCAATGGTGTTGTGCTCGTAGCTCGATTCCACAGCTGCCATTACCTCGGAGCAGACGCGATCGCGAGACGCTTCTGGCATGAGAGCCAGGTATTTCTCGAGAAGCGGGGATTCGAGCAGGATCCGCTCTAAATCGGCCAGGGTAAGACGCTCCAGGCCATAGACTAGCCCCACTCGCCCGAGGAATTCGGTCTTGACCCCCATCTCCCGGAGGCGATCCAGATCAATTTTCGCTTCCCCATTGAAGGCGCCGGCGAAGCAGAAAAGGACATTCGCGCAGGAGGCATCGATATATTTCCCGTAATCGCCATAAACCTGGGTGGTGCCTGCCTCCAGAATCCGGAGGAATTCATTCTGCACGCCGAGCGTAGTCTCATGGGCCAAGCTGGAATTGCTATTGCCCGAAATAAAGAGCTTATCCCATTCGTCGACGAAGCAGATTACCGGGCGGCCGCCGTACTGCAAAAGGGGAGTAAGGGCCTTGCTCAGGCTATTGCCGCTCGTGCCCTCCTTCGTCAGCTGGGCGGCGTTGATTTCCACCATGGGGATATCGGAAGCGCCGGCCAGGGCCGAGATGGTATGCGTCTTCCCGCTACCGGATTCGCCGGTAATGATGAAATGAGGCCGAATCTCGGCCTTCGAGGATTGGAATATCCGGATAATCCGGGTGATATGCGAGAGTGGTTTTTCATTCGTCATCGGTGCGGTTCTCCTCTATAGACGATTGACGTTAGCATGCCCCTCCGGGCATAGGTATCTGATAGTCAAAAAGAAACTTGTCTTCCCTCCTGGTCACCGGCTTTAGAGATAGCCAGGATTTTATTCGCGTCCGATTTGTTGACCTTGAAGCGCTGGCGCAGGTCATTAAGGATTACTTTCGGATCGGTGCCGGCATCGACAAGGCGCTGGAATTCGGGCAGATCGGCCTCGATATTATCGTACCAAGCCGTTGGCTGGCTCCGGGTGCCCTGCTCGGATTGAGCGGGCCGTCCCTGGCCGCGATTTAAATCTTCTCGGGCTTGCTGGGTAGGCGCCTGATACCGGCGCGCCTGCGGGTAGGTGAATCTATGATTGCCATTCTCGTCTACCGCTTGCAATTCATCAACCCGGGATCTTCCGGATTCTTCGACAGTCTGCTTTATATGCCACGTCCATTGGTTCAATCGGAGATGGTAGCTTGCCTGCGCGGCGCCGCTGCCTTTATTGGCTTTGGGATTCCAATACCATTCATGCTCCTCGAGCTGGATGAACATATCGGGATAATCGTACAGCTCTCGCCCGATGCCTACATTGAAGCATGCCCGCTTGAATGCGTCGGAGGCTTCGCCCTTCTCGGATTCCGTCCGGCTAGGCACGCCGGCGTCTTCCTTCCAGATGAATCGCTCCTCGCCAGGGCAGCAAATGCCTACCCGGCAGAAAAGCGTATCGCCGATGCGCTTGCTCTTGCGCTCCCAATTGAAGGGCCCGAGCACCTCATCCAGGCGATCCATATCGACCCGCGCATCCTTGTAGGCCAGGAGAATGGCCCAGGCCTTCGTATGCTCTTTATTGGTCCGAATGGAATGGACGCGGAACTCGATTCGGTCGATCGGAATTGGCGCCCGCAATTTGGCAGCGATATCGTCGCGATCCACAGTATCGGTCATAGGCCCGCCCTCATCTCTGCGACGGTCTGATTGAAATCCTGAGCCCAGAGCTCATGCATCCGCCATGCGTAGGCTTGATGCGCCTCCCGCTCCTGCTCTTTATTGTAGGGATTGGCATCCTGGCCGAGCCCTTCCTCGCGGAAATCACTCTCCGCTTGATTGATCGCTTGCTGCGCTGTCGCCATCCCAATCCTCCCGTATTTTCCGGCCTACGGTTTCGATCTCGTCTTCCGAGAGATGCGGAGCGCATGCCGGGAATAAAATAATTCGATGAATTTTATCCTCAGCCAGGAGGCGCTCTGCAATACCAGAAGACGGGGCTTCCCGGCCTGTTTGATTAAATATTGTCATGGATTATCCCCAAGTTATTCAACGGCTTATACCGATGTTGTGCGGTTCAGGGGCTTCCACTATCCCAAAAAATAGGGTACGTTGCAATCGCATTCCCGAGAAAAAGCGGGCGATATCGGAGGGGCTAGAAAAGGCAAACCCCCCGCAGGCCGCACTCCTTTGGGGGGTTTTTGGGAGGCACCGAGCTTGATGGGCATGGGTGCTTAATGCGAAGGATACCACACCCTATCCGCATTTCTACTCAATCCGTCATCTCCTTTCAGCCGATGGGCACTAGGCCAGGGAAAACGTCAAACCCTGGAGACCGGGAAGGGCACCCGCGGGCGCCGCTTCGCCTCCGAGAGCAGGAGGCGGGCGCAGGAACCAAATCCGATACATTGGCAGATCGTAGCTCGTCAGAATTTTGCTATGTTCCACGTGAAACCCGTATGCCCTTGTTGTACCCATTGAAAAGAAGGAGGCGAATGCTCGATGAAAAAGATTCCATTCCTGCAGTATCTACTGCCCGATGGCAAGACAGCGCCAATCAATATCGAAATGCCTGACGAGATCGGGCGCCTGGCTGATGAAATCCTGCAGGGCGGGCGATATCGATTCGAGGCGGAGGTCTTGACCACCGGCCATTGCTCGTTCACTTGCTTCGATATCCTGAAGCAGGAGGATATCACCATCCAAATCTGCACCAATGGCCCCTGCGTTGTAGGCGCTGTTGAGAAATTAATCCGAGACACCTGGGAGGTATTGCATGGCAATAGAGAGCCTGAAGGATCTGCACGAGCTTGAGGGGAAGCTGAGTACTGCTCGCAGCAAATATAACGCCCTGATCAAAGCGCGGGAGCGAATTGAATCGTTCAGGAAGCCCGACGAGGCCCACCGATTCAGGGATAAAGTTTTCCAATCGATCAGCATGTACTCGGCAACCAGCGCTGCGAAGAATGCTCAGGAAATGTTAGCTGATGCCTTCGCCGCCAGCTGGCACGATATCTGCCGGCAGGTAGAGCTGGTCTTGCAAGCGCAGGCCAGGGAGCAGCTCAACCAAGCACGGCTGATCGAACGGCAGATCGATGCATTTTTTTATCCGAGGAGAAGGCCGATGCCAGCGAAAAAGAAAAGTTTGAATTGCCCGAATGGATCAATAAGGAGGATTGGAATGCTTTCCTGGCAATGCGCCGGAAAATTAAAAAGCCGATGACCGATCGGGCGAAAGTGATGCTTGTGAGCTGCCTATCCCGGCTCAGGGAATCGGGCGAGGATCCCAATCTCTCGCTCAAGCAGTCGGAATTCCATAACTGGCAGGGATGCTACGCAGTAAAGGATAGCTTTCGGCGCATGATTGGCGCGCCCATCCCGGAGCGCCCGGATCCAAATTTAGGGCGTTTCTGATGAAAGATCATGTCAATACCAGAGCCCAATTCCAGGGCATGCTAAATCTGGTCTATGAGACCCTCGGCAAGGACAAGCCGGAGGCCAGAATAGTCCGAGCCTACTTCGATTCGCTGAAAGGATTCTCGATCGAGGAGATTGCGGAGGCCCTGAATCGGCATATGGTTGATCCGGATCGCGGTCAATGGGTGCCGAAGCCGGCGGATATCGTTCGCCAGATCATGGGGAATACTGAATCGAATGCGGAGCTGGCGTGGACCCTGGTCGATCAGGCCATCCGCCAGGTAGGCCCCTGGCAATCCGTCTGCTTTGACAATCCGATCAGCATGCGCGTGATCCATGATATGGGCGGGTGGGTGAAACTCTGCAATACCGACGAGAAGAATTATCCCTTCGTCCATAAGGAATTTATCACTCGATTTCGCGGCTATGCCAATCGCCCGACGCCCGACTACCCGGGCAAGCTGATCGGCTCAGCTGAGGCCCACAATGCTCAGGGCGGCCATAGGCAGCATAACGAGCTAGTATTTATCGGGGATCCGCAAGCGGCGGAAGCCATCCATCTATCGGGCCAGCAATCGATCGCCCAAATCACGCGAGCCGGAGATCTGACAACCGGCTTATTGGAGGAGAAAGGTGACTAGAGAAGAAGCGATACAGCATATAAAAAACCTGTACCCGCCGGATGCGCCTTACGAAGACACCGCAGCTATTGGCGAGGAATTGCTGGCTCAAGCGAAGCGGGAAGTTGCAGCGTGGGAGCAGGAATCAGATGCGGTATTGATCAGATTCGCCGAGCTGTGCATTTACCGGGAGAGCCAGGGGTGAAGGATAATCAAGCCGTTGTGAATTCGGATGCCTCTCTCGAGAGATTCCTCGCGCAAGCTCGATCCGCGTATGAGCAAGGGCGCTATATCATTTTTACATGGAAGCAGGGCAAGGATGCCTCGATGCCGCAGAAGGCTCTCCTTCATATCTGGCTCGATGATTACGCATGCCATCTGCTTCGGAAGCGGCGGCGAGAATTGAGCAAGGCCGATCGGGCGGCAATGAAGCGATCGGCGAAAGTGCGCTACTACAACGATTGTCATCAAGATTGGATCATCGAGGAAATAGCGGACCCCTTTTCCCCAGACAAGAAACGATGGGAGCCTACATCAATCGCCGATTGGTCGCAGGCGCAATGCACGGAATTTATGTCCTGGCTCCAGGCCCTGGCCGCAAATGACGGCTTGATCCTCGAGAGCAAGGGGAAATACCAGCAGGAGGTATCGAAGAATGGTTAATACAAACCGCCGCAAGCTAGTTCAGGCGATCGGAATTCTCTCCGGCGGCTGGCCCCTATTGAGCAATATTAAATTCTCGCCGGCGCATGGAGAGCCTGTTTTGACAAGGAAAGGCCCGATTCTCGCTGATCAATTTGACGTAGCGGTCGCGCCGGAGGAAGGGAAGTGGATTCGCTGCACCTTCGATTTTGGGACCGGCATCAGCGAGAGTTTTGCTGCGGAGGGCTCGTCGCATGAGATTCCAGCCGATTGGGAGAAAGTGCCCTCGAACGGTTTCATTCTGACGCGCGAGGCCGATGGTGCCATTGCTCTGCGGATCGATGGCGAATGATTGGGTTCGAGGACGCGCACAATGTTGTTAGCTGCTCCGGCGGCAAGGATTCTACTGCTACGCTCTGCCTGGCGGTATACGAGCACGAGCTTGATGTAACCGCAGTCTTTGCCGATACCGGCAATGAGCACGAGCTCACCCTTGAATACGTGGATTATCTGAGCGA
>FUIF01004157.1_pt1 | contig 31113 bp, 30 predicted proteins | sample 1003461 | NCBI WGS metagenome assembly FUIF01 (sample SAMEA80401918, study PRJEB19352) | marine metagenome
ATTGCACTAGGTGTATAAGAAGTTGTTGCATCAATTGATAACCTCTTAGCGCGTATTAAAGAATCATTAGAACGTACTAGCGCATTTGAATTTGCAGACTTCGATGACTCTACCGTGGGACAGGAATCAGATGATGATGGTTACAACTGGCCACTAAAGTGTATGAATGAACACTACCGTAAGATACAAGGTGGTGACCAATACATAGTAGCAGCACGACCGGGCAAAGGTAAGACAACGTTCTTAACACACCTTAACTATGCTATGTCTAAACAGATGCCAGAGAACAAGGTAGTCGTATGGTTCAACAATGAATCACGTAGACAGCGTATTATGTCACGACAGATACAGTCAGCTATGTACATGACTAATGGTGAATTAAAGCAACTACAGTTACAAGGTAAGTTGCGTGAACAGTACATCAAGGTTATGGGTTCTGCTGATAGAGTACGTGTGTATGATATACATGGTAAGAACAACTTTCATTTAGAGGAAATCCTCGAAGGAATAGGACTAGAGAATGTTGGCGCTATTGTTATTGATATGTTGGATAACGTTAAGTTTCCTACACTTAAAGACGTGCGAGAAGACCAACGACTTGAGCAGTTATATCAATGGTCACGTGAATTAGGTGTGAAGTACAACTGTCCTGTATTCCCTACATCACAAATAAGTAATGAGGGTGCAGGGTTAATGTTCCCTAATGAGAACATGTTGAAAGATAGTAAGACGGGTAAACAGGGTGCTTGTGACGGTATCATTATGATTGGTTCAAGTGACGACCCATTACTTCAGAACAAACGTGGGCTATCAATGCCTAAAACTAAATCAAAGCGAGAGGGTATGCCTGATATGATGGAAGAGATTACTTTCGACGCAGATAAAGGTAGATACTTGTGAGACAAGGTGATTATAAAAAGGAAGTTCCAGAGAACTCTGGCTTATCATGCAATTATTACGTTGTGGATGTTAAACAACCCACCAGCGTAGGTAAACCATACACAGCAGAGTGTAACGATATTACCGAAACACTTGGCATGACTGCTACAGAAGCTAACATCTTTAAAGAGATTTGGAGAACAGCAGCAGCACGTACTCTAGGTAAAGAGAAAGCAGGACATACTGCTAAACGTGGTGCAGAGAAAGTAGCATTCTTCGGTTTACGATATGCACTACAAAACAATGTACCGTTAGACGATTTAACGAAAACACTAGAGGGCATGAAAGTAGATGTTTAATACACAACTAGTAGAATACCTAATGCATATGGGTAACGACAATACAGTAGCAAATACTGCACGTGTATCCATGGGCTGTAAAGACGATTGGTTGGAAGTACCAGCAGGTTACTCAGAAAATCGTAGAAATAGCTTGATTACGTATCTAGCAGAACATAAACACACGTCACCATTCAGACATAATGCGATTAGTATCCGCTGTAAAGTTCCAATCTTTATTGCCAGACAACTTGGTAAACATCAAGTAGGTATGTCATGGAATGAAGTAAGTAGACGCTACGTTGACGAGAACATTGAGTTCTTTGAAATGCAAGATACGTGGCGTCAGCGCCCTGATAAAAGTATTAAACAAGGTAGCGCTGGATTATTCGATGAAGCAACACAGAGTATACTAAACGACCAGTACGAAAATGTGTTAGATGTAGCACTAGGTACATATGAGGCGTGGATTGAGCAAGGTGTTGCACCAGAACAAGCAAGAGCATTATTACCACAATCAATGATGGTGGACTACATATGGACAGGTAGCCTAATGGCATTTGCACATGTGTTTACACTACGTATTGACGGACACGCACAACAAGAAGCAAGAGAATTTGCTAAACAGTTAGACACAATTATCCGTCCACTATTCCCAGAGAGCTGGGAAGCATTAGTAGGATAACGGGTAAGAACTGTACTAAGTGTGGTATATGGAAACCAGCAGGTAACTATAGTGAGCGAGTTGGTACAGTGGACGGTATGAACTCGCAATGTAATCACTGTAGAAACATTGCTAGAAAGAAATGGGGTAAAGACACTAAGTACAAAGCACAACCTAGAAAATGGGCAAAGTTTAAACTTGGTGAGGAAGAGTATGAGCAATACTTCATAGACGCAGGGTATAAGTGTTCATGTTGTGGTGTATCTAAAGATGATAGACGACTTTGCCTCGACCATTGCCACTCTACTGGTAAGATACGTGGTGTCCTTTGTACAAATTGCAATACAGCTTTAGGTCTAGTACACGAGAACACAAGTACCCTTGGTAATTTAATTAAGTACTTAGGAGATAAGTGACTTATGAACAAAGTCCGAATGCAGACGTATAAGGAAGCTTATACGTTTGACTACCCAATGGCTATACAGTTCGCTGAGACACAAGAAGATGTGTTTTGGGGTGCTAATGAAATTGCGGTAGAGAAAGACGTTCACGACATTCTTGTGAACATGACCGAAGCAGAACGACATGGTGTTATTACAACACTTAAACTATTCACATTATACGAACTAGTAGCTGGTAACGAGTACTGGGGTGGACGATTCAAACGAATGTTCCCCCGACACGATATTCGTCAAATGGCAGCAACATTCGCATACACTGAATTAGGTATACATGCACCGTTCTACAATAAGATTAATAAAGCGTTAAACCTAGACACAGACGAGTTCTATACTGATTACGTTAATGACCCAGTACTTAAAGAGCGCATGGAGTTTATTGACCAGATGGTAGACCATAAAGACGACCTAGTATCACTTGGTGCGTTTAGTATGGTTGAGTGTGCAATTCTGTATAGTTCCTTTGCTTTCTTGAAGCACTTCCAAGCACGTGGTAAGAATAAACTACTTAACGTGGTGTCTGGCATCAACTTCTCTGTACGTGATGAAAACCTACATGGTGAGGGTGGTGCGTGGGCTTTCAAACAGTTACTATCTGAAAAGTTAGAAGCTGGTCATGACGTTGACGTAGCAGAATTACAACAATGTCTAGTAGACGTAGCACACAAACTATTTGAACACGAGAGTATTATCATTGATAAGATTTTCGAGAAAGGTGATATAGATGGTGTTAGTGCTGGTGATATGAAGAAGTTCGTAAAAGGGCGACTAAACATCTGCATGAACAACTTAGATATGCACCCAGTATTCAATGATGCAGATAGCGTAACAGCTACATGGTTCTACAAAGATATTAACATGATTAAGTTTGGAGACTTCTTCGTTTCAGTATCACCTGAATATAACAGAAAATGGAAAGAAGGAGGCTTTAGATGGCGACCGAATACGAACGTTTAAGTGTAGAACGTAAACTACGTCAGAGAGTTGGTGATGTACCGATGTGGATGACTACTGGTGGTTATCAGATGTTTAAGCAGAAGTACATGTGGCAAGGTCTTAATGTAAATGACACGTTCATGCGTATTGCTAATGCAGCGGCACGTCACATGGATGACCCTGATACATGGCGTGAACGGTTCTATGAAATACTTTCAAAAGGTTGGTTCGGTGCTAGTACTCCTGTACTAGCTAATATGGGAACTGACCGTGGTATGCCTGTTAGTTGTAGTGGGCAAGTTGTTGGAGATAGTATATCTGACTTCTATCAATCAGCACATGAACTAGCAGTATTGACAAAAGACGGTTTTGGTACATCGTCTTACCTAGGCGACATACGACCACGTGGAACTAAGATTTCTACAGGTGGTGAAGCTTCTGGCGTGTTGGATGTAATTACAACATACGTAGAAGTTATGCGTAAGGTAAAGCAAGGGCAAGCCCGACGTGGAGCATGGGCAGGCTATCTGCCGATAGAACATGGGGATTACTATGAAGTAGTCAATTACTTACAACGTAAACCTGATGACCTCAACTTAGGTTGGGTTATTACAGATGAAACTATTAGTAAGTTGCAGGCAGGTGATAAGGATATGACGGAACGTTTGATGCGTGCTATGAAGGTGAAAGCAGAAACCGGAAAAGGGTATTTCTTCTTCGTAGACAAAGTGAACCGAGCCAGCCCTCAGATGTACAAGGATTTAGATTTATCAGTAAAAGCTAGTAACTTGTGTATTGAGATTGCGTTACATAGTGATGCAGAACATTCATTTACTTGTGTACTTGGTTCAATGAACCTAGCTAAGTATGACGAATGGAAAGACACAAATGCTATCTTTGTAGCTACTGTATTTCTGGATTGTGTAGTATCAGAGTTCTTAGATAAAGCCAGAGGCAAAGAAGGTTTCGATAAAGTAGTACGTTCTACAGAGAAATCCCGCGCAATTGGTTTAGGTGTGTTAGGTTTCCATACATACCTACAGAAGAACATGATTCCTTTCGAGTCGTTTGAGGCACATATGGTGAACAACCGTATATTCTCACAGTTGCAAGAGCAATCGTTAAAAGCATCCAAATGGTTAGCAGAGAACTTCGGAGAACCTGAATGGTGTAAAGGATATGGTGTACGTAATACACATCGTACTGCTATAGCACCTACGACAACCAACGCATTAATATGTGGTGGTGTATCACAGGGTATCGAACCAGTTGTAGCTAATATGTACAACCAGCAAACTAGTGCAGGTGTATTATATCGTGTGAACCCTGTGTTCCTAGAACTAGCTAAGAAACGTGGTAAGTTCAATGATGAACTAGTACATGATTTGACTATGAATACCAACGGCTCAGTGCAGCACCTTAGTTGGTTAACTGACCATGAGAAAGAAGTATTCAAGACAGCGTATGAAATAGACCAACGTGCTATACTACGCCTAACGTCTGCAAGACAACCTAAGATTTGTCAGACACAATCAATGAACTTATTCTTTGATGCTGACGAAGATGAAGAGTACATCATGGAGATTATGCAGGAAGCATTCCTAGATGAAAACATCCATGGTGTGTATTATATGAGAACGCAAGCTGGAGTACAAGCTAGTAAAGGTGAGTGCAAGGCATGTGAATAAAGGAATACTATGAGTAAACAATTTATTAAAGACGCGATTCGTACAGAGTCACCTAACTACTTTCAACAAGATCCACGTGTGTTACACGCTGCGTTCGGATTAGTTACAGAAGCTGGTGAACTGTTAGACGCACTAAAGAAGTCTACGTTCTATGGACGTGAGTTAGACTTAACAAATGTCAAGGAAGAGGCTGGTGATATTCTATGGTATCTAGCTATCTTGTTTGATGCTATCGGTACTGACTTTGAGACAGAACAGGCTCGAGTTATTGCGAAACTAAAAGCACGTTTCCCTGATAAATTCACGGAGAAAGATGCATTCGAGCGTAACTTAAACACTGAACGACAAGTGTTAGAATCGAAATAATTTACCAGTCGCTTGGTGGACACACTGAGTAAGACTTTGGCAACTAGTCTATAAAATAAGTTGTGGCGTTGTTTGGAGAATACCACGTGGCAAAAGTGTAACTTCGTATGGTGACTGACAACACCTTAAATGCGTATAGTAGTGAGTCTACTACTTTTAGAAGGAGGTGTTCCTTATCTCCCAGAGGTGTACTGGGTTAACAAACACAACAATCCCACCAATGAGGTGTGAGTGCATACCGGTGTGTACTTGTAGGTTCGATTCCTGCTGGTGGGAGCTACTTATTTACACATGCACACTGATAAGGACACATGCTGCTTAATGGTCTACGAGCGACTAAATGGTGTCAAGGCCCAGAGTGTGCAGCTGTAAATAAGGAGAAGCAAATGAAAATACTTACGTTTGACTTGGAAACAGAGAACCATACACTCAATAAGAGAAAGGCTTCTCCATTCGACCCAAGAAACTATATTGTAGAAGCTGGTTGGAACATCAATGGTGGTGAAGTACAATCAGTAAGATTTGAAGAAAATCATAGAACAGAGATTATGGTGGATGTATTAGATTCACTAGAAGCTGGAGATATGATTAACGGGTTTAACATTAAATTTGACCTATTGTGGATATGGTGGCAACCGTCATTACAACGTGCACTAAAGCGTGGCGTTACTATTTATTGTGGACAATATGCTGAATACCTGTTAGGTGGACATACAACAGAAGTGCAGATGGTAGCTATGAACGATGTAGCAGAGAAGTACGGTGGTGGTTGTAAGATTGATGCAGTTAAAGAAATGTGGGAAGAAGGTTATCTAACCTCACAAATCCCTGCCGACCTACTACACGACTACTTATGTGGTGATGGTAAAGACATTATCGGTGACGTACATAACACGTGGCTAATTATGTGTGGTCAAATTAAACGGATGAAAGAAGAACACCCAAAAGAGTTTAGACGTATGTTTAAGTTCCGTATGGATGGACTATTAGCTACATGCGAAATGGAATATAACGGTATCAAGATTGACCGTGAGCGTGGTGAAGAACTACGTACTAAGCAGTACAACGCATTGTTAGCAGCAAACAAAGAATTAGAACAGTTCATTCCAGAACTACCACCAGAGTTGGTATTTAACTGGAATAGTAATACTCATAAGTCTTGTCTGATATTTGGTGGAGTAGTTAAGTACATGAAGTGGCTACCACATACAGACGAGAACGGTAACATCATTTACGCTAAGAAGAAAGTTGAGTACCCAGTATTCAATGGACAAGCAGTACCACCTAGTTTATGTATAAAAGCAGGAGCTTATTATGTTAGAGAAGTACCCGAAGGACAAGGTTTTGAACATAAAGGTAAATGGTATCAAACGCAAGATAGATTTAAAGGTGGTAAACGTGCAGGAGAAGGGAAGACTAAACAAGTTAGTGTTCAGGACAAGGACAAGCCAAAAGGCGCACAGCAACCTCATTACTTCAAATTTGATGGTTACGTTAAACCTAACCCAAAATGGCAAGGTGAGCAAACTGATGCGTATGACCAACCGTTGTACAGTACAAGCGCAGAAGTAATCGAAGCATTATCAAAACGTGGTGTACCATTCACTAATGCATTAGCAGAATCAACTAAGATTGCTAAGGACTTAGGTACTTACTATTGGCAGGAAGATAAGAAAGGTAATCGCAAAGGTATGTTAACACTACTTGGTGACGATGATATTATACATCACTCTATCCACCATGTTAGTACAGTAACAAGCCGACTATCATCACGTGAACCTAATATGCAAAACATTCCTCGTGGTAACACTAGTGAAGTTAAGCAGATGTTTACGTCAAGATTCGAGAACGGTAAAGTAGCGGAGATTGACTATAGTCAGTTAGAAGTTGTAATACAAGGCGTACTAAGTGGCGACCCACAACTATGTCAGGATTTACGTGACCGTATTGACTTTCACTGTAAACGACTTGCTGCAAAGTTAGGTGAACCATATGAAGAAGTTAAACACAAAGCGAAAGTATTGGAGATAGAGGAATATGTTGTTGGAAGAACAAACGCAAAGTCATTCTCATTCCAGCGTGCATACGGAGCAGGTGCTGCTACAATTAGCGAAGATACTGGAATGCCACGAAGTGAGGTTGATGCTCTCATCGAGGCAGAAGAGAAACTATATCCGATGGTTGTTGAATTCGACAAACAACTTGAAAAGAACATCAATGCCACAAGGATTCCGACAGCCAACAAACTGTTCATTAACGGAGTTGCATTTACACAGGGAGAAGGTCATTGGGATAGCCCTACTGGCACTCGCTATATCTGGCGAGAAGGAAGTACACCTGAGTTTATGCACAAGCATGGAAAATATACAGGGTTCTCTCCAACTGAGCGAAAGAATTACCCTGTCCAAGGTTTCGGTGGAGAAGTTGTTCAGACAATGTTGGGAGTCCTATTCAGACATATGCTTGAGCAAGATAGATACGGTGGAAGAGTACTTCTAGTCAACACAGTACATGACTGCGTATGGCTAGACGGTGAAGAAGAATTAACCAAAGAGGTAGCATTAAAGACACAAGAGATATTGGAATCAGTTCCTGAAGTCTTTAACGGAGCATACCCAGATACACTAAACATTACAGTACCATTCCCTTGTGAAACAGAGATTGGTGACAACATGTTTGATATGAAGGTAGTACACTAATGTTCGTGTATACAGTAGACGATATTGTCGCAGGAGTAATAATCTTAGTATTCGTACTGAGTGCATTACTCGCGTGGCTTTATGACAATGCAAAACAATTGATAAACAAATTTAAACAATATTTAAAGAGTAAGAAATAATGGATTTTAGTAAATTAGGTACAGCAGCAGCAGCATCCGAGGACATGACGCAGAATAAGACATTCGAGCGTGAGATTCCTAAAGAAGGCGTTGCACTACTACGATTCCTTAGCTACATCGAGCTAGGTCGTCATGAAAGTAACAACCCAACACATAAACCAGCGTTAAAAGCAATCTTAACGTTTGAGTTGAATCACCCACGTCATATGATTGAGATTGATGGTAAGAAAGTACCACAGACACTCCAAGTACGTTTGAACAAAGGTATGACTGCTAAGTCTGGATTCAAGAAACTATTTAACGTTATGAACAAAGCACATGGTAATAAGTACAACCATTTCGTACAAATGATTGGTTTACCATTCTTAGGTGAAATCTTCCATAACGTAGTAGGTGAAGGAGATAAGAAACAAACTTATGCTAACCTACAAGATGATGGTGGTTGGTCACTTAAAGCACCAGTACAAGTTGATGCACTAGCAGGTACTGAGCAACCAATTCCTGTACCAGAACTACATGGTACGCCAACTGCGTTCCTTTGGGAAAACGAGAACATCAGTGATGAAGATGTTAAAGAGATGTGGGATTCAATCTACATTGAGGGTGAACGCGAAGTTGAAGACCCTAAAACCAAAGAGAAGAAGATGGTTTCTAAGAACTGGATTCAAGAAACTATTAAGAAGAACATCGAATGGGAAGGTTCAGTAACACAGGCTCTAGTAGAAGACCATATTGATTTGGATGCACTAGAAACTGACGCTGATTTACCACAAGAACCAGTTAAAGAAGAAGCAAAAGAACAACCAAAAGCGGAACAACCTACGGGTGCTGATTTATCAAGCCTCGCTGGTGCTGCTGACGCTTCCTCTGGTGACGTTCCTAGCCTAGACGACTAGTTAATCAAGTGGGTGGTTTTATGCTGCCCACGCCTTTCTACGGCTCTTATTTAGGGGATTATTATGGATTTTCAGAAGCTAGGAAAAACGGCTGCAAAGGCTGAACATCTTACAAGAAAGGTAGTACCAAACAGAGTACTACAACACGATACAGACTTTAGCTGTTATGAAGTATCGGATTTAGAAGAAACAGTATTACAGAGTTTTAAGAGACTCATTACCAAAGTTAATATGGACAGAGTTTCAGTTGGTGCAGAACGTGTCAACATGTTCATTACGTTAGGTGAGAAATCAGGGCGTGAGGGTATGGCGTCAGTTAAGCCGTATCAAGAAGACCGTGACCCAGACAAACCGATTAAACATCGTGTACGTGAACTACGTCATATGCTAGCTAATGCACAAGAACTACCAGACAACATGAATGTAGTTGTAGGTTTGATGCACGAAGCTGACGACTTGATGTGCCGTTACCAGAATGAAGACTTAGAGAACTCTATCATTATGTCTGGTGATAAAGACCTATGGATGGTACAAGGTTATCATGCAGATAGTAAGACCGGACGTATTTGGCATGTAGATGGTTACGGTCATACAGAGTACCGCGATGTAGGTAACGTTAAGTTGAAGCTGGTGGGTGAAGGTTACTCATGGTTCTGGCATCAGATGATTATGGGCGATAAGGTAGACAACATACCGGGACTACCATACATTACTAACAACATGCTAGACAAATATCAACCACTTAAATCAGGTAAACCTCGTAAAGATGGTAAAGGTTTATGCGGTGAAGTAAAAGCGGTAGAAGTACTTAAAGGCGTTACAGATTGTAAAGAAGCACTTAAACGTGTGTACGAGTTGTATTGGGAGCTTTACCGTGGTAGAGCCATGGAAATGTTCATAGAACAAGCGTACCTGTTATGGATGCAACGTAACGACAACCCTTGGGATGTGCTATATTACTTAGATATCTAGGTATGAAAGTACGACCAAGTAAACGACAAATTGAAACTATTGGCGAATACAAGGAGAGAAAACTTGCAAATCTTCGTACCAGTAAATGAATATAAAGAAGGTGAAGAATCAATAACCTTAATGCGAATTGACTTTGGTGATGTGTCTGAGAGAGTAGCGAAACGTAAGTTCCGTATCATACTTGACGAATGGGGTATCCCAAAGAACCAGCACAAGAAATTAATGAAGGAGTACTTCCCAAATGTGCAAGCAAGTAATGGGAAGTTACAATGAGCCTAAAAATTAAACCACAGAAAGCGAAACATCTTTACTTAGAAGATGAAAAGAAGAAGCCAGCGTACTTAGGTAAAACGTATGCAGTCTTTGAGAAGCATGACGGTTGGTACGGTTACTTAGACTTCCCTAGTTGTGTAATACATTCACGTGCTATGAGAGAAGTACCGGCACTTCGCGAACTCTCAGATAAGATTCGTGAGAACAAGCCAGATGTACGAGGACGACTTATCTTCGAGGTTATGATTGCAGGTTTAGAAGTTGATTCATTCTCTGAACTGAATGGTATCTTGAACCGTAAGTACGAAACAGCAGAAGACGCGTACATACGTGTACATGATTTTATACATGAGTGGAAGTTTGACATACCGTTCGTTAAGAGGTTCGCTTTCGCAAAGGAAATAGTATATCGGCTAAACATGTCAGAAGTTAAGCTGTCACACGTTTTATCTACGAGTAATAATGTAGAAGTTTGGAAAGAGAAAGCTTTAGAAGTATGGTCACGTGGTGGTGAGGGTGTAATTATGAAACGTATTGATGCGCCTTACACACCAGATAAACGTAATGCTGACATACTTAAAATCAAAGAAGAACTTACAGTAGAAATGCGTGTACTAGACGTTATCGAAGGACAAGGCGACCATAGAGGTATGGCTGGTAAACTACTTTGTATTGATGAAGTAAACCAGAAGCATGAAATCGGTATGGGTGCTGCAAAGCATGAAGAACGTATAGAGTATTTCCAACAACCTAAATCTATTATAGGTAAAGTTGTGGAGATTAAAGCAATGAAGAAGTTAAAAGATGGTTCATACAGAGAACCACGGTTCAAGGCTATACGTTACGATAAAGAGGTGCATGAACTTGGCTAGTATGTTCGATAAGATATGCGAAGCAATAAAAGATGATACGGCAGAGTGTATCTTAACACCGACGGGTTTAGATAGCGATGGGTATGGACAGGTTCGTAAGAACTATAAGATGTACAAAGCCCATCAAGTTTCTTGGATAGTGTATAATAAGAAACATATACCTATAGGAAAACTAGTAAGACATACTTGTGATAACCGTGCATGTATAAACCCAAGACACCTATTACTAGGAACAAATAGTGATAACATGAAAGATATGGTAACTAGAAGACGTTCCGCAGTAGAAAATAACAAACATGCTAAATTAAACTGGGATAAAGTGAGGGATATTAGAAACTCTGACAAAACTGTAGATGAATTAGCTAAGTTACACGGTGTTGCAAGAAAGCAGATTATTCGTATACTTAGGAATGAGCAATGGCGAGACAACTAAAGACATCTGAACTAAACTCTGTACGGGCACAGTTAGTAAAAAGACAATTAAATAAATGTGCAATATGTGGTAAACCGTTTACACGAAGGGATGATAGTGTTGTTGACCATTGCCACGAAACAGGTTACATACGTGGTGCATTGCATAGGTCATGTAACCAAGCAGAAGGGAGAGTGAAGACTAAGGCTAGGTTAGGTCATAAAGGTGTGAGTGCATACGAATACCTTATTGGTCTAGGTAAGTATTTAGAGTTTCATTCTAAACCACAATTCCCGTTAATACATCCAACACATATGACGGAAGATGCTAAGCGTGAAATGCGTAATGCTAAAGCGCGTAGACTTCGAGCATTAAAGAAGGCAAAGAAATGATTGGACAACAGATTGAGTGGGAAAAAGAGTGTATTAGGCGTGGTGCTGAAAGGTACTACGCTAACCAAGATAGACTCAGAGAGCAAGGTGCTGGCGACACAACTGATGTAATGTCACACCTTATTAGAGAACGGTTAGAAGATGCTGGACTGTTCCTAGAAGAACTATGTAAGAAAGGTAGCCGTGGTAAGAGCGCTAACTACAACAGTGTCATACGTTCAGTATCACAAGGCGACTACTTAAAGATTGCTTATTTAGGATTGAAGTCTGTGCTAAAGGCTATACAAGTTCCTGATAAGAATACAGCATTGAAAGTATCATTAGACATTGGCTCTAGGATTGAAGCTGATGCAAAGTGTTTAATGTTTGAAGCACAACATCCTGAATACTTCGACGTAGTACGTAAATCGTTTGCTACACAGAATGTTACAGATTATGTGCATAAACACAAAGTTATGATGAAGAAGTTTAATGACTTCGATATTGATTGGAATGATTGGAGTATCACAACAAAAGTACAGGTTGGTACTAGAGTATTACGAGCTATCCTAAACACGTTTGGTGACGTTGTGTTTCTGCATAAAGAGTTCCGTTATGGAAAATACTTATATGTATTAGAAACAACAGCAGCATTTGATGAATGGTCAGGAGAGTTTGAGAAGGAACGTGGATTACTTAATCCTATGTACCTACCATTGAAGATACCACCAAGACCATGGGAAAGTAACACAGTAGGTGGTTACTATCATCCTAACTTACGTCTTAGATTCATTAAGACAAAAGGGAAAGAACACCGACAGTTTGTTGAGGCGAACCCACCAAAGCAGCACATGGCAGCAGTTAATAAGTTGCAGAGAACTGCTTGGCAGATTAACGACGACGTACTGAAAGTGCAGGAAGAAATTTATAGTAAGGGGTTAGGTATAGGTATGCCTAGTAACCGTATTATAGAAGTACCTCCATTCCCAGAGCATCTGAAAGATATTGAGAAAGAACATCTAACTGATACACAGAAAGAAGAAGTACGTGATTGGAAGATGCGAGCTAAGTCTGCCTACGGTAGAGAGCGACAACGTAAAGGTCAAGTACTGGCATTCATGCAAGCACATAAGTTAGCAAAGGAAATACGTCAGTGGGATAAGTTTTATTTTACTTACACAGCAGATTTCCGTGGAAGACTATACTGCGCAACAGCAGGACTATCACCACAAGGTGCAGACGTAGCGAAAGGGTTACTTCGTTTCAAAGAGGAAGTAATACTTGGTCAGTCTGGTATTAAATGGTTAGCAATACAAGGTGCTAATACCTACGGTGAAGATAAACTATCTTATGAAGATAGAGTAACGTGGGTTAAATCGAATGAGCACAATATACGTCAAACAATAAACGACCCAATAGGTAGTCGAGAGTGGTGGGGTGATGCGGATAAACCGTACCAGTTCCTAGCATTCTGTTACGACTGGGCGAAGTGTGACTATGGACGCAATCCTAAAGCCACCAGCCAAATACCAATAGGACTAGACGGTAGTTGTAATGGGCTGCAACACTTCTCCGCAATGTTACGTGATGAAGTAGGTGCAAAGGCTACTAACCTTATAGCAGCAGACAGACCACAAGATATATATCAAGAGGTGGCTGACGTTGTAACTAAGAAGTTAGAGGATATGGACGACCCACTAGCAAAGATATGGTTACGTGTAGGCGTAAATCGTAAATGTGCTAAACGTCCTGTAATGACATTACCGTATGGTGCAACAAAGACCTCAGCTAGAGCATACGTACAAGAGTACGTAATAGAGAATTGGTCTAAGTTCCAATTACCAGAAGATAGACAGTTCGAGTTCGCAAGGTTCTTGACACCTATATTATGGGATTCTATTGGTGAAGTAGTAGTTGCAGCACGTAAGGCAATGGACTGGATTCAGAAGAACGTTGGTACTGGTTATTGTAACTGGATTACACCTATCGGATTCCCTGTGTACCAGTTCTATAAAGAGTGTCCTGTCAAAACAGTTAAGACTCAATTGGATGGAATGATTCGATTGAAGATTAATGACATGGACGAAGATGGTAAGCCTTGGAAGTCTGCACAACGTAATGGTGTAGCACCAAACTTCGTACATAGTATTGATAGTACTCATATGGTCGTGGCGATTAATGGTACGGATTATCCTAGTTATGCTATGATTCATGACGATTTTGGCACCCATGCAGGTCATACAGAGCATTTTCACCAAGCCATACCAAAAGCCTTTCTATGGCTTTATAATCGCTCTGAGCCTCTTAGAGAGTGGGGTGAGCAGGTCGGTGCAAATATGGAAACAATGCCAGAAACAGGAAACTACAACATAAATGAAATACTTAATGCAAAGTACTTCTTTGGTTAAGGTCATTTAATAAGGATAGTTTTATTATGAATTTACAACTACTAGAAAAGTGGGATTTGCTTACTGTCAAAGAAAGGCGGGATAAGTTAGTTCAATTTGAAGAAGTATGTAAGTCCGTTGAATCAGAAGCAGGTGTAGCGATAGAGCCTAAGATATACTCCGCAGATGGTGTGTATGCTAGGGAAATCTTTATACCTAAAGGAACTGCGTTAGTAGGAGAAATACATCTGAAAGCGCAGATTAACGTAGTGTCCAAAGGTAAGATACGTGTTGCAACTGAGGAAGGTGTGAGAGAGATTGAAGCACCTTGTACCTTTGTTAGTCCAGCAGGAACTAAACGCGCAGGTTACGTATTAGAAGATACTGTATGGACGACATTCTTACCTACAGACAAAGTTAGTGACGAAGAAGTCTATGGAGAGTTTATTGCTCCCGACTACGAAACACTAGACAAACAATTGGAGCATAAAGAATGTCATTCGTTGCAACAGCCATAGTTGGTACTATCGGTGCAACACTATATACGTCTAAACGTAATAGAGAAGCACAAAGAAAAGCTGAAAAACAGGCAAAGATTGATGCTAATGAAGCCGAGGCACAAGCGCGTACAGCAGAAGTATTCGCAGAAACAGAAGGTGAAGGATTAGGTAACTTAGGTCAAGTTAGCTTAGAAGTCGATGATGACTTAGAAGAAGATGAAGACATAAGTACAAACGTTAGTATTTAAGGTGGTGTATGGATATAAATGCACTAAAGAGTAAATACTTAACAAACGACTTTAAACTGAAAGGCGAGTTCATGGGTGGTTGCGCAGACCGTGAAGACGTACTAACAAAAGCAGAGAGATATGCTGGTTGGACGTTACCTATGATATTCCCTGATGACCCTTTGGAAGAATCAGATGAAATGCAGAATGACTTCCAGAGTGTTGGTGCACAAGCTGTAAATAACTTATCAAATAAGATAATGATGGCTCTGTTTCAACCAGCTAAACCTTTCTTCCGTATGTCATTGACAGCACCACAAAAAGAGTTACTACAAAGTACAGGTATGTCAACAGCCGAGGTAGATGCAGCACTTGCTGAATCAGAACGTGAGGCAATGAGAGAGTTAGAGAAAGCTGGTGCGAGAGTGGCGCTAATAGACATAATAACTCAGTTAATCATTACAGGTAACAGTATGTTGTACATGCCACCTGATGATGATGTAACAGTTTACTCAATGCGTGACTATACAATCAAACGTGACCTTAGAGGTAATCCAGTAAAGATTATAATTAAGGAAACAAAGACAGTAGATTCACTTGGTGACGACTTAGCAGCAATGGCAGCAATGGCTGGTTATAGCGAGTCTGATGAAGTGGCACTGTATACTGGTATAGTACGTACAGGTAAAGAACGTTACATGGTATGGCAAGAAATGGAAGACATCTGTTATTGCCACAAGAGAGTAGGTTACTACACAAAAGACACATTACCGTGGATACCTTTAACTTGGCAACTTGCTAGAGGTAAGAACTATGGTACTGGGTTAGTAGAACAATATTCTGGTGACTTTAGTTTATTAAGTACATTCGCAGAAGCAATGGTGGACTACGCAACAGTAGTTACTGATGTTAAGAACTTAGTTAATCCAACAGGGATGACTGATGTTAGAGCATTAACAGAAGCACCATCAGGCGCATACGTACAAGGTCGTGAAGAAGACATATTCGCATACACCGCATCGAAAGATATGGCACAAGCTAGTGCATTTCTTAATGATAGATTCGATACAGTTGCAAGACGTATAGCATCAGCGTTCCTACTTAATAGTCAAGTAACACGTGATGCAGAACGAGTAACAGCCGAAGAAATCAGGATGCAAGCACATGAGCTTGAGAGTTCATTGGGTGGTGTATATTCAAGATTAGCAAGTGAGTTACAGCTTCCTTTAGCTAAACGTTTAATGCGCAAGATTGACCCTGCATTCAAAGATGTAGAACCAACGATTGTTACTGGATTTGATTCATTAAGTCGTAACAGTGAGTTGGATAATGTACGTGCATTAATACAAGATTTAGCAGGAGTAGCTAACCTACCAGAACAAGCACAGGCTTGGATTAACATGGGCGACTTGATTGCTATGTTAGGTGCAGGTCATGGTGTAGATTATTCTAAGTTCCTTAAAGATGCAGATACAGTTAAAGCAGAAGGTGAAGCTAGAATGAAAGCACAAGCACAAATGGCTGGTATGGAAGCACAAGCTGTAGCACAAGGACAAAGTAAGGCACAGTAATGTTTGGACGTAAGTTTAATACGTTTTATATGGAAGAGGCAGCAGGTGGTGAAGATGTGAGTGGTGGTGGTAGTCCAGCACCAGAACAACAACCTAATGCAGACTGGCAGAATGACCCACGGTTGGACGAGAACGGTAATCCTAAACAAGAACAACCAGAGGAACAACCTAAACCAGAAAGCAAAGACACACCACAAGCAGAAGAACCTGAAGTAGATTCCTCTGCAATATTTGATACTCCTGTAGTACAACAAGTTGAGTCATTATTGAATGAAGCTGGTCTTAATCCACAAGACGTTACAAAAGCTATCATGTCGAACAATGGTAAACTAACACCAGCGTTAATGAAGCAATTAGCTGAGAAGCATGGTAACGCAGTAGCATCAATCGTTGCAGACCAACTTGGTACATTCCATAAAGCAAGTGTAGAGAAAGCAACAAAACGTGACCAAGACGTGTACAACCAAGTACAGGAAGCGTTTAAAGATGTAACTGACCAAAGTGGTGATAAGACTTGGCAGGAACTATCGGGATGGGCTAAAGAGAACATTCCAAATGACGAACGCAAAGAAATCAACAAGCTATTACAGCAAGGTGGTATTGCAGCTAGGTACGCGATTAATGACCTAGTATCTCGTTTTAAGTCATCAGACTCATTTGTACAAGCGGCTGAGTTAGTAAATGGTGATAACTTCTCTAATGACAATAGTGGTCTAACGCCTCTATCGAAAGCAGAGTACACACAGAAGTTCCGTGAACTAGAATCAAAAGGACACGTTTACGGACAATCAAAAGAATTAGACAAATTGGATAGACAGCGTATGGCTGGACTAAGCCGTGGTCTATAACAACGACATTCCTAGGAGAAAAGCTTAATGTCAATTATTGGTCAACCAGTAGCAACACAACAAGTCCGTAGTGGTCATCAAGGTGGTGTAGACTCTGGTAATATTAACCCGCTGTACATTGAACAGTATGGTGGTGAAGTAGAACACCGTTTCCTTAAAGACAGCTTCATGCGACAGTTCTTTAAGTTCAAGTCAGTACGTGGTACAGACACTATTACTAACGACCGTATTGGTCACACTGCGTTGCAGAAAGTTAGCCGTGGTGTACGTCCGACTGATTCAAGCCCTACGTTCGATAACATCTCTGTTAAAGTAGATACTATCGTACTGGCGCGTACTAACCAGTTCTTACTCGACGACTTCCTATCGCACATCGATGTACGTAAAGAAGTTGGTATCGAACATGGTAAGACTATCGGTAAGTTCTTTGACGAGTCGTTCATCGTACAAGCGATTAAAGCATGTCAAATTACTAACCAAGACCCAGATGGTGAACTATCAGGCGGTTGGGCAGAAGCAGTTAATCCAGCAGGTAGTACTAAACCAGCGAACCTAGTGCGCACAGCACCAGAAGGTTTCCAAGGTGGTTCAGTAGTTATCCTTGGTGCAGCAGGTGATGAAGAAGACCCAGAGCTACTAGAACTAGCGATTCAAGACCTATGTCAGAACATTGAAGAGAAAGATGTTGACATTATGGAAGGTGTACTACTAATGCGTCCTGCACAGTACTACACACTACTTCGTAACGACAAACTGATTAACAAAGACTTCAGTACAGCAAATGGTGATTACGCTGCGGGTACTGTAATGAGAGTTAACGGTGTACGTGTACAAGTAACTAACCGTTTCCCTACACAAGATGACGTGGGCGAGACTCACTTCCTATCAAACGCTGGTAACGGTAACGCTTATGATGTAAGTCAGGCAGATGTGACTGTAAGGTTCTACTACTTATGCCTAAAGCACTACTAGCAGGTGAAACAATCCCACTAACATCTAAGGTTTATTACCATGATGTAGAACTACAGTGGTTCATTGACTCATACCTAGCATATGGTGTTACACCTAATCGTGCTGAAATGGCTGGTGGTATCTTCCGTACTCAACCAGACGTAGAAACACCAGTATAATCACATAGTGATACTTTCGAGCGCATTACATTAATTGTAGTGCGTTCTATAAGTACTATTATGTACTGCATGTATGGAATCCTCCATATATGTTTTTTCTTTTGCAAAAGGAAACAAGATGGATGAACTAGAAGCAGTTAATATGTTACTAAGGTTGATTGGTTCATCACCAGTAAATAGTTTAGAAACAGCACACCCAGATGCTAAGAACGCTAAAGTTACACTAGATAGAGTTAGGAAACAAACACAACGTAAGAGTTGGTGGTTTAACTCTGACTACAACTTAGTATTAGAAGCAGACACAAAAGGGTTCGTTGCAGTACCTAAACAGTACACAAGTGTAACATTTAAAGAGCCTTATTATATAGAACGTTCTGGACGTGTGTATGATAAGGTGAATCAAACAAGTAAGATAGGAAAGGACGTAGAGACATATCTATGTATCCAGATACTTGATTGGGATAACTTGCCAGACGTAGTACAAGATTACTGCGCGTATTCGGCAGCAGTACAATTTATACGTGATGAACTAGAAGACCCTAGTAAATCGAAAGAATTAAAAGAAGATGCAGCTAAAGCGTTCGTGGACATGAAGAACCAAGACTTAACTGAGAATAAGTATAACATGTTCAACAAAGCTAGAGTACGTAGAGCACGTGTGGGTGTACGGCCGTATGGTATGACTAACAGAGTATTATTCACGGAGTAATGTATGCGTATAGAAAGTATGTACCCACCACCTATCTATGGTGTTAGTTCTGTACCTAGTAGAAATAGGGTGTTCGGACGAGCTGAGGAACAGATAAACTTTAGGTCTGACCCAGTAACAAAGTTATCACGTAGACCACCCTCCAAGTTTGTACGTACAGTAATGGAAGATGTTGCAGTAGACGACATATTTTATCATAGATATGATAGAGGTTCAGAAAGTTTCCGAGTAATAGTAAACAAAGAGCTAGGAACAGTAAGGTGTCTACGGAACGGTATTGTTAGGTTAACTAATGGAGCACAGGAAGCTAGTCTACCAGAAGGTTTTGTAGGACAAAACTTACAAGCACAAACTATAGGTCATACTACGTATATAGTAAATAAAGACCGTATAGTAAAAATGCTAGACGATACTGACGCAAATGATATACAGAAAATTAGTCATATAAATGTAACGTCTGCGTTAGCTTATGGTGAAACTATAAAGGTAATTATAAAGAACACTACAACGACGTGGAGTATCGAGTACTCAGTACCAGATTTAATAGAATCTGGAAATCCAGAAGACCCACCAGACTATGATAGAGCAGACAAAGCAAGAGCAACTAACGCAGTTGCTTCAAACTTAGCATTTAAAATAAACATGGAATCTGGTTTAGAGGCAAGTTATTTAGGTTCAACAGTAGCAGTATGGGATACAGTGAACGACGAGTGGTTAGATGTAGCTATAGAAACTGGACAAGGCGATAGGTCGGCAGTAGCGTTCAACAGAGTTGTTGAGAACATAGATGGTATACCGTTATACGCTATCGTAGGAACACGGATAAAAGTTAGACCAGACCCAACTACTGAAAAAGGCACATATTACTTACAGGCAGAACGGACGAGTGATATAGTTAGTACTGGGTTAGAAGAAGTTGTGTGGGCTGAATCACGCGCACCAGACGAACCCTATAAACTGGATATTACAACGTTACCAATCAAATGTGTGTATGACGAAGATGCAGATGAATTTACGGTAGACTTTGTAAATTGGAAAGAACGTGAACGGGGTGATAATGAATCAGTGCCTGTACCAGAGTTCGTAGACAACAAAATAAACGACATAGGTTATATACAAAAACGCCTAGTAATACTGACAGACGATTACGTGATAATGTCCGAAGTAGATGATGAAGTGAACTTCTGGAGACAATCAGCGGTAACGTTGTTAGTGAACGATAAAGTAGCTATTGCATCGTCTGCTGTAGATGTTGATAAGTTACAACACATTATTCCACATAACAGAGACCTTCTAGTAGTAGCAAGTAACGCACAGTTTAAAATTGTGGGTAGTGAAGCGATTACACCACAAAGCGTAAGTATGCCTCTGACTACACGTTATAACTGTCAAACAGAGGCAGCACCAATAGCGTTAGGTAACTCAGTATTCCTACCAATAACATACGGAGATTCTACAGGTCTAATAGAGTACAGAGGGGAGAAGGATACATCACAAGATGTAGCAACTGCTGTAACAACACATGTAATAGACTACTTAAAAGGTAAAGCTAGATTGTTAACAGCATCCTCTAACCTACAAATGATAGCGTTAGTAACTGGTTCTAGCGTAGATTCACGTCTGTTTATAATGGAAAGAACAGAAGATTCTGACAACAATATAAACGCGTGGAGTGAGTGGGTTTTTGGTAGTAACGACACTATAGTTGATATACATTTCAAAGATGATGTACTCGATGTTATAAGTATAGAAGATGGTTTCTTGTACATAAAAGAAATAGAACTATACAGAAATAGTGTAGAGAATGAAGTGTACTTAGATGACAGAGTGTTAACGGTAACTAACGGTAAACAAGCAGCATTACCAACAAACTACGTAGGTTCAGACTTCATAGTAGTACGTGGTGATGGTACTAATAACCCGTTGTTTAGAATAGACTTTGAACAAGACGGGGATGTACTAACCTTCTCGGAAGACATAGGAGAAGGTTTTGTATATATTGGTAAACCTTTTACGTCTACGTACAAACCTACTAGACCATTTAGATACGATGATAGTGGACAGGCCATAACTACTGATAGATTGCGTGTTGGAAGGTTTATCGTAAGCATGACTGACACAAATGAGTTATTTATGCGAACTGACTCAGATGTATACGACGAATATATACACGAGTTTAATAGTAGATTCGTTGGAGGACGTACTAATAGGTTAGGTGTTAAAACATTGTATACAGGTGATTACGTGTTCCCTTTCTCGCAGGATGCAAACTTAGCCGAAGCCACGTTTTATTGTGATAATTGGTTAGGTTGTACAATAAACAGTATCAGTTGGGAAGGTCAGTATTACCAAAGTAAAGGTAGAATGTAATGAGTATTTATGCACAGGCAGTTATGTCAGGTATAAATGCATTAGCAGGTACTGAGGCAGACCAAGTTTACGCTAGTACGTATAATCAAGTACGTGCTACAGAAGCGAAGAAAGCTAATATACGTAGTGCAATGCAAGCCGCGCAATATAACATTGCTGCCGTTAAACAAGATAAAGTTCTGTCTAACATTGAAGTACAGATAAACCAAGATAACGCAGAAGCAGCAGCTAAAGTAGCAGCAGCAACAGCAGGTGTTGAAGGTGGTTCTGTAGATGATGTAATGTACGAGACAGAGAAAAATGAAGCGTTCGCAATCAATAGAGCTAATCGACAAGCAGATATTGCGACGGAAGGCTACTTAGCACAGATAACTGGTAACATGAGTAGCCTATTATCAATTAACGAAGACTTACCTAAGATAAGTTACGTGGACGACCTATTAGGTGCGTTCAGTAGCTTTGAAGTAAACGACGCTGCTATTGGAGAAGCCTTCAGTAGTGGTAATTGGGAACTAGGTAAAATCTTCGGTACAGGAGGTTAACGTGGCACAATTCGGTCAACCCGAACGTAATGCTACATCAGACGCTAATGCAGGGGTGGTTAATCCACCTGCTGCTAAGTCACAAGCGAGACAGTTTCAATCAAAAGAGATATTCAGAGAAGGAAGTCCTGGGCTAGATGCATTTGGTGCTAGTCTTGGTAATGCTCTACAGAAACGTCTACAAGATGAAGCAAACAACATAAACGAAAAACGTGCTAATGCAGCTGCTGTACGACAAGGTAAAGACCAGGCAATAAATACAGTAGATGAAGCTAAGAAGAACACAGGTTGGGAACGAGCTATATTCGGTGAGAACGTTGAATATAGAGCAGCACAACAACGCGCAGCGCAGAATGCTGTACAAAGTGAGTACCTAAAACAAGCTACTGAATTAGACAAGTACGCTGGTGAGACACCTGAACAATATGAGAAAAGGTTACAAGAAGGTTTAGATAAAGTATTAGAGCCGTATGGTGATGATAAAGAAACTAAAGACCTAGTAGCTAAAGCATATCATACAATGTCTGCTAAATTGGCAGCTAAACAGTATGAAAGTCACTATGCGTATAATCAGCAACAACAGAGACAAACATACTTAGACCAGACGGTTGCAACATTTGACCAATGGAATGTGGATAAAGATTTAATATCTTCACCACAAGAAGCTGCTGGGTTCGTACATGGTATTGAAAGATTCTTCGCTGGTGCTACCAAACCAAAAGGTATGACTGATATTGCGTGGCGTAGTGTTATTAACGATGGACTTAGTATGTCTTTACGTAATGGTAACATTGGTGCATACAACGCAGCTAAAGCTAATGGTTGGTTAGGTAAGTTAAACGAGAAAGAGACTAGAACAATCAATGAGGCAATAAGTGCCTATGATACTAAGTTTAGTCAGGACGTTCAGTTAGCGTATGAGAATGCAGAGATTGCTGCGCTAGAAGCTAACAACTTAGACGTTGCATCTGGTATATACCAACAACTACGTGATGAATTGGAAACTTTTGCTGGTCGCTCTAGTGGCACAGAACGCGCTGAGTTAGCCTTAGCCAAGGGCAAATCCTCAGCCTTACGAGGGCTTAGGGGAGCGGAGAAAGCCGCTGAAAAGATTGCTAAGGACGCATTTGAGGCTGCTGAAAAGGCTAGGTTGAACAGGAACGTATTGATAAAATTGCCTTAGCGTTACGAACAGAAGACCCTGTAGAACGTGCTGGCGCATTGTCAGGATTACAACCAAAACCTAAAGAACTTGACGATGTAATGGATATGACCATTATAGAAGATGTTGGTAGGTTAGTAAGTAAAGAAGACATTAGTGCGTCAGAAGCTGTCAAGAACATAATGGAACAACCAGCAATTGCTAAGAGTATTGCTGCACGTATTAAAGGTAGACAAACAAATGTACCTATCGTTAAACGTGTAGCGGAGACATTCATTAATGGTTTCCATGGAATGATTAATGAGGATGGGCAACTGAATGACAAAGGTATCCAAGCGATGCAGTCATTAAGTCAGTTCGCACAGAACTCTGATACGTTCAAAAATACGATTGGTAGCGAGAACTTTGACAAGTATGAAATGATTCGTCGTGGTATGTCTGTAGGACAAACTGTTGAAATGATGAATAAAGATATTGATGCTTATACGAAGAACAAAGGTAATCGTGACATATATGCTACACAATGGCAATTAGGTGAGAAAGAAAGTAAACGTGACCGAGTGAGTTCACTTTATAAGAAGTTTACTGACGAGTACCCAAACAGCGCATCACTAGCATATGCAATGGAAGAAATTAACAGAGGGTTGATAATTTACAAAGGTGATATGAAGTTAGCAGAACAATATCTGAAAACATCCTTACAAAACGCATCTATAAACTATCGTGGTAAGACTATTGTTAATGGTCGTGACTTAGATAAAGTTACTGATTATAACTTTGTACAACTAATGGATGGTGCAGCAGCACCAGTGGGTAACACTTCGCTATTAACGCCTATATTAATGATGGGTGGTATGAAAGCGTCAGACGATAATCCATACATACCACTAGAAGACGATGTTAGTTTCTATAAAGTAGACGGTACTGATGGTTTCTTTGTTGACCATCCGAAGTTCCAACAACCAATACGTGTACCTAGTGACACGATGAAAGTATGGGCAGATGTATTAACCCAACGAAACAATTTCAATCAAATGGAAGAAGAGTCGAAAGGTGTATCCTTTGACGGTTGGTTAGAAGAACAAGAGAATCTACGTTCAAGACCAATGTATCCATATTAAGGTAATTTATGACATATCATGGAAATGAAGCAGTTGCTAAGTTAGAAGCACAATTAGGTAGACAACTATCATTAGCAGAAAGACGTGTAGTAGAAGAAGAAGCTACGTAGACGGTGAGTATAAAGATGACAAAGGTGTAACTACATCAGGTGTAGGACAAACTGGTAAGTTCCGTGGTATGTCCTTTGAAGATACCTTTGAAGAACATGCCAAGTACGCACGTAATGTAATTGATGATTTCGATACATTACCTGAGGAACTACAAGCAGAGTTTATACAACTGGCTTATAGAGGTGACTTACAACAGTCGCCAACAGCACGTAAATTATTTAATAGTGGTGATTACGACAGTGCTGCTAAAGAATTACTGAATCACAAAGAGTACAATGAGCGTAAAGCCACCGGTAAAGAAGACGGTGTTGTGCGTAGATTAGAAAAGGCTGCACATCAGATTCAGATGTACAGTGGTGGTGAACCAGTAAAAAAGTAGAAGCAGGAGATACTATGCCTACCGATAGACAAGTCACAAGTAATATAGACGGTGATACGTTTAGAACAAAAGAAGACAAGATTCGTGTAGGTTATATTAATACTCCTGAATCAGTACATGAGAATGAAAGGCTAAACACACAAGATGGTGAAGTAGCTTCTGATTTCGCTAAAGATATGTTACCAGAAGGTTCACAAGTTAAAACACACGATTATGGTAAAGACCATTTTGGTCGTACTGTTTCAGGTGTAACTCGTAACATTAATGGTGTAGAAGTTGATTATGGGTTAGTTGCGTTAGACCAACAAATGTCTACGTACTATACAAAGTACGGTAAGAACCCTGACCCAATGAAACATGACCAATACAAAGAGTACTATTCCCGTCTAGTACCTTACCAGTTAGGCACAAGTGAAGAATATCCTAGTGTCGAAGAATTGGAATTAATGACGGACTTACAGAAAAAGTTCCAGAAGACGTATAGCGACTTTAAGGAAGGAGAAGCAACGCAGGAACAACTAGATGCAGTAACTGCTGAACTGTATGGTGACCCACAACGTGTGATGCGTTACCGTAGAGCCTTAGTACGTTCTAACTTTGAAGCTAATAAAGGTAACACCAACACATTAGCTGGTGCAATGCAATTAGTACTTGAGACTAACCCTGAAGCACAAGAACAGTACAATAGAGCAGTTCGTAATGGGCATCTACAATTTGAGCGAGTACCAGAAGACGAGCCAACATTCTGGGAAAACGCAGCTAATGCGTTCTCATTAATGGGTAGTGTTAGTAACGTTGCTGACACTGAATTGCTATTCGATGCAAGAAAGTACGGTACGGATACCGAGTTACCAGATGAAGAATTAGTGAAAGGTCTACCAGACCAGTATCACGCACAAATATTACAGCAAGCTGAAAGATATAACGATACAGCGGCACTTGTTCTACGTGACCAGTTAATCGAAGATATTGCTAATAACAAACAGTTTGACAATATGGAGTGGTACGCACAATTTGGATATGGTGCGCTTGCATTGGTAGCTGACCCAACATCTATAGTAGCTGCTGCACCAGCAATTAAAGTAGGTCAAGGCGTTATCAACATGAATAGGGCTTGGCAGACAGCTAGATATATCGGTGGTAAGAGTATTATCAATGGTAGTCCAGCAGGTGCGAAACTAACAGCGTGGGCAGCAGGTGGTGCTATAGAAGGTGCGATAACAAACGTACCTATGTTAATGGCAGACCATACATATACAGCACGTGACTATCAGTTAGACATAATGATGGATACCGCATTTGGTATAGGTCTGGGTGGTGTAGTTGCTGGTGGTACTAAAGGTATTGAGTATGTGTCTAAGATACGTGAGTCTCGAAAGCTTGAACAAGAGAAGATTCTGAAACAAGCAGAAGATGAAGCACGTGAGAAACAAGCTAATGACGGTAAGATGTTATTACTTGAAGATAAAAGACCTAAAGATAAACCTGCTCCTAACCCTGAGTTAGAAACTAAGCGACAAACTGTTAAGGCAAAAGCTAACGCTGCTAAGGCAGTTAATAATGTTAAGACATTAGCTGGTTTGAAGTTCCCTGAGTTCGCTAGTATTACACAAGTCAGTACACAAGGTTATAACAAAGCTACACAAGCATTACGTAAGTTATATCCAAAGAACTCTGCAATGTTAAAGTTAGTAAACGTCGGTAGTAGAATTAACAAACAAGCTACTGATGAAACTAGTGATATTGTTAGTCGTATTAACTCTGACATATTACATATAGCATCTGCGTTCCCTGATGGTAAAGTACCTAAGAACATTAGCGATGCTATACAAGGTGTGACATTTAGACAGAAAACTTACAACACTAATAATGCGTTACGAGATGTATTAAAAGGTGACGTTAGTAACGATGTAGAAGTGTTACATGGTTACGTACAGATGTTAGAGAACAAGACAGAGTTATGGGATGGTTATGATGTACAACCACTAACCGCTTCTGAGTTCTACCGTACACAGGGAGACCTGTTAACTGTAGAGCATTTTAACAAACACGTGACTGACCCTGATGAAATGGCAGAGTTAGCAAGTGAGCTACCTAAAGAGTTATCATATATTAAAGACATTATAGAACTTAATAAGATGGCTTTAGAAAGACAAGATCCTTTACTTACTCAGTTAGTTGAGAGGCTGAATGGTATGGTGGCTACGCGTATGGAACAACGTGAGTTCGGTGAGGATAGACGTTATTCCGATAGTAGACAATCGTGGGGTAAGTCAGTAGAAATGTCTGCTGCTGAAATTGCAGAACAGTTACGTAAAGAAGGGTTACAACCAAGAACTAGTGAATATTCACAACGTTTGAAAGAGTTACGTCAACGTGGGCGTAAAGCAGTAGATGATGAAGTTAATAACATTGGTAGATACAACGACTACGAAGTAGGTACACTACGTACAGATGGTTGGTTGGAGGACGTGGGTGCAGATGATAAAACGCGTTACCAAGCAACATCAGAAGATTCAGAACACTTTGGCGTCGAAGTAGAATCTAGGAACATAAAAGAAGAGTGGGATAAAGCGGAATGGGAGAAGTTATATGGTGATGCCGGTAAGACGGTACAAGCGGATGATGTGATAACATCGTTAAGAAAAGACAGCTTAGACCAAGACTTATTACCAAGAGCGTATACAAAAACACAAACTGTCGAAGCGTATAAGAATCCAACTAAGGCTAACCTAGAAACGATGCACAACAACTTACGTAGTATTGGTAAGAAGTTAGGTGTATTTGAGATTCGTGGTAAGAAAGAGCTTAAAGCTAACCAAGAACGTTTAGAAGGTATTGCTAGAGCATTAACCAGAGACAAAGCTAAAGTTGTACAACGTATGGCTAAAGCTGGTAAATGGTTGCCTATAGAAGACGTTATACGTGCTAGTGCTGCATTAGCTGATGCTAAAGAAGTGTTGAATAAACAGAAAGCACAGCAAACAAAAGATACAGAAACTAAGGTTGAACAAGAACCCATAGTTAAACTAACAGAAGAAGACTTGGACGTACTTGATGAATCGACACCGACGACTGATAAAACGGAAGAGGAGGTTGCGTCAATCAAGACAGCAGCAACTGATGCGTATGAGCGACTTCTGGAAGAATCAAAGTCAAAAATCTCAAAAGGATTAACAGACTTTGTAGCATCTGGTGAGAAACGTGCATTTGTAGAGTCTAAGAAACCAGTAGGTGTTTTAGACCGTATAGGTCGTATGGCTGCTGCTATTACTAAAGATATTGGTAGTAAATTACAAGACAGTAAGATTACTTCGTTAGAGTACTTTGGTAGTAGAGTTACTGAGATTGGTCGTGGTTACGGTGGTAACATACGCAGACGATTTACGGGTGGTATCATTCGCGATGCTATATATAAAGAAAGTGTTATGCAGATTGTTCCACAATATGTCCGTATGATTGATGATTACGCTAAAGCACAAGGTAAGAATGTAGTAGGGCGTATGAACGCTCAACAACAATCTGGTGCACATAGTAAAGTAGTTAAACAGTTCAACGAAGATGTATTTCGTGTACAAGAGTTGCGTAGGCAAGGTCGTGGTAGTGAAATTAAGGTACATAAGTCAGTGCTAGACTTCGTAGACCAGTGGGACAAGTACATGGAGTACAACATGTCCAAACTGGTTGATGCTAACATCGGTGGGTTTACTGGTAAGAACAAGGTTAAACACTATATTCCACATATATGGGATAATGGTAAATTCCTTGGTGCTATGAACAAACATGGTGAAGCAAAGATACGGGCAGTACTAAGACAAGGTTACACGTCTGCTATTAAGAACGGTACTAATCCAGCTAAGTTGGATGAAGTAGATTCGTTAGTTGATAGTATGATGGATAACTTACAAAACCAAGACGTTGATACAGACCAATATTTACCAGTGTCAGATAGTAGGGCGAAGAAGCGACAGGACATTGACACGTTAGTGTCAGTGGATGGGTTACGACTATTAGACCTACTTGAAGACGATGTGGTAGGTGTGGGTATTAAGTACTCAAACAGAGTAGGTGGTTGGGTAGGTTTAAGTAAGTCAACAGACGGTATGTTAACCAGTCAGATGGATATTGACCTATTCAAAGAAAACATGACGAAGGAAGCTAAAGAACAAGGTGCTGACGTTAAGAAGTATGAACAGTACTATGATGATGTTATTAACCTTATGTTTGGTAGACCTACTCGTGGTGGTTTGAATAGAGAGCTACGTCAGCTTAAAGACCTAACAGCGTTAACACGTATGGGTGGTTTAGGTACTGCACAGTTGATTGAAACAGGACAAGTAATAACACGTTCTGTACTTAACTTATCAGGTAGACATGCTAAGAAGGTCATTGCAGAGAACGTTCGGGGTAATAAGGATGAAGCCCAATTAATAAGGGAAATCCAATCTATTAGTAGTTTGACTGACGACATTGAGTGGTTAGACAGACAATCAGTACACTTAGACCAAGCAGAACTAGCAAAGGTGAACAAGGTACGTCAAGTAAGTTTATGGCTTGCTGATAAGGCTACTTTCTGGTCACTGAAAGCCCCTGCCAGCCGACTGTTAGGGAAAACTACAGGCTTTAATGCTATTAGACGGGCACAGTCAAGAATCGCTCAGGCGAGCTTTACAGTGGACGTGGCAAGGCATTTCAAGTACGGCAAAGGCGTTATGGGCAATGCTCGTATGGCTGATGTAGGTCTTACTGATATAGATGGAACAGACGTTGATTTAGAACATGTGTTTAAGAACATAGTTGAATATGATACGGATGGATACCCAACAAAATTAAACGTAGAGCAATGGCCACCAGAAGCTAGAGAGAAGTTTCAGTTTGCAATGCTTCGTGATGAAGCGCAACAAGTACAGCGTACACATGTTGGTGAACTACCTCCGTGGATGAATAGTCCATTAATGGCTCTGGTGTTCCAATTCAGACAAATGCCTATAGTGGCTACTAACAAACAGTTAGGTAGAAATATGGCGTTTGCTGACAAAGAAGCAGTTACAGCAACTCTATTAAATGCAGCTATTGCAGGTATGGTTCGTTATAGTAAGTTTGCAGTACTAGGTGCAGGTTATATGGCACTTACAGACTCAGACCAACAAGAACCAAACTATAGACAAATGCAAACTGATAAGTACATAGCACAGTTTGGTATATTCCCAGATGCAAAAGACTTAGTGATGGGTGCGTACCAAGTAGGCACATCAGACAAGAAGACTGAACAACTCCGTGATGAGGTGATGGGTCAAGTACCCGTATTAGGTTTAATGTCAGATTACTACAACGCAGCTTCAAATGATTGGCAATCACGCGAACAGATTGAGGCAGCACAAGGTTTAGTACCACTTGGTAACACGGCATATGGTGATATGCTCATACTTGGTTCTTAGAGAATTTTGGAGAATAAATGGCTAAGACGATTAGACAATATACAGGGGATGGTGTTCGCACCGTCTACCCTGTAGACTTTGAACTTGGTTATATAAGTGAAGAACATATTTATGTATACACTGGATACCATACTGAGTTTGAACAACAACTTACTTACTCTTGGGTAGATGAATACTCAATTGAGTTAGATGAACCTGTAGAAAATGGTACAGAACTGTACATACGTAGAGTAGTACCACGTGACGCAGCAGTAAACGATTATGAAGATACCGCTATATTACGTGAATCGGAATTAGATGATTCGTTCTTACAAGCCTTAATGATTTGTGAAGAATTATCAGATGGTTTATTAGATATACACGGTACAGGTGAAATCGTACAAGACCCTTCTAATGGTAACAGCATCGTTGTCTTTGACCAAACGTATACACGTGAAGTTATAGACGGTAAAGACGCAGAGACATTAGCTGACAGCAAACAATATACTGACGATAGAGTAAATAACTCTTTAACATATATACTGTCTTTATTAGGTAGAGATGGTGTATATGGAAGTAACACTGTAATGTTCCAAGCATTCGGTGCAGTTATTGGTGAAGATGCGTCCACTGCCTTTGAAAGAGTTTATTAATTCTGATACAGAAGTGTTAGAC
>FUIF01015187.1_pt1 | contig 31106 bp, 42 predicted proteins | sample 1003461 | NCBI WGS metagenome assembly FUIF01 (sample SAMEA80401918, study PRJEB19352) | marine metagenome
AAAACAACATCGGAAAGATCAATTTGTTCCCTGTTGGCGTTGATACGGCAAAAGAGCTTGTGTATGCGCGTATGAAGATCAAGGATGTGGGTGAGGGTTACTGTCATTTCCCCACGGGTCGAGGCGAGGAATACTTCAGAATGTTGACGGCTGAAAAGCGTGTGGTTAAGTATTTCAAGGGTCGTCCCAGACGTGAGTGGGTGAAGATCAGACAGCGCAACGAAGCCTTGGATTGCCGCGTTTATGCGACTGCGGCACTATCTTTATTGAATGTCAACACTGAGGTGCTGTACAAACAGGCACAAAATAGGGTACAATCGGGCAAACCCACCCCTAATCGGCGTCCAGCAATGCCACGTCGAAGCAGTTTTGTGCATGGATATACATAATGGCAAACTTATTTGACGCGGATCAGGCGAGAGAAGGTGAACCAGATCAGCTTGTCGTTGGCGACTTTGTTCAGTGGAAGCGAAGCGACTTAGTTACGGATTACCCCTTAGCCAGTTATTCGGTTGAGTATGTTGCGCGTATTACTGCTGGCGGTTCTGACGAAATCAAGATTGCCGCAACTGAAACAGGTGGGACATACCTGTTTACAGTGGATAGCACTACATCAGCGGCATACACGGCTGGTGACTATCATTGGCAGTTGGAGGTCACGAAAACATCAAGTAGTGATCGTGTTGTTGTAGATCGTGGTCTATTCAAGATACTGGTTGACCTAGACGCAAATGCTGCTGACCCTAGATCATTTGAGGAAAAGATGCTTGCCAAGATTGAGAGCATCTTGCTTGGCAAGGCTGATGCAGACGTAAGCAGTTACAGCATTGAGGGGCGGTCACTAACGAAGTACAGCTATGCAGAGTTGGAAGAATTGCGTGACAAGTATCGGTCTAAGGTGAACCGACTGAAGCAAGAGGAACGCTTGAAGCTGGGTAAAACAACACATCACACAGTCAAAGTGAGGTTTAGCTGATGGGCATCATGGACATGTTCAAGCGGTCACAAAAGCCGCTGAAGAAGCGAAATTATGCAGCAGCAGCTAAGGGTCGTCTATTTAGCGACTTTGTTGGTTCCAACAGGAGCGCTGATAGTGAGATACGCTGGGCTTTACGTGATATTAGAAATCGCAGTCGTGACCTTGAGAGAAATAATGAATATTTCCGTCGTTATCTTCAGCTTCTTAGGGTCAATGTCGTAGGTGAAAATGGATTTAACGTGCAAGTTCGTGGGCGTAATCCTGATAATCGTTTGGATCGTGCTGGAAATAACATTGTAGAGAGTGCATGGCGTGAGTTTTCGCGCATGGGTGGCCCAACGGTTGATGGGCGCATGTCGATGGTTGACCTGTGTAATCACATCATCACGGGCATGGCGCGTGACGGTGAAGTGTTCTTGCAGGTGGTGAAAGGTCGCTATCTGCGCCACGGGATTGCGTTGCAGATCATTGAGCCTGATCGGATTGACGAAGAAAAGAATGAGACAGCGCCTAATGGCAATCAAATCCGTATGGGCATTGAGCTAGACAGAAACACAAAGCGCCCTGTCGCATATCATGTTTTGACGTACCATAAGGGCGATTATGACTACATGGTGCCTGCGAATGAGCGCAAGTATGAGGTCGTCCCAGCCGAAGATATGATGCACATTTACCGCATTGAGCGTGCTGGTCAGACGCGCGGCGTTCCTTGGTCGTCTGCTGCTATTACATCCCTTAAAATGCTTCACGGTTACAGAGAAGCGGAACTGATTGCTGCGCGTACTGGTGCGGCAAAAATGGGTTTCTTTACGTCACCCGCTGGCGATGGTTTCACCGCTGACGGATATGACGATGAAGATAGCATCGTTCCGCTGTACGATGCTGAAGCTGGGACGTTCCACCAACTCCCAGCGGGTGTGTCGTTTACTCCCTTTGATCCGACACACCCAACTTCTGCCTTTGCTGACTTTGAGAAGTCTATTCTGCGTGGGATCGCGGGTGGACTTGGGGTTAGCTACACGTCACTTGCCAATGACCTAGAAGGCACAAGTTATTCTTCTATCCGTCAGGGCGCGCTAGAAGAACGTGACTTCTATAAGACCTTGCATCGGTTTATGATCGACCACTTCCTTGACCCGCTGTATCGCATGTGGCTGGAAAACGTAATGGACATGGGTTTTATCCCTATTTCTGGCGATACAAAGATGTTTAAGTTCACACAGGATGTGACGTGGCGTGGTCGTGGCTTCCAGTGGGTTGATCCGCTGAAGGAGATGAATGCTGCTGTAGTTGGTCTGCAAAACGGCATCATTTCCCATTCTGACATTGCTGCTAACTATGGTCGTGATGCTGAAGATACTTTTGCGCAAATCCAGCGTGACAAGGAAATGGCTGACGAGTTTGGTCTGAGCATGGCGTATCAGCCGTTTGGCGATAAACTGCCTGTATTAGCGGAGGGTGAAGATGTCACACAAGCCGACTAGCGGAATGGTTACAGAGGCCCAGCGCGGTCTTGACTGGCGTAGCGAATATGGTCGCGGTGGCACAGAGGTTGGCATAGCGAGAGCGCGTGACATTGTGAATGGCAAGAACCTGTCGGATGACACAGTGAAGCGCATGTATTCATTTTTCAGCCGACATGAGGTTGATAAACAGGCTGAAGGTTTCAGCCAAGGTGAGGATGGCTATCCATCTAACGGGCGCATTGCTTGGGCCTTGTGGGGTGGTGATGCAGGGTATTCATGGAGCCGTCGAATTGCAGAACGCCTAAAGAAAGAGGAACGCACTATGCAAGATGTGGATAAATCTGATACACTGCCCCCAAATATTGAGGATGAAACTATGACTGATGAAGTTCGTGCAGAGCCAGATGGTCTAAGTGTAGGTGACTTTGTAAGCTGGGATAGTTCTGGCGGCGAAGCCTATGGCAAGATCGAGCGCATTGAGCGTGACGGTTCTATTGATGTGCCTGACAGTGACTTTACGATCAACGGCGATGCGGATGACCCTGCTGCGTTGATTGAGGTGTACCGTGAGGGTGAAGATGGTTATGAGGCTTCAGGTCGCATGGTAGGCCATCGTTTTTCTACGCTGACCAAAGTGGCAGAGCGTGGGTACAAGGATAAAGAGCGTCACATTGTAAACGTCGAAGAAACGGAAAGTACAATCATTATTACTTATGCAAAGGATGATGAGGAGACTACCGAGGAGCGTTTTGCGCGTGAGGAAATGAAAACTCGCGGCATGATGTTTGATAACAAGGTCGTTGACGAAGAAAAACGCACTGTGCAGATCGCTGTATCCAGCGAGGAGCCAGTAGAGCGCAGCTTCGGTCAGGAAGTATTAGACCACAGTGAGCGCAGCATTGATCTTAGCTTTGCGCGTTCAGGCACTATGCCACTGCTACTGGATCACGATCCACGCCAGCAAATTGGTGTAGTAGAGGATGTTCGTCTTGATGGCTCGGCACGCCGTTTGCGTGCGACAGTTCGTTTCGGAAGAAATGGGCTTGCCAAAGAGGTGTTCGATGACGTTGTTGACGGTATCCGTAGCAACGTTTCTGTTGGCTATCATGTCAACTCAATGGTCGAGGAAGGCGCGAATAGCTACCGCGTTGATAATTGGCTACCAATGGAGGTTTCAGTTGTAAGCATACCCGCAGACAGGACAGTCGGGGTAGGCCGTGCAGCAGAAGCGCCACCCGCAAAACCCAAAACTGAAACTCGTAAAGAGGAAACTACTATGTCACAAGAAGTACAAGTAGACGTAGAGGCGGTTCGCGCAGAAGCAGCACGTTCCGCAGCTAAAGACACAGCAGAGATGTATCGCCTTGCAGCAAAGCACAACAAGCGCGATATGGCAGACGAAGCTGTGAAAAATGGTCGCTCACTAGCAGAGTTCCGTGGTGAACTGCTAGACGCGATTGGAAACGCGCCACTAGACACACAAGAGATTGGCCTATCAAACAAAGAAGTTCGTAACTTCTCTTTGATGAAAGCAATCCGTGCGATGGCGAACCCAACTGACCGTAATGCGCAAGCCGAAGCAGAGTTCGAGTTTGAAGCATCACGTGAAGCAGCAAAACGTGCAGGCATTGACCCACAAGGTCTATACATGCCAATGGACGTTATGCGTTCATGGAACCAGCGTGATCTGAACACATCAGACGACAGCGCAATGGTTGCAGAAGCGTATCGCGGAGGTGATTTCATCGACGTACTACGCAACGCATCATCAGTGATGCAAGCTGGCGCGACAATGTTGACAGGTCTACAAGGTGACGTAAAAATCCCGAAAAAGACTGCTGCATCAACTGCTGCGTTCATCGCAACTGAAGGTGGCGCATCTGCTGAGAGTGAGCCAACATTTGGTCAGGTCACAATGTCACCAAAAACACTTGGTGCGTTCACTGACATCACACGCCTAATGATGATGCAGTCATCACTGGACATCGAAAACCTAATCCGCAATGACCTATCAACAGGTATTGCTTTGGCAATCGACAACGGTGCGCTGCAAGGTTCTGGTTCTTCTGGAAACCCACGTGGTATCAAGAACACAGTAGGTATCAACGCTCCAACAGACTTTGCTGCTGCTAACCCAACATTCGCAGAAGTAGTTGCGATGGAAACAGCAGTTGCCGAAGATAACGCGCTTATGGGCAACCTAGCGTACATCTTGCCAGCAAGCATGGCGGGTGCGTTGAAAACAACTGCAAAAGACGCTGGCTCAGGTCAGTTCGTATTGCAGGGTGGTGAGATGAACGGATACCGTGCAATCGTATCTAACCAAGTAACAGCAGGCGATCTATACTTCGGTAACTTCGCTGACTTGTTGATTGGTATGTACGGCGGCTTGGACATCACAGTTGATCCATTCACAGCATCAACATCAGGCACAGTGCGTATTGTTGCATTGCAAACTGTAGACGTAGCAGTACGTCACGCAGTTAGCTTCGCAGTCAACAATGACGGGTCATAATGCTAACTTGGGGTGGCTTCAGTGCCACCCCCTCTAACGAGGGGCAGACTATGAAATATGTTATCCTTAAATCCTGTGTCGCTGCTGGCGCACCACGCAATGCAGGCGAGATTGTTGAGCTAGCGGCTGACGAGGTTGCTACCTTGATGGGCTACGGACGCATCGCTGAAGCGCCAGAGCCAAAGCCAGAAGTTGCATCTACGAACCGTGCTGCGAAACCTAAGACAACGCGGAAAGTAAAAGATGAAGATTAAGCTGCTAAAAGCCGCCACAGTTGAGGGCATTGCCGCACGCACTGCATCAGTGCATGATGTGGTTGAGCGTGTAGCGCAGAAGTTAATTGATCGCGGTTATGCAGAGTTGCATAAGAGCGAAGTGCAGGCTGAACCAGAGCCAGAAGTGGAAGCAGACGAAGATGGCACTACCGTTTGAAGCTGACCTAGATGCGATCCTCAATGTTGACGAGTTCGCAACTGCTGTGACTTACACGCCTGTTGGCGGGTCAGCTTCCACTATTTATGGCATTTTCGACAAGCCTACAGTGCCAGTAGATGCTGGCGGGTTTGTTGACGTGCATGAGGAGCAGCCACGCTTGGCTTGCAAGACGACATCTGTTCCTAGCATTGCATATGACGACACGATGGTAATTTCATCTGTCACCTACAAAGTTCGCGCTTGGGTACACAATGGCGTTGGGCTTTCCACTATACAGCTTGAGAGGCAGTAATGGCACACGTCAGAAAGTCCATTCGTGACCGTATTGCTTCAGTCTTGGATAGCGGTGTCGCGCTTGTAAGCAACCGTGTGTATGCTTCGCGCGTTTACCCTATTGATCCAAGCAAGCTGCCAGCAATCACTGTTTACACTGGCTCAGAGGCTTCTGGGCTGCACAATATGGCATCAGGCACACCAGACTTGATGCGCACGCTATCTGTCACTGTAGACTGCTATGTGCGGATTACAGAGACATTTGATGATGATGTGGACGCAATCTGTGTTCAAATCGAAGAAGCAATCGCCAATGACTTCACGGTCAATGGTTTTGCGAAGGATGTTGTATTAAACTCCACAGAAATAGACTTTTCGGGTGAAGCCGAACAGCCTGTCGGTATTGCTCGGATGACTTTTGTGGTAAGGTATATTACAGCAATCAATGACGTTGAAACAGCCAAGTAAGGAGACTTCCAATGGCAACACATACTGGTAGCGAAGGAACCGTGCATTTTGGTGCCAACGCCATCGCAGAAATCCGTTCTTTTACGATTGACCAAACTGGTGATACCGTAGAAGACACAACAATGGGCGATACTGATCGCACCTACATCAAGACACTAAAGACCTTCAGCGGGTCTGTTGACGTGTTTTGGGACGAAACAGATACCAACGGTCAGCTTTCCATGGAAGTGCATGACACAGGTACAATCAATGTTTACCCAGAAGGTTCTTCTACTGGCGATAACTACTACACAGGTAGCATCATCGTCACAGGGTTTAACATTACTTCGTCTTTTGATGGCATGGTGGAAGCCAGCATTTCCTTCCAAGGCACAGGCGCACTAACGCGCGGTGACAAAGCATAAGGTGGAATAAATGACTACAGCGGCGAACGCACTGAAAGCATACTTAGAAGCGGAGAAAACTGAGTATGTTGACGTGCCAGAACTAGGTGCAGATGGTGAACCTCTGCGCCTTTTCTACACACCCTTCAGCGGTTTGGATATGGCGACCATCCAGCGTAAGCACGATGACTTTCCGTCAACCAAGATTGAGGCCATGTTTGATGTGATTATACAGAAGGCATTGGACGAGAGCGGCGAGAAGGCGTTTACGGTACAACACAAGCCCATGCTGCGTAGATTGCCGCATGAGCTAATCTACAAAATGGCTGTTCCTATGTTTTCATCTACGTCCGTGGAGGAGCATGAGGGAAACTAAGGGCAAACCCATTCCGCTTTAACTTGATCGTCTTGGCTGAGAAATTGGGCAAGACGATAGCAGAGATTGAGAAAATATCTGTAGACGAGTATAATGAATGGGTAGCTTATTTTAACATCGCAGAGGACATGAACAAAAATGGCAACCGCTGATCGCTTAGAATATGTCCTAGCTGGGCGCGATGAACTTACAAAGCCCTTACGTCAAGCTGAAGGCCAGATGAAGCGTTTGGGCAATCAGGCCCAGCGCACAAACAAGCAAATGGGCGCTTTCAGTAGCAATTTAGCGAATGCTAACAAAGGCACACGCGCATTTGCTATGGGCGGGTTGCAGCAAGCGGGTTATCAGATCGGTGACTTTGCTGTGCAGGTTGCCAACGGCACAAGTAAAATGCAGGCGTTTGGTCAACAGGCACCACAATTCTTGCAAATCTTTGGCCCAATAGGTTCTGTGATTGGTGCTGTTGTTGCTGTTGTGGCTGCGTTTGGTGTTGCGGCAGAGAAATCTTCTGGTGCTTCTGCGTCACTGTCTGACAAGGTTGATACGTTAAAGAGTTCTATCGACAACCTAAAGGGCGTAGATGAAATGCTGCGCGAAAGCCTTGAGGCACCAATCCTTGCGGCAAACACTGCGCTTACTGCTTATCTAACGCAGCTTAGAGAAACTAAGCTCGAAGAAGTAATTGGCAGCGTGCGAGGGGCCGCACAGGATGTTCTTTCGCCGTATTTGAAGCAGATGGATAAGCTAAACGCTACATCTGCACGGACACGCGAAAACATAAACAAAATGATTAGAGCTGGGGATGACCCAGAAGCGATCAAAAAGCTAATGCAGCGAGTTACTCTGCAAGAGGCAACCGCCGATGCGTTAGAGCGCATGGCACAGACGGTTGCCTTAGCTACTGTCGCTGACAGCAGTGAAGAACTTGCTCAGAACTTGCTTGATGCGCGACAGGCGCTACAAGATCAGGGCTTGCTTACTGATGACCTTAAAGCTGGCTTTGACCAAATGTTGCAAGCAGGTGGGCTGTTAGCGGTTGCTTATGCAAAGCAAAAGGCCCTGACATTAGAGATTACTGATGGCGTTAAGCAGATCAACGATGCAGAAGTTTATCACGACAGCATAATGCGTCAGCAGAACATCACTCAGTCCAATCTCAAAACTAATTATGACCTAATGGTTGAGGCGCAGAAGGATCGTAAGAAATTCCTAGATGATGAACTTGTCGTCATGCAGCAGATTGTTAAGGCTAGTGGATCGCTTGTGGTTACGTCATCCTTGCGTGGTGGACGAAGCGCGGGCGTTGGCGGGCCCACTGCTGATGAGCTTATTAAGAATGACCCGCGTGTACAGTTAGCTTATGAGATAATGAGGCTAAATGACTTGGCGCACCAGAAAACATTAGAAAACGCCAAGAAAACAGCTAAAGCCGTTAAGAAAACCCTTAGCCCTGAGATGAAACGAATGATTGATCTAGGAGATGCGATAGGTCGGTCTATGGAAAACGCGATGTTAAGCGCTGTGGACGGGACTATGAAGGCCAAAGACGCATTCCGTGTGATGGCTTCTGATATTATCAAGGAGCTTTACCGCGTGTTTTTTGTCAAGAAAGTCACAGGATTTATTAGCAATGCAATTACATTCGCTGCTGGCCCGAAAACTGGAAATACTGGCTCACTTGGCCTGCCCAATTTTGACTACAATGGCGGTGGTTACACAGGTAACGGCGCACGCGCTGGCGGTCTGGACGGCAGGGGTGGCTTTATGGCAATGTTGCACCCGCGTGAGACTATTGTTGACCATACTAAGGGGCAATCATCTGGTGGTGTAACAGTTGTGCAGAATATCAACGTATCAACAGGCGTACAGCAAACCGTGCGCAACGAAATTCAAACATTGCTTCCACAGATCGCAGAAGCGTCGAAAGCTGCGGTTCTGGATGCGCGTCGGAGAGGTGGCAGTTTTGCCAATGCGTTCTAATGGCTATTAGTTATCCACTTACACTTCCATCCCACACTGGTATCGCGCAGATCAATTTACGCGCCATCAACACAGTCGCGATGAGCATGTCACCATTCACTTATGCGCAGCAAGTTGTGGCGCACAGCGGACAGCGTTGGGAGGCTGACATTACATTGCCATCAATGAAGCGTGCGGACGCAGAACAATGGATCGCTTGGCTAGTCAGCTTGCGCGGGCAACTTGGCACATTCACACTCGGCGATCCGACAGGCGCAACGCCACGCGGTTCAGCGGGTGGCACACCAGTAGTAAATGGCGCGGATCAGGTCGGTGGAACGCTTGCGATTGACGGATGCACTGCAAGCCAGACTGGGTGGCTAAAGGCGGGCGATTATATCCAGTTGGGATCAGGTGGAACAGCCACGCTGCATAAGGTCTTACAAGATGCCGATAGTGATGGTTCGGGAAATGTATCACTGGATATATGGCCGTATATACGCAGCGCACCAACTGATGGATCGACAGTGGTGACATCGAACGCAGTCGGGAAGTTCCGCTTGGCAAGCAACGAACAAAACTGGGGCATCAACGAAGCGTCAATCTATGGCCTGACGTTTGGTGCAGTTGAGGCGATATAATGACACGCACCATTGCATCCGGGATATTAAGCAAACTTGATGACGAACTGGTCTATCCGTTTTACGCGGTGGAACTGCAATTCGACACAAACCCAGTTTATGCTTGGACTGGCGTGGGAACGATCACCATCGGTGGCAATGAATACATCGGCGTGGCCAACCTATTGCAAATTTCGGACGTAGAAGAAACACAAGATATTGCCGCGCGTGGTATGACTTTGACACTAAGCGGCATTCCATCGGACTTATTGGCTTTGGCACTCACGGAACCATATCAGGGCCGCATCTGTAAAGTTTACCTTGGCTTCATGACAAGCTGGGAAAACCCGGATACGTCACCAGATACGATGGAAATTTTCAGCGGTTATATGGATCAGATGACCATTGATGAAGGCGCAGAAACATCAATGATTTCAGTTTCGGTGGAAAGCCGATTGATCGATTTGGAACGTCCGCGCAACCGACGATATACCGCAGAAAATCAAAAGATCAGATATTCTGGGGATCGTGCATTCGACTTTGTGGAGAGTTTGCAAGATCAGAGGTTGGTTTGGGGTGGTGATGCGTGATGCGCACTGCAAATTGGGATATAACGCTTGCGGAACACCTTGAAGGTTTGCGTCATTATCCATTTGTCTGGGGTGAAAATGACTGCATCACATTCACCAATCAATGCGTCAAAATAATAACTGGTCAGGGGTACTGCGATGATTGGATTGGGGAATATACCGATGGGCGTGGTGCATTTATGCATTACCGTCGCAAACTATATGAACAAGGATATAGCGGCATCATTGACGCACTTGATGATCGGCTAGAACGCTTCACTGGACGTTTCCCACCGCGCGGCACTTTGGTGGGGCGTGAACACGACGAAAAGAAAGGCGTTCTGCCTATTGCACTTGGCATTGTGGTGTCTGATCTGGCGGCTTTCCTGATGAATGATGGTCTGGTATTATCAACGTTAAATGAAACAGATTTATTTTGGAGCGTTGACTAATGCCACAGGTATTCGTACAAGCCGCAATCGCAATGGGCGTTAGTACAACAACAATTGTGACGGTTGGCTCATTGGCAATCAGCGCGGCCACCATCGTTGGATATGTTGCTTATACTGCGGTGACAACCTATGCGATGAACGCATTGCAGAAAAAGGCGTTAAATAAAGCGCGTGCAGCAGCGGCATCAGCAACGGCAGCGCAAAAAGGATACGGCACAACGGTGAACGCGGTTTCACCCGCATCGGATCACGCGATTGTGTACGGTCAGCAACGCGTCGGTGGTGTGGTGTTTTATCGTTCAGTGACGGAAGATCAAAAATACCTACACACGACAATCGCATTGGCCGGGCATGAATGCCAAGAAATCGGGAGGGTTTACGCCAACGATCTCGCACTGCAGATCAATGGCGATGGATATGTCACCAACGATGAATATCAGATCAAAGACGCAGATGGCAATTTCCAGTCATACGCGCTGCGTATTAAGAAGCATCTGGGAACTGCGGATCAAGCTGCGGATGCTGATCTGGTGGCAGAAGATCCCGCATGGACAACATCACACCGGGCGCGTGGCGTTGCTTATATCTATATTCGCGCGGAACATGATCCAAACGTATTTCCGCAAGGCTTGCCAGTATTCAGTGCAGTGGTGAAAGGCAAGAAGGTATTCGATCCGCGCACAAGCACAACGGCATGGTCAGCTAACGCGGCACTTTGTTTGCGTGATTATCTGGTGAATGATTATGGCTTGGGCGCAGAAACAAGCGAAATCAATGACACCGTGTTTTCCACTGCGGCAAACATTTGCGATGAAAACGTCACACTTGCATCCGTCGACGGCCGGCCCCCAGGCGCGGAAGAACGATATACAGTTAATGGATCATTCGTCACCTCATTGCCGCCGGATGATGTGATCACCGATTTGACTGCATCAATGGGTGGGTCGATCTGGTATTCACAAGGTCAGTGGGGCGTGAAGGCGGGTGCGTACACATCACCAGTTCTGACGCTTGATGAAGATGATCTGCGCAGCAAATTGCAGATTAACACGCGCCACAGCCGTCGTGATAATTTCAACGCAGTCACAGGGACGTTCACAGGCCCAGCCAGCAACTATCAGCCAACGGACTATCCGCAAGTCACTGCGTCCGCTTTCGTGACTGTGGATGGCGGTGAACTAGTCACGCAAGACATTCCATTGCCATATACCGCGACACCATCAATGGCGCAGCGTTTGGCGAAGATCGCGCTATACCGCAACCGGGAGCAGCTAACGATTTCGGGAACGTTTGGCTTGCGTGCGTTGCAATTGCAGATCGGTGACATCGTAAACATCACAAACACACGTCTTGGCTTTAGCACAAAGCCGTTCGAAGTCGTTGATTGGCGGTTTGGATCAGGCACAGATCAAACGCTTGAGGTCGTTTTGACGCTGCGTGAAATATCATCATCGGTTTACGATTGGGATGCAGAAGAAACTGCGTTCGAGGCAAACAACACCACATTGCCATCGCCTTTCCTCACCGCATCGGCGGGTATTTCCCTCGATGCGGAACTGCGGATCGTGAACCAAGCTGCGGTGGGTGTTTTAATCATCGACGTTTCCGCATCGCAACCCTATGCGCAGAAATTCGAGGTGGAATATAAGAAATCATCCGCAACTAATTATATCCGCGTGGGTCGCCAGACTGGTGGCCGCTTTGAAGTCACTGGATTGGAAGATGGTCAATATGACGTTCGCGCCAGAACGATCAACAGCTTTGGCGTGAAGTCCGACTGGACAACAAACACTGGCTTTGACTTGACGGTCTTTGCGCCATCGCCTGAAGATGTGACGAACTTTTCTGGCAACGTGGTGGGCAATTCGCTTCACTTGACTTGGACACCAGTGGGCGATCTGGATTTGTCGCACTACAAGATCAGATATTCCACACTGACATCTGGCGCGACATATTCCAACGCAGTTGATCTGGTGGATAAAGTTGCGCGTCCGGGGAACAGCGTTGTGGTTCCAGCGCAAACTGGAACATATTTCATCAAAGCGGTGGATAAAATTGGCGGGCTATCAGATACCGCCACAAGCTTCGTTGTCGTGGTCGATCCAAACAACGTTGAAGAATTTAATGCGATTGAAACGCTAACAGAACATCCAACGTTCGCTGGCACGCGCAACAACGTTGTGGTGCTAACGGATGCGACTGGTAATTATCTTGCGCTAGATACAGAAGATCAATTTGACGATCAGGCGGGCAACTTCGACGATGCGTTGGGCTTGTTCGATGGTGGGCAAGGCACGATTGTTTCGTCCGGCACATATGAGTTCGATAATATTCTTGATCTTGGCGAGAAATACACAAGCCGCGTTTATCCAACATTCAACGTTGATTACCTTGACTATGTGAATGACTTCGATGGCGCACCGGGCTTGTTCGACAGTCGTGAAGGTCTATTTGATGGCGATCCAGATCAATTCGATGTGACATCAGCGAAACTGCAATTGCGCCACACTGATGATGATCCATCAGGTTCACCGACTTGGACAGATTGGCAAGACTTCATCGTCGCGGATATTTCTGCGCGTGCAATGCAGTTCCGCGTGACAATGACAAGCACAACTGGCGCAGCAACACCCGCCGTTCGAGAATTGGCCGCACAAATTGATATGCCAGAGCGAGTGGAAGCGGAAAATGACATTACATTCACGGGCAGTCGCAGTATAACATTCCCAACAGCGTTCAAGGCTACACCAGCCGTTGGGGTTGCACTGGCAAACTTGGCGGACGGTGAACGGTATGTTATAACGAATAAAAGCCGCACGGGTTTTGATATAGAAATATTCGACGGCGTAACGCAAAGCACAAATTCGGTCACTCTGGATTATGTGGCTAAAGGATACGGTAAGGAGTTGGCATAATGTCACAACACGATTTCAACATTGCGAACCAAGGTTTCCCGGCCACACGTTCGGACATCAACAACGCATTGGCGGCATTGGCCTCGACATCATCTGGGACATCTGAGCCATCCACAACCTACGCCAATCAGTTTTGGTATGACACCACCAACAACCTATTAAAATTCCGCAACGAAGCGGATAGCGCATGGTTCACGTTGGCATATCTGGATCAAGGCACAAATGAATGGGAAATCCGATCAGCGGTTATTCAGGCGGTGGATAGTGCGGGGATCACATTAAAAACTGATGATGGCACAGCGCGGGTCGTTATTCAGGACGATGGTGATGTTGCGTTCGATACGGACACATTGTTCGTTGATGCGGTGAATAATCGGGTTGGCGTTGGGACGAGTTCGCCTAGCCAAAAGCTAGAAGTCTCTGGCGGTTCTGGTGATGTAAATGCAGTCGTTACCACGACAGGGGCATCAAACCAAGCAGGTTTGACCCTAGCAAATGGAACTAGATCGTTTAGAGTGATTGGGGATGGCAGCGCAAACGCTCTTAGGATTTATGATCAAACAGCAAATTCTGAACGCCTCCGCATCGACAGCAGCGGAAATGTTGGGATTGGGACGAGTTCGCCTGATACAAAGCTACATTTAGACCAAACATCTCAGGGCAATTTCACAGAGGCAATGAGAATTAGTAACACTGGTGGTGGTGCTGATGAGGGAAACTATATTCAGTTTGAAGTGTCGAACACAAGCGGCTACGGGTCTAGAATAGGTGGTCGAAGAGAAGGTACTGGTGGGATAGGGCTTCACTTTTATACAGGTGCAATAAACTCGGCTCCCACAGAAGCCATGCGCATCGACAGCAGCGGTAACTTGCTGGTGGGTAAGACGAGCCTTGACGGTGGCGCAAGCACAGGTGTTGAGTTTAAATCAACAGGTGAAACCGCTATAGCAAGAAGCAGCGGCAGTAACGGCCCTCTTTATATCAATAGAATATCTAACGATGGTAACATTGTTACCTTCGCCAAAGACGGCTCCACTGTGGGGAGTATTGGGGTTGAGAACTCAGATCGCCTTTACATTGATAGCGGTTCTGGCAATACAGGTATTCGTTTTGATGCTGCGGCGTGGATACCACGAGATAACGGTAGCGTTTCTGATGATGGTGTAGATATTGGGTCTAATGGATCACGTTTTGACGACATCTACGCCACCAACGGCACAATCCAAACATCTGACCAAAACGAAAAGCAAGACATTGCAGAACTAACAGACGCAGAGCAACGTGTGGCTGTAGCTGCCAAAGGCTTGCTGCGTAAGTTCCGCTGGCGTGATGCTGTAGAAGAAAAAGGTGATGAAGCCAGAACACACTTTGGTATCATCGCACAAGACCTACAAGCTGCATTTACGGCTGAAGGATTAGACGCTGGTGACTACGCCATGTTCATTCACACAACTTGGACTGACGAAGAAACTGGCGAAGAAAGATCACGCATGGGTGTTCGCTACAGCGAATTACTAGCGTTCATCATTGCTGCAATATAGGAGAAACATCATGCCAGCAACATTCACATGGACTATCGCAAACGTAGAGTACAACAATGACGCTGATCAAGGCGTTACAGTTGCACACTGGCGTTGCACAGGCGTAGAAGGTGATCACACAGCGTCATCCTACGGCACAACATCACACACACCTGATCCATCTGCGGATGACTGGGTGGCATATGATGATCTGACAGAGGCAACAGTATTAGGCTGGGTGCATGGTCAGATTAACCAAGCAGATACCGAGGCTGCAATCCAAGCAAAGCTGGATGCATTAGCAAACCCAACCTCACTTAGCGGCATGCCTTGGGCTGCTGAGTAACATAAAAGGAGATCACGATGGCAGAAGATAAAAAGAAAACCATCACGATTGGCGACAAAGATTACAACGTGGATGACTTAACATCCACAGAAGTTGCATTGGTCAACCATCTGCAAGACTTAGATCAGAAGATGAACAAAATGCGCTTTAACTTGGATCAGTTGCAACTGGGTCGTGACAAGGCTTTTGAGCTTCTGATACAATCACTAGAAAGTGATAAAGCAGAGGCAGAATAAAAAATGGAAATGAGCAGCTATGTTGACGTTCTGATTGGCCTAATTATGGCTGTCGGTGCTTGGTGGTGTAAAACCCAACACGCAGAACTTCAGCGCGTCACTGTGCTGCTCAACCGCACACGCGAGGAGATCGCCAAGGAATATGTGTCTGTTAATCGCCAGCAGTCCGACATGGATCGCGTGATTGACCGCCTAGACCGCTTAGAGGGCAAGCTAGACAGGTTGATAGAGAAGTGATACGCCTATTACCGATACTACTGCTGGCTGGGTGCGCAGAGGTCAAAATGCCTACCCCTATATCGTTGCCCAGCATATGTATGGGGGAAGAAGCCTGTGAAGCTAGAAAGAACGCTGAAACACTTGCAGCAATGGGGTATCCTGATGCTGGCCTTGTTATCATGTGTAGCGATCCTTCAGTCCGAGGCGTTTTGGAGGTGGAATGCGGCTCAGATGCGTTGCAGTATCCCTGATCTTGTGGACATCAGTATGTTCTGCCCAAGACATTAACGGTGATCTGAACACAAATATCCAAGACAGCACAGTAGACAGCAACAATGCGTCAACTACTAATAACTATAATGCTACTGGGGCTGGTAGCCCTGCTCCCGTGGGTACAGCAATGGCCCCAACTGTCATGGGTGGTGGCGGTAATGACAGTTGCCTTATACCTTCTAGTCGTGGGGTACAGGTAACGCTTTTCGGTATTGCCGAGGGTAGAGCCGAACAAGACCCAGAATGCAACCGTAGAAAGGATGCAAGGCTACTGGGAACGCCGCAAGCAGTTGGTGGGCTAGGTCTACAGGTCGCAGGCATTTCGCGCATGTGCGGCGATCCTATGGTGTTTAGGGCGATGGCGCTGGCGAACACACCCTGCCCTATTATGGATGCTGACACTGGCAAGCTGCTGATCGGCAGGGAGGCCATAGAGAAGTATCGTAGCAATCCAACGGTTTTTATAGTAGGATACGCGCAAGATGTGCAGTTTTGGAATAAGCTGTTCAAGATAGGAGAGAAGTTGGATGACCTACCTACGAATGACGACAGCCCTAGTTTGTCTGACCGCTTCAGGCGCAACAGCAGAACAGACGTACAGCGATCTGGCAGCAGCCGCGAACAGCATAATGGATCAAGTCAACCTGTCACGGACGTTGGCAACGGGGGCTAGTTATTACGCTGGTGTGGGTGGCATTGCCCCTGATGGATCGGTCACACAGGCTCAGTTGGATGCTGTCATCGTTGACGCTTACAATAACGCATATAACACAGTTTTAAGCACCACATACTACGACACGCAAACCTTGCTAGAAGATCAGCATGATCTGGCGATGACAAACCTTTCCACATCTGTCGATGCCTTGGTTGACGCAACCCTGACATTTGCCACGGTGGGTGCTGTTGCAGAGATGGCAGCAGAGGCAAGTGCTGGGACGCCAGAGGATCAGATGGAAGTGCAGAGCATTCTTTCAACGACTGACATGACAATCAGTGATGCTGACGTTGCTGAATACAACGGTGCTTTGGCAGATGTTGAAAAGTATGCACAGGAAGCGGCGGGTTTCTTGGCAGCATCAGTTGACACACGGATTACAGATACGTCAGACCAGTGGGCGGCAAGCAACAGTGTCAGCGTAGCGTCATATACGTCTGTTACTTATGACGCGACAACAGACATGCTGTTTATGCAGTTTGCGAATGACACAGGTGGATACATGTCGATCCAGTTTGACGGCTACCTGACAGGCAGCTTCAAGACGGCAGAGGATATATATAACACAGGAATAGCATACGGTGGCTAGGCGTAGATCGGACAAGATAAGTTTTGATGAAGATCAGGTGGATGAAACGTCCTTCAGTGTGGGAGGCTACACGTTTAAACCTGTTCATTTCTTGGTTATCGGCCCTGTTCTTAGCGGCATCGCTACTGGCATTTATTTTGGCTATGATGCTTATAATCGGTTTCTTGATGTTGAGGCTAACATTGGGGTCGTGATGGAAGCCGAAGGCCGCATACAGGCGCTAGAACAGACTGTCGGGGATAACGATGTTGCGAACCTGCAAGCCCAGCTATCATCCATTAGCACAAACATGGCAACGATCCTAGAACAGCAGCGCACCCTGCTAGACCTAAGAAGTGCAGTGGAGAGAGCAACACTAATCACAGATGGCATTGATGATAAGCTGCGCAGAATACAAGATGATATCGACTCGACGTGGGATGCTATAGACGCATTGGAGAAACCGCTGTGAATTGGCTAGACCACGTTTTAACATTGATGGGAATTACTGCATTTCTGTTGGGCGCGGTAGCCTTTGGAGTTTACTTCATCACTATGTTAGAATTGTTTTCATTGGTTCAGGAGTTTTAAGATGACCAAAGAAGAATATGACCTAAATGGTAACGGCAAGCTGGACCCAGAAGAGCGGGAAATTATGCTTGAGGATCGTCGGCGCAAGATGGAAGATGCTGACGCAAAACGGGACGCACAGCGGCGCATGGCTTGGTTTAGTCTGACAGGTATGCTGGTTTTCCCCTTTGGTGTTGTGTTCACAGAGTGGATGCAGCTACCAAACGCAAGCCAGATGCTATCTAGCATGAGCAACATTTATTACGTCAGTATCGCTGCAATCGTCGGTGCGTACTACGGCTTCACGAACATGGGTAAAGGGCAATGATTGGTCAACTTGTAGGCCCACTGACTGAACTTGCGGGTGGCTGGCTAAAAGGTAAGGCAGATGCAGCGGCAGCGGCTAACAACCTGAAGCTGGTCGAGGCAGAGGCTAAGGCGACGATTATGAAGTCGGCAGCTACGTCTGAGGCTGAGTGGGAAAAGATTATGGCCCAAGGGTCACAGAATAGCTGGAAGGACGAATGGTTGACGGTATTGTTTTCCATACCTTTGATCCTTTCGTTCTTGCCGTTTGAGTGGGCAAAGCAGGCTGTGACTGATGGCTTTGCTGCGTTGGAAACAATGCCAAGCTGGTATAGTTATACTCTTGGCGTAATCGTAGCCGCATCGTTTGGTGTGCGGTCAGCAACTAAGTTTTTCGGAGGAAAGAAATAATGGCAAAAGGTGATGCACTAAAGATGCTGCAAAAGACTTGCGGGGTAACGCCAGACGGAGCATTTGGGCCTAATACAGCACGGGCGATCGCTGCGCATTACAAGCTGGATGCCAAGCGTGGCGCACATCTGCTGGGCCAAGCAGCGCACGAAAGCGGCAACTTTATGATTAGCGAAGAAAACCTGAACTACCGCGCGTCTACAATGTGCCGTGTGTGGCCTTCTCGCTTTGCCTCAGAGGCCGAAGCTGAACCATATGCAATGAACCCGCAGAAACTAGCAAACAAGGTTTATTCAGGGCGTATGGGCAATGGGCCAGAAAGCTCTGGTGATGGGTGGAAGTACGCTGGCAAGGGTTTTATTCAGCTAACAGGCAAAGACAACACACGTGCATTTGCAGAACATGTGGGTCGGGATAGCTTGGTTGACGATCCGTCACCGATTGCTGATGAACTAGCGATGGATAGCGCGATATTCTTCTTTGAGAAAAATGGCCTGTTTAACATTGCTGACGAAGGCGTGAATGACGACACCATCAAGCGTATCACGCGCCGTGTGAATGGTGGCTATCATGGCCTTGATGACCGCATTGAAAAGACCAACAAGGTCTACAACTGGCTAACGCAATAAGGAGATCATCATGGATTTTAGCTCAGTACAAGCCGCCAAGGGACACTTTGGCAAATCAATCTACAAGTTTGGCTTCAACACAGCCATCACCACAACAGAAGAAACTGTTTGGGACGAAGGTGGCGTTTACGCTTACCCTTCTTCAGCAGCAGTTTTGTCTGTGGTTAGCTCTGACGCAGCAGACGCAGCGGCAGGCACAGGTGCGCGCAAAGTCACAATCGAAGGGTTGGACAGCGATTATAATGTGCAGACTGTAGAGATCACTCTAAACGGCACAACAGCGGTTGCCTCAACAGAGACATTCATTCGCGTGTATCGTGCATTTGTATCTGAAGCTGGTTCTGGCGGCACAAACACAGGTGCTATCTCTATCAGCACAAGCAGCACAGTACGCGCAGAGATCAGCGCTGGGATGGGTCAAACGTTGATGGCTGTATATACAGTGCCAGCAGACTACACAGGCTACATTGTAGGCTGGACTGTTGGCTCAGGCTCATCATCAGGAAACAAATACCTAGATACTCGCTTAATCGTTCGTGACCCAGATGGCATTTTGCTGACAAAAGCACGCACAACAATCCATAACACAACTTTAATTCAGCCATTCGGCAAGGCGATTGAAGTTGCAGCTAAGTCAGACGTAGAAATCCGCGCCCAAACTTCTTCTGGCACGGATGCTGTTTCTGGAACATTTACTATGGTGTTAGAGCGTAACTAACGCTAAAAATATCGTGTGGGCGGTTTTCTGTAACGTCACGACAGTTTTTGTTGGTCGTATCAGACCCAGCTATATCCCGACACCCACTAGCAGCCGCCCACACGATTATTCCCATTCTTCACAGAATAAGCCGCACTCGAAGTCTAAATTCTTCATTGGCTGACCTTTTGCAGTAGGGTCTAACTCGTCCAAGAATATGCGAACATTTTTCACCCGCACTAGCTTTGCGCCTAGCTGTCTTGACTGCTCTGCACGCTCTGCAAACACCTCTGGGTGCATCTTGCGTACATGGTTCCAGTAAGTAGGTGAGGTTGCCTTCACACACCCAATGCAGTTGGCGTTAGGATAGCCTAGCTTATAGATGCGTGGCGGCTTTATACCGTGCTGCTGAAGCATCATGTAGCAGTCAGCCTTGTTCATCTTAGCATCAATAAGAACAGGCAGCACATTATCACGCTCTGTAATCACAAAGCGGTCATGACGATCCTTTTCCTCTACGGTAAACCCAAGCACATGATAGTCAGGGTTGTTATCAGCTTCCCACTGCTGGCGTGCTTCTTTCTTCAGGTGCATCGTGCAAGGCGCACCACGCGTGCCTGACATGAACTTGCGCTTTTCCCACACATCTACACAGCTTGCGCTGGGGTATTTATGATTGGTGGCAAACTCTATGTCATGCTGCAACCACTCTTGCACGTCATCCAGAAAGCGCCTGTTATCGGCATCTTCTTCTGCAATGGGGTTGTTGATGATACGCACATTATGCGTACCACTGTATTTTTGTAGCGTCAGATATGCGGCGACAGCACTTGCTGCACCACATGAAAACCAGACTGCTATTGTTGGCTTTTCCATTTTACACTCACTTAATAAAATACTTAGCTTTCCAATATCGCACGCTGCTTTCACTGATGTTTAGTTCGCGTGCTATCCAAGCATTTGTTTTACGCTCACGCACCCACTGCCGTATTTGCTCTAAGCGTTCTGGATTGTAAGTCCCAACACGTCCTTTAGGGTTCTTAGGAAGTGGTGCCTTTTCGCTTTCTAAAAGCGTATGTCTACCCCATGCGCGACGATGCGCAGCACGTTCCTGAGCGGCTAATTCAGCCCATGCTATTGCATCTGTCATACTGGCGCACCCGTCACGTCATCACGTTCACGTTTCATAGTTTCCACCATATGCTCTGCTAATACCTGTATCGCATCAATATGCACTTGTGCGGCCGTTGGGTTGGCTCTTGCGGCTTTGCAATGCTTTACGATTTGATCCAGATAATTTGCGATGTCTTGGTCTGTCATTTTTCCCTGCTCCTCTTACAAACTTTTCAATCCAACATGGGCTACAAAGGTGAAGATAGTCGTCGTGAATTACAACGGCATCTGCACCGCAATGCTTACATGGCTCTTTATTCATTATGTGCCTTTCTTGCTATCTATACGCTATCATTACGATTGCACTTGACACCATGTCAAGCATTTTGTTATCACTCTGCTATCAAAATAGGAGACACAAATGGAATTACATCCGTTGATGGTACGAGTAGACCCTAAGATTGTCGAGGGTATGGCAATCATTAAGGTTCGTACACGCGATAGTTACGCAAAGCAGGCTGAACAAGCATTGCGTGATTGGGTTGCCAAACATGGCCTACAGTTGGAGCAGCCGAACCCAGATGGCGAATAGTCGAGCAAAGGGAGCTAAATGGGAGCGCGATCTGGCGAAGATGCTGTACTTGGAGTTAGGCATCAGCTTCAGTCGCAACTTAGAGCAATACCGCACAGCAGAAGGCGGTGATCTAATCCCAGACGACGACAGCTTTCCCTTTTCCATTGAGGCTAAACACTACGCAACAGGTCGCGGCTGCAAGAAAGAATGGTGGGCGCAATCAGAAAAGGCAGCAATCGCTGCTGGCAAAATGCCATGCGTTATCTACAAGTATGACCGCTACCCGCCACGGGCAGTCGTCAGCTTGGAGCCTATCGCAAAGATGTATGGCAGCAAAGACGATGGGCAACAACTGGTGGAACTAACAATAGAGGGGTTCTGCTATCTAAGTCGGGAATTGATGAATGAGTGAAGTAAAAGAAACATGTCAAGAGTGCAAATTTTGGGTTAGTTCGTCTACGGATAGATTGGCGGGTGAATGTAGAAGATACCCACCAACCGCAAAAGTTCATTATGATTGGGAACATAGTTACTTTGAGATCGTAACAACGTTTGAGGATTTCTGCGGCGAATTTAAAAGAAGCGATCAGAATGAACAAGCTAGCAGCTTGAAGTTGACCGCAGAAAAAGAAATGCGTGCTGATTTTGGGAACATCTCCAAAATGACTTTAAACAGATGGTACAAGAAAGGATTTCCAAGACCGCTTGTAATTAATGGGCGCAATTACTGGACAGGCGAACAGTTAGAAAACGACATTCCTGAATGGTTTGAGAAAATGCACAAAGCATCAGAACAAGGTCAAAGTGAATGATACGTGATGACATGACAAACGAGGAATACCACGCACACCACGCGGTAAGTTCCTCTGACGTAAAGGCAGTCTTAACGTCATCTGTGTGGCACTGGAAGAACGCAGTGCATAAGGAAACGCCAGCAATGCAGCGTGGCACAGCCGTGCATGACCTTGTGCTGGAAGGCGGTCACAACACTGTACGTGGGCCAGAAACGCGCAGAGGCAATGCTTGGAAGGACGCAGTGGAAGAAGCCGCTGGTAAAGTCGTGCTGCCTGAAAAGGAATACGATGAAGCAGAAGCAATCGCTCAGGCACTAATGGCTGACCCAGCCTGCGCCAAGCAGTTGTTAATGGAAGGTGCGCTAAAAGAGCAAAGCCTGTTTGTCACCTGCCCACAGACAGGGCTAGAATTGCGCTGCCGTCCTGACTTATACAATCCTTCTGATTGCGTCATGTCTGACGTAAAGACAACCACAGACGCATCGCCAGCAGGTTTTCTGCGCGAGGTGTACAAGTGGCGATATGACGTACAAGGCGCGTTCTACAGCTATGTCGCGGAGCTTGCTGGCTGGAAGGTTCGGCACTTTACGTTCCTAGCTGTAGAAACAAGCTTGCCATACGCGGCACACATGCACGTTATGGGCATGGAAGCATTAGAAGTAGGGCGTAGAGACATGATGCGCACACTTGAAAAGATAGCTGAAGCCAAAGCAAAGGATGACTATTCTTTGGATTGGGGGAAGTTTACAATGGTTCACCCACCTGCGTGGGTAACAGCCGAGTGAAGCGGTACTTCACAGCCATAAAAGGAGAAAGAAATGGCAAATCCAGACTTTAAAAAAATCGTACTAAAAGATGCAACGTTGCAGTGGCCTAAGCTAGATCAGTGCTACCGCTTCAACAGCATCGAAAAACGGTCTGAGCCTGCTGCACAGAACGCACAGGGCGCATCATGGTCATGTGGTGTCCTGATGTCAGCAGAAGAAGCTAAAGCGCTCTGGGGGGAGTTGCAGGCGCATTACAAAGACTGCCAAACCCGCAACACAAAGCTGCCCAAGTTTAGCACAGTGTTCGGCATGAAAAAGCGTGAGGATGGCTTAGTCACCTTTACAGCTAAAAAGAATGGCACTAGCCGCGCTGGGCAGCCAAACGAAGCGCCAAAGGTTTTGGCAGGCGACCTGTCGCCCTTAGAAGATCGTCGCCTTTGGTCAGGATCAATGGGCAACATGCGCGTCATCGCATACCCTGTGCAGTCGCCACAAGGCGAAGGTGGTATTTCATTGCTGCTTGACACAATACAGGTCACTAAGGCAGTCTACGACAGCGCACAGAACGACGACGACTTTGCGCCAGTTCAAATGCAGACCGAAAAAGTTGAGGTGGAGCAGTCCAATGACGATCCATTCGGTTTGCCGCCAATTAAAGAGCAGCAATCAGCAGCTATGGCAAATGATCTGGACGATGAAATCCCGTTCTAAATGAAAAGTGGCCCAGCGTCTTGTGAGGATACGCTGGGCCTAGAATGCAATCCAGATGTCTGAGCAGGATTAGGGGAATAATACAAGATATGGCTGACAAAAGTAAATACCCAACAATATATTGGGACGAATACGCCGACAAAATTATCACAACAAAAAATCTAAAGCAGACCGTGAAGGGCGAATTTCACGGCAGTTGTCCCGCCTGCGGCGGTGAAGATCGCTTTTGGATTTTCCGTAAGTCAAACGGTGAACTAGGAGTTCATTGTCGGCAGTGCGAGGATTTTGCTGGCATCATGGATGAATTGCGCCATGACGGGGTACTGCCAACAGAGTACGAGCTGGAACAGGCTAAACCCATCGCGGTCAACGATTTGTCGGACTTCAAGGCTATAGAGCCATACCATGTGCGCAAGAGTGTCGAGCTATTTAATGCGAAGCAAGACGGCATGAACATCATTGTGCCGATTGTGGACATCACGGGAAAGCGCGTGAACAAGCAGACAATCAAGCCTGATGGCGAGAAACGGTTTGACCCTAAGCCTGCACCAGTAGAAGAGTGCTTTAACGTGTTAAACGGGCCGCTGGAAGGCGTTTGCTATATCGCAGAGGGTTGGGCCACGGCTGCATCTGTTGCCATGTCCACCCAGCGCCCAGCAGTGTTTGCGCTAAACTCTGGCAATTTGCCAAAGGTGGCTGAGCTTTTGCTACGGGAGCGACCTGAGTGCAAGTTCATCGTGGCGGCAGACAATGACGATGCTGGAATAAAGGCAGCGAAGGAAACGGGCCTACCCTACCGCGCACCACGCGAAAGCAAGTGGGACTGGAATGACGTTATGGTCAACCACGGGCCGCAGGCTGTCGTAAAAGAGTTAAAGCGGGTGCGCTTACCTAAGCCGCTGTTCGTGCCGCTGGGCGACTTAGAATTTAAGGCACCAGAGTGGCTGATAGATGGCATGTTAGAGGCAAACACATTCAGTGTGTGCTTTGGTTCACCAGCAGCAGGTAAGACTTTCCTTACCTTGGATATGGCTTTGTGTATCGCAACAGGTAAGGATTTCCATACCCATCCAGTCAAGCAGGGGCCAGTATTCTACATTGCTGGCGAAGGTCACAACGGCTTTGCGAGGCGTGCAGCAGCATGGTCTAAGGCAAACCATATTCCCCTACAGGGTGTGCCGTTCTTTAAGTCTAGTCGCGCAGTTATCATCACGGACGACAGCAGCGTGGCAGAGCTGATCGACACGATAGACGAAATGGTGCAGCAGCATGGCGAACCCCAGCTTATCGTTATCGACACCCTAGCGCGATCTATGGGTGCGGCTGACGAAAACAGCACTAAAGAGATGGGTGCTGCGATCAGGGCGATAGACGAATGCAGGGACGCATATGATTGCACTGTGCTGGCAGTTCACCACACAGGCCACGGCAACAAAGATCGTGCGCGTGGTAGCTCCGCTTTGCTGGGCGCAGTCGATGCCGAGTTCATGGTAGACAAGTGGTTTCAAGACGAAGCCTGCGCTAAGGTTGAGGTGAAGTTCACCAAGATGAAGGATGCCAAAATCCCTGAGCCGATGAATTTTATTCACAAGGAAGTTGATCTTGTGGGTGCTGATCAGCAGGAGACAACCAGCGTAGTTTTGGAGCCGATTGACGACAGTAGACCCAAGGGTCAGGAGCAAGATGTGCCAGATAGTGTAGCGCTGTTCCTGTCTGCATTTGACGAAGCAAAAGGCGTTGGGCAGAAGGCGGTTGAACGCAAAAAAGTGCGGGACATACTGTACAAATCGCTGCCTAACATAAAAGAGGACAGTAAGCGTAAAGCCATGAATAGGGCCATAAATACGTGTAAAGAGGATGGCCTAATTTCTACTGATAAAACAATGATTTACGACGAGCGGGACATTGGGACATAAGCGGGACAGTCACGGACATGTCCCGTTGACAGTAAACGGGACGGACGGGACACACCCCTATAGGGGTGTCCCACTGTCCCAACTGTCTGCAAAGTTGGCGAAGATTAATTGTTTGCTGGAACTAGAAGGTTTTGCCAATCGCCGCAGATATGTGCCTTGGTTGCCGAAGTGGACAGACGAGGAAAAGGCGCTTATCCTTCAGCGCAAGACAGAGTTGGAGCAGGCTAATGACGACGACTGGTGATAAAATCTACTGGCACGTCTATGAGCATGAAGATGTGCTGAAGGTATGGCGTGGCAATGCCCTGCTGGCAGAGATACCCAGCGACGAATTTCCGCACATGATTTTGCAGATGGCAAAGTGCCTGAAGAACAAAGATAGCAAAATGCAATAATTTATGCTAGACATAGGGTGAGGCATAAGTGTAACCTCTCCCTGTCGAGCATGTTCGCCTTTCTTACATGCTTATCTTTTTTGCCTCATACTGCCCTGCGCTTTGCGTGGGGCTTTTTTATGCTACCCTTGGCGTGAGCTTTTTCCACGGTATGGTCTGAGCTTTTTCCACGGTGGGGTAAAATGGCAGTACAAGGTCGGGCTTTTTTTATGCTACCCTTGGCGTGAGCTTTTTTCACGGTATGGTCTGAGCTTTTTCCACGGTGGGGTAAAATGGCAGTACAAGGCGGGTTTTCTTTCACGGGCAACACAGACCGCGTGGTCAATCGTTTGAACAACATGGTCAATCGACAGTTGCCGTGGGCAATGGTCACAACACTGAATGGCACGGGTAAGGTGCTGGTTAGCCAAAACCGCATCCACATGAAGCAAAAGCTGGACAAGGCAAACAAGTTTACCTTGAACGCTTACTACTTCACACGCGCCAGCAAAGCGCGTCCACAGATACATGTGAAGCGTAAAGATGCTCAGCGCGGCAGGCATTACCTAGAAGTGCTGGACAAGAGCCGTAAAAGCCCGATCAGGACGCAGAAGGGCGTTGAGATACAGTTTGACCGTGGCGCAGATAGTTTGCCTTATGACGGCAACCTGCGTGCTGTGCTGCCTACCAAGCGTACAGGCGGCAAATACAACCGCATAAACATGGGGCAGATCAATAAGGTCAAGGCAGGCATGAAGGGCTATAGCAAGTCTGGTGAGCGATACTTCGTGGCACCTAAGCATAGCCTGCGTAAGTTTGGTGGCGGTAACGCGACTGGCGGTATTTATCGCGTGCGTGGCAAAGGCAAGCCGCAAAAGATGTTCCACATTCTCGACTATCTGCCGAAGTATCCAGTGCGCACAGACTTCTACGGCGTGATGAACCGCCACGCGAAGTCATACTTTGAAGGCACCTTCCAGAAAAATCTGCGCCAAGCGATCCGCACGGCTAAACTTTACTGAGCTTTTTCCACGGTAGGGTGAGCTTTTTCCACGGTGCAGCCTGAGCTTTTACCACGGTGGGGTGAGCTTTTACCACGGTGGGTCAAAATTTTTTCGCCAGCACCCGCTTTTTTCCGTTTTTCTGCTGATTTTGTGGGGTGTTTTTTGCGTGCCAAAGTGCAGCGCGAGCGCCATGTTTTAAGGCTGCTGCGGCTGTGGCCTGTGATTTTTTTTGTTGCAAGTGATAGCAAAATGATTAAGTAATGATTGCACAACAAAAACGAGAGGCAAAAAAATGACTAAAGAAGAATATGCAATTCTATTCATTTTTGGCGCGGCTATGGTCGTGGCAGGCATGAACATCGACAAGTTAATGAACATCTAAGAAAGGCAAAAAAGATGAAAGCGAAAATCCAAAAACTTAACACTTATGAAAACTTGGGCGAGAAGCGCAATAAGGTTGGGCATAAGTTCGCGGCTCAATATTCGGTAATTGACCCCACGGACGGGAGCCAAATTGTGATCGTTCGTGTATATGTCACAGGCAGCACACACCATGTGTGCGCGTGGTTCCATGGAAACGTTGATCACGGCAGCGGCTACGGTCGCGCGGGTGGTTACGGTTACTGCAAGACAAGCGCGGCTGTCGGTGACGCATTAGAGGCGGCAGGTGTCGAGCTATCCGAGCCTATCCACGGACGCGGAATTAGCATGGTTCGCGATGCGCTAATGGCGGTTGGTAAGAAGCTAACAGGCAAGCGCAAGTTATTCTTTCACACAGCGTACGCATAGGAGGCAGCATAATGTTAAGCAGATTACAGCAACACGCACCCGACCTTCCATTCTATTTTCAAATGCATGAATGCCAAGATAAGTCCCACAAATTGTGGGACGCTTACCACGGCGCAGGGGCGGCAATCATCTTGACGCACGGCGACGACATCATTGATTTGGTATATGTCGAAAGCGACTACCAAGCCATCAAGCAGGTGTTCTATTGGTACATGCAAAACGAGGACAAAGAGAGCCGCGTTTGGTTCGGCATGTGTAGCTGCACTAGCTTCTGTGACCCGCTGTTAATTGATCGCGGATGGGCGCAGAATAGCGAGGATCGCTTGGGCGTTCACAAGATGGTTGAGCATGGCACAAAGCACCGTTTCATGGGGTACACTAATGACTAATTATCCAAGATTTTCTCGGTGGTTTGACGACTACGACAACAGCGAAATTTTCCGCAGCACCTTGACGCGTTTTGAGCGCTTCGGGGTTGCTGACCTATCGTGGAAAAATGATACTTGCCCGAGCATGGGCAACAAGTGGGCGCGGCTGTGGATTGATTACGCAGACCCGCAGAAGCGCGAGAATGACAGCATGTCACAGTTCAGCGTGACCACGTATGACGAGTTGGAGAACATGACCTCAATACGCGAGTTCGACGATATAATTGACGCGATGATTTACTTTCGGAGTATGATATGACGCAAGAAAAATTTGACACGATAGTCAGAGCTTGTGGCCTAGTTGTTATGATAACAATGCTAGTCACACTGTAAAACGAGAGCCGCGCCACCGAGCGCGGTTTTTCTTTTCCTATCGCCGCGCCATTGTGCGCGGTTTTTTATTGCCATTTTGTGCTATGCCCTGAGAGGCGATATAAGGCCCGCTGGCGCGCCAGCAAATTTTTGGCTATGTGATATCATTATGCTATCAAACATGCACTCAGTCGGCTTCTCTGTGGCTCTCAGCGCATAACATCAACCGCAGATCATAGCGAATTGACGGCTTGCAAGTGGTCAATCGGTCATCAGGCCATGAAAAATCGCCTGAGAAAATATTTTTTTGCCCATTCCTGACCTGTCGCAAAACCTGCCGATAAAAAGGTACTTTCAGCACGTCGGGCATACGGGTAGTTCGCACCACAATTTTTTCCTAGTCACGAGATACCATAAGTGGGGTTCTGGTACTACATATTGTATATTGCATAATGATAGCGTATAGATAGCACATGAGCGACAAATCGAAAAAGTGGGTCACGCAAGCTGCATTGGCAGAGGATTTAGAGGTTTCGCTAACCACAGTCCGCGACATGACCCAGAAAAACATACTTAACCGCACAACAAACGGTTACGATCTGCGCCAAGCACGCTTGGATTATATTGCGCACCTACGCGAGATGGCTGCTGGCAGATACTCGGGCGAGTTGAACCTGCAAGAGGAGCGTGCGCGTCTAGCTAAAGAGCAGGCTGACGCTAAGGAAATGGAAAACATGATTGAGCGCGGCGAGTTGGTTTACATTGACCATATCGTAAAGCGTTTTGAGAAACAGCTAATCAAGTGTAAAACTAAGTTATTAGCTGCCCCTACGAAGATCGCGGCAGAAGTGCATGCTGCGGCTGACGTGAAGGAGGCGAAAGCAATCATGGAAGAAGCGATTGAGGAAGCACTAAATGAGTTGGTTGGATACGATCAAGACGACGAACAAGAGGAAGCTGGATCGCAGGCTGACGGCAACGTTACGCAAGACGATGGCACCCCCGCCAAAGCTGACGGTAAGTGAGTGGGCTGATCAGTTTCGACAACTATCGTCTGAGAGTTCTGCTGAAGCAGGCAAATGGTCTACATCGCGTGCGGAATACCAGCGTGGCATGATGGATGCTATCAGTGACCCTGATATTGAGACAGTTGTGCTGATGACTGCTGCGCAGATTGGCAAGACTGAGCTTATCAATAATGTTGTTGGCTTTCACATCCACCAAGACCCAGCGCCTATGCTGGTTGTACAGCCTACATTGGAGATGGCGCAGACGTGGAGTAAAGACCGTTTAGCGCCTGCCATCCGTGATACGCAGGTTTTGTGGGACAAGATTGGCGATCCTAAGAGCCGCAGCAGTGGCAACACAACACTGCATAAAGTGTTTTCTGGCGGTCATGTTACTGCATGTGGTGCTAACTCGCCATCCAGCTTGGCATCGCGTCCATGTCGATTGATCTTGTGCGACGAAGTTGACCGTTATCCTATCTCTGCTGGCACAGAAGGCGATCCAGTATCGTTGGCGAAGAAGCGTGCGACGACATTCTTCAACAAGAAGATCATTCTGGTCAGCACGCCGACTGAGCAGGGTGCTTCGCGCATTGAGGCTGCATATGAAGAGAGCGATAAGCGCAAGTTTATGGTGCCATGCAAGCATTGTGAGAGCGAAGTTGAGCTAAAATGGGCAAATGTGCGCTGGGACGAAGGTAAACCGCACACTGCGGAGCATATTTGCCCTGAATGCGGTGTCGGAATGAATGACGCTGATCGTTTTCGGGCTATTCGGCAGGGAAGATGGGTAAAAACGGGTCAAGGTGACGGAAAAACGGCTGGTTTTCACATTTCTGCGTTATATTCGCCTTGGACGAACCTTCAGGACATCGTTTTGGACTTTATGGCGGCAAAACGTGACCCAATGCGTCTAAAAACATGGGTAAACACGACTTTAGGTGAAACTTGGGTCGATCAGGGCGAAACTTTGGATGAATTTGACCTAATTGAGCGCCGTGAGGACTTTGGCGACGAGTTAGACAGCGAAATACTGCTAATTACGGCTGGCGTTGACGTTCAGGATGACCGTTTGGAGTATGAGATCGTTGGCTGGGGTCGTGGAGAGGAAAGCTGGTCTTTGGATTACAATGTGATCTATGGCGATCCTTCTAGCGTAGAATTATGGCACCAGTTGGATGAAGTGTTGCAACAAAAGTTCGTACATAGCACGCAGGGCGAGATGATTATCAGATCAGCCTGTATCGACAGTGGTGGTCACTATACGCAGCAGGTTTACAACTATGTGAGGCCGCGTGCAGGTAAGCGTATCTTTGCGATCAAGGGTATTGGCGGTGAGGGCAAGCCGATTGCGGGTAGGCCGACCAAAAACAACATCGGAAAGATCAATTTGTTCCCTGTTGGCGTTGATACGGCA
>FUIF01024333.1_pt1 | contig 30999 bp, 34 predicted proteins | sample 1003461 | NCBI WGS metagenome assembly FUIF01 (sample SAMEA80401918, study PRJEB19352) | marine metagenome
CGCAACGGCGAAGACTTATCTGTAACTGATACTGTGGCAGCACTCAAAGGTATTCCAACTCGTGACGAGTTAATGGAGTTACTTCGCAAAGAAGTAGTTGTAGTTACATTTAAGAAACTAAATGGTGACGAGCGTACAATGCCTTGTACATTAATTCCACAGTTTCTTCCACCTGCTAAAAAGGACGATGCAATCACTCAAAAGAAAGTTCGAGAGATATCAGACAAGGTCTGTGCAGTGTGGGCAGTTGAATCAACAGGATTTCGTAGTTTCCGATATGATCGTGTAACTAAGATAGAAGTTATTGACAAGGCAGACTATAAAGTAAGACTAGGTGAATTTTGGAAACAGGTTGACCTTGCTACTGAGTGATGTTATACTAACAATATGTTAAAGGCAAATATAAGAGGCAATGATTTGAAAGATAAAGTAATATTAGTAGACTGTGACGGCGTACTCCTTGATTGGGAATATGCATTTGATCAATGGATGTTGCGACACGGATACCCCGTTGTTATTCCAAACATCTATAAAATGAACGAAAAGTATGGTCTAGAAAAAAGCGAAGCCAATCGACTCGTAAGAATGTTTAACGAAAGTGCTTCAATACGTAAGCTACCTCCATTGCGAGATGCTATTCATTATGTTAAAAAGCTACATCAAGAACACGGATATATTTTCCACGCTATTACTAGTTTAAGTAATGATGATTATTCACAACACTTGCGTACAAAGAATTTACGTGAACTGTTTGGGGATAGTGTTTTTGAAAAATATGTATACCTTGATACCGGCGCTGACAAAGACGACGAGCTTATTAAGTATGCAGGAACTAATTGTTACTGGGTTGAAGACAAGCCACAAAATGTAGACTGCGGTATGGATTTTGGACTAGAAGGTCTTCTAATTGCACACACGCATAACGAAGATTATAGCGGTGAAGCAAGACGTGTTAACAACTGGAAAGAGATCTACGAGATTGTGACAACTTAATGCAGATTTATGTTGAATCATTATTTCCTACGGGTGTAATGATTATTGATAACTTTATTGACGAACACGAGTGTGATGAGATACTTACTTACATTCGTGGTTTAGATATGCATCAACAAGACGATACTGTTCCTGTTAATGCAAAAAGTTCTTTTGACGGTGTAACAGACATTGTAAAAGATATATCAAAACATACAGCAGTAGATGATTTTTATGATCGTACTACATTTGCACTTAATGAGTATGCAAACGTAATTGGCCAGCCTGAGCTTAAACTAAGCAACAGTTGGTCTCATATACAATACGAAGGCAGTTATGTTGTAGATCATACTCATCCAAATTCAAAAGTTTCCGGAGTGTTATATCTAAACACTTCTAAAGATAGTAACAACCTAATTTTTAAGAATCCGAATCCGTATTCTAAAATTGATGCACCGGTTAAAGGTACTGACTTTAATTTTACAATAAACGAGATTCCGGTAGGGAACGGACGATTAGTTATGTTTCCAAGTTGGTTAGAACACGGTTCTAATTATAACATTAATAAAACACAAGGGAGAACTATGATTAGTTTCAATAGTTTAGTAAAATGAAAACACTATTAATAACAACATTAGCCCTAGGGCTAACAACTACCACTGCATTTGCAGAAACAGTAACAGATCATTACAAGACTGTTATTAATCAAACACCTTACACTGTAGAAGTGTGTAAAGACGTACAACTCCGCGGAGGTGCCAGTACAGGCGATGCACTATTTGGTGCGCTCATTGGCGGAGCAATTGGTAACCAGTTTGGCAAAGGCGATGGCAACAAAGCCGCTACTGTACTAGGTGCAATTGTTGGTGCAGACGTTGCTAACAAGCGTGGTAATAAGCCAGGTGGTACACAACGACAGTGTCAAACTGAAACACGTTACAAAGAACAATCACGAGAGGTTTATAGTCATAGCGTAGTAACATTTACTACAGATGGTAAACAATATTCTTTAAGATTTGTAAAATAATCATTGACTTTTATAATTAAGATGTTATTATAAAAGTAAGCTAATAGGAAGTATGGCTGAGTGGCTTAAAGCGGCGGATTACTAATCCGTTGAACGTTCATAGCGTTCCGTGGGTTCGAATCCTACTACTTCCGCCAAAGACGTGTTAAGGTTGCTCCTTAACTAGTATGGGTTAGCAAGTCCCATATGATGAGAAGTGATGTCGCAATCACAACAAAAGGCTCGATGCAAGTATGCCGGCAAGTGTTTGTCGTTAGTGCGAAGGGGCGGAGCAGGCATAGTCTGTGTTGAAACCGTTAGCACATACACAAACTAAATTGCGGGTGTTGTGTAATGGTAAGACCTTAGCCTTCCAAGCTAATGATAGGGGTTCGATTCCCCTCACCCGCTCCAACTACCTTAGAAAGGTGTATACGAATTGGGAAAAGTTTTTGTTGAAGAAGCACTGTTAAAAACAGGTCTTGGTAGAGTAGAAATGGTAGGCGTAATTGCATACTTAATTAGAACAAAACGAGCAAGTGGACAAGCAGATGCAATACAACGCATCGAAGCAGGAGAGTTTGATCATTTAGATATACAAGAAGAAATGATTAAATCTTTACAAACGGAGTTGCCCGAAACAGTTGAAGAGACTGTCCAAGAAGACTAAGTACGTTATGGTAAAGAAGTGTCCAGAATGTAAATTTGAATTAGACAGTAACGAGTTCTGTCCAATTTGTAGAGTAAAAAGATAACGCCGCAATAGCTCAGTTGGTAGAGCAACTGATTTGTAATCAGTAGGTCCCGAGTTCGAATCTTGGTTGCGGCACCAGTTACTGGCAATGGGGAGTAGCCAAGCGGTAAGGCAACAGGTTTTGATCCTGTGTATCGTAGGTTCGATTCCTACCTCCCCAGCCAACAGTTTATGTCGGTGAAGTGTTATGGTAGCACGTCAGTCTCCAAAACTGAAAGCTGGGGTTCGACTCCCTGCACCGATGCCAAACTATAGGGCCTTTAGCTTAGTTGGTTAAAGCTATCCGCTCATAACGGATTGATCGCTGGTTCGAGTCCAGCAGGGCCCACCATCTTTTCGGTTGACTTATCGTATATAATCGTATATAATAGTATATATTAATTAGGCAACTAGAGGCACAGACAATGGGAAAGATATTCGTAATAAGTGATACTCACTTCAACCACGCAAATATCCTTGGGTTTAAAGACTACATTGGTAAGCCTTGTCGTGAGTTTGATAACGTAGATCAAATGAACGAAGCAATGATGGACAACTGGGTAAGTGTTGTTGGTCCAAAAGATACTGTTATCCACTGTGGTGATGTTCTTTTTGGTATGGACAAAGCTGACTGGTTGGCTGCAAACTTTGCAAAGTTACCTGGTAAGAAAAGGCTTGTTGTTGGTAACCACGACAACTTGAAAATACTTGCTCCGTTCTTCAAGGATATGCAGATGTGGATTGATATGAGCGACAGAGGTTTGTTGTTTACACACACTCCACAGCACCCAAGCACACTTGCAGAAACACACAGGTTTGGCGAAGATGCCGTAGTTAACGTTCACGGACACATACACACAACTCCTTCACCAGAAGGACCATACAAGTGTGTTTGTGTTGAGCAGATCAACTACACTCCTGTAGACATTGAGGACTTGAGGGCGTAATGGCTAAAAGTATTAGACGCCCTCAAGCACCAAAACAACGTAACTGGGTTGCGAAGGCAGTACGGGACTTAGATGGTCCGTACCGTCCAAAGAAATTCAAAGATAAAACTAAAAATAAAAGACCTAAACATATCAAATTAGATTGGGACGAATAGATGAGATTAGCAAATTTAAATATGAAAAAAACCACAACACCATTAGGCGTACAAGCAAAAGTACAGTTTAGTGGTTTTATGTTAAGCATTATACAAAATGAAGTATCATATGGTGGCAGCAAAGGCTTGTATGAAATTGCTGTATTCAGCGATGGTGATCAAGTAGAACTTCCAGGCATTACTGAAAAAGGTGACTCGGTAAAAGGCTTCTTGACAGAATCAGAAGTTGATGCTATACTAACTAAAATGCACACAATAACAGGCACCGCAGGAAGGCAACTATGAAAACACAACCACAAGACATTATTAAGCGTTTAGAAGATCATAACGGTCGACTAGAAAAAGAAACAATTATATTCGGCGCAATGGGCGAAGGATTAGATGAATTTTTTGAAGGTGTTACAATGGCACTTGACCCACTTGTAACATTTGGTGTTAAGCAAGTTCCAGAACGTGACGAAACACCTGAGCGTGGACAAGGTCTTATTTGGAGAGATTTCAAAGTACTTGCCAACCAACTTATCAATAGAGAGCTTACAGGCCACGCGGCACGTGATGCTATTGAATTGGTAATGAGTGTTGCTACTGTTGAGCAGTGGAATGGATTCTATCGTAGAATTTTAATCAAAGATTTGCGTTGTGGTGTGAGTGAGAAAACAATAAACAAAGTTGCTAAAAAGTTCGACGGCAAGTATAGCATACCTACTTTTACTTGTTCACTTGCACACGACTCAGCTAACCACGAAAAGAAGATGGTTGGTAAAAAGCAAATAGAAATTAAACTAGATGGCGTAAGAGTTATTACTATTATCCAAGGCGACAAAGTAGAAATGTTTAGTCGTAACGGAAAACAGTTTCATAACTTTGGACACATCATTGCAGAAATTGAAGCTGTAATTAAAGATCACCCTGTACCTTATCCGCTCGTATTAGACGGAGAAGTAATGAGTGCTAACTTCCAAGACTTAATGAAGCAAGTACATCGCAAAGACGGTAAGCAATCAACTGATGCTGTACTACACTTGTTTGATACTATTCCATTAGGTTGTTTCCAAAACGGATCTTGGGATAAGCCACAGAGCTTTAGGAGCCTTATTACTAACCATTGGGTACGTGATCATCAAGCAACACTACAGCACGTACAAGCGTTAGACTGGGAAGATGTTGACTTGGACACTACAGAAGGCCAAGAACGCTTTGTAGCGTTGAATAAGCAGGCCGTTGAAGGTGGTTACGAAGGTGTTATGATTAAGGACGTTGATGCTCCTTATGAATGTAAGCGTACACACGCTTGGCTTAAAGCAAAGCCATTTATTGAAGTGACGTTGGAGGTAAAGGATGTCGAAGAAGGCACAGGAAGAAACGAGGGAAGACTTGGTGCAGTTGTTTGTGAAGGCACTGATGACGGAAAGAAAATTAATGTTAATGTCGGTAGCGGCTTTAGTGATGCTAATCGTGACGACTTTTGGAATAGTCGCACTGATATCGTTGGTCAGCTAGTAGAGGTTAGAGCAGACGCTGTTACACAAAACCAAGACGGCACATACAGCCTACGTTTTCCACGTTTTAAGACTTTTCGAGGCTTTGAAGTAGGCGAAAAGCTCTAAATACCTTGACTTTTAAAGTATAAGGCTATATAATACATTATAACTTAAATTAAGTTCAAGGATTCATATGACTGATAATTTTAAATTACTATCAGATTCGGACCATATTCGCAAACGGTTCTCAATGTATGGCGGAAGCCAAGTAGTACAACAAGAAGAAGCGTTTATTAATGCCGAGTTTAGAAAAGTAAACATTGTAGGCGGACTGATTAAAATCATTAACGAGATTATTGATAACTCTGTTGATGAACACGTTCGTACAAATAAACAATTTGCTACTCGCATTGATATTGATGTAGAAAACGATGGCACTATTGTAGTAAGCGACAACGGTCGTGGTATTCCTAGTGTAGAGATTGACACTCCTGATGGTAAAGAATATCAAATGGTGAGTGCGTTTACAAGAGCTAGAGCAGGCTCAAACTTTGATGATGACAATCGTGAGTCAATTGGTATGAACGGTGTTGGCTCAATGATTACATTTGTAACGTCCAGCAAGTTTGATGCTAAGAGTAGCGATGGCAAACTACAAGTACAGCTAGTAGGCAAGAACGGACAAGTTGATCGTATCCGTACAAAGGAAACTGCACTAAAAGGCACAACAGTTAAGTTCCGTCCTGACTATGAATTCTTTGGTATGGAGAACATTGACGAAGCACACACTGCAATTATTGAAGAACGTGTACGTTCACTTGCACTAGCATTTGACACAGTACGCTTCCGTTTTAATAAAAAGATTGTTAGACTAAAATTTGCAGACTACTTTGGCGAGTGTGATATCTTCCAAACAGAGAAAGCAACGTTTGGTATTGCAAAGTCAGATGGATCACATCAGACACACAGTCTAGTAAATGGACTAGGTGTAAAGAGTGGTACACACATTGATCACTTCCTTTCAACTATTATGCAAGACTTGCGTGATGCACTAAAGCGCCGCAAGAAAGTAGACATTACAGCCGCACGACTCAAGCAACACTTGCGAGTACACGCTATTGTAAACGGCTTTCCTGCACTAAAGTTTGATTCACAAACAAAAGAACGTGTAACAAATAGTGCGGCAGAGTGTCGTGAAGCTATTGGTGAAATTGACAGCAAGAAGATTATCAACAAGTTAATGAAGAATGAAGACTTGATTGATGAGATTTGTGCATACACTAAAATGCAAGAAGACTTGGCTGCTAAGAAAGACTTAGGCAAACTTGAAAAGAAAAAGAAAGTAAAGTCAGACAAATACTTTGCGGCAATTGGACACAGAACAGATAGAATATTTGTAGTAGAAGGTGACTCAGCTAGTGGCGGATTAATTAAATGTCTAGGACGCAAAGGTAATGCGTTTTATGCACTCAAAGGTGTTCCGCTTAATGTACTAGAAGTATCACATCAGAAGTTTAGTGCAAACAAAGAGCTGACAGAGTTGTATTCAATTATTACAACGTATCCAGATGCTGAGATTTGTATTGCTACTGACGCTGATGCTGATGGAAGTCGTATCCGCGGACTAGTATCTCTGTTTATGTTTAAGTATTTTCCAGAGCACCTAAACAACGGCAAGATGAAGATTCTACGTACACCTATTGCAATTGGCAAAAAGAACAACGAAGTAAAAGAGTGGGCATATACATTTGCAGATGTAAACAAGATTGATCACAAACTAGACGTAAGCTATGTAAAAGGTTTAGGTAGTTGGAGTGAGAAAGACTTGAAGCACATTATCAATCAAGACACAATGGATGAAATGTTGCCAACAGTAAGTATTGCTGACACGGATCTCTTTAAGAATTGGTTTAGTGGCAGCACTATTAACTATCGCAAAGAGCAAATTTTAAAAGCGGCACCATTTGATATTATGAAGGTATAACTATGACAGCAGAAATAAAACTAGAGGACTTCTTTGGAGAAGAGTACATTGACTTTTCTGTATATGATAACGTTCGTAAACTGTCTAGTTACATTGACGGACAAAAGAACGCAAGTCGTAAGATTGTACACACAGTCCTACAGCAGAACATTGACAAGTTTACAAAAGTAAGTAACCTAGGTCCTAAAGTACAGGACTATGCACAGTATCTACACGGTAGCCTTGAAGGTACTATTGTTAATATGACTGCAAACTATGTAGGTAGTGGTAACAATGTTCCGTTGCTAGAAGGCGATGGTAACTTTGGTAGTGCATTTATTAATGATGCGGCTGCAACACGTTACATTTTTGCACGTATGGCACCTATCTTAAAACAGTTATATGTTAAGGATGACTTTGTAAACCTTCAGCATCAGAACTTTGAAGGTGCTAAGATTGAGCCACGTTACTATGTACCTACATTGCCTATGCTGGCTATTAATGGTAGTGACGGTGTATCAATTGGTTATGCACAAAAGATCCTGCCACGTGACCCTGCACAGATTATGAAGTGGGTTAGACAACGTGCTGAAGGTATCAAACGTGGTAGTGCAAGACTAACACCATACTGGGAAGGTATGAATTGTACAGTTAAAAAAGGCGAGTCAGAAGGACAGTGGGAGATACACGGAGCGTTTACACGCAGAACTAAGCACCGTATAACCATTGATGCATTGCCTGTGGGTTATACACTCAAGCAGTATCAAGCAGTGTTAGAGAAGCTCGTTGACGACAAAGTAATTAAAGATTATGATGACTTATCAGACAACGATGAGTTTGCATTTGAAATCCAAGTTGATCGTTCGTTTGGTGAACGTTCAGATGAATGGATTATGACTAAACTTAAACTTATTAAGAAGGTCACAGAGAACTATACTTGTATTGACGAAAACAACAAAATTGTTATTTTTAATAGTCTTAAGGAACTGCTTGAAGCGTGGTATATAAAGCGTATTGAGTACAACGACAAACGTAAACAGCACCTACTAGCTAGTATGCAAGAAGAAATGGACTATACTAACGCTCGTGCTAAGTTTATACAAGGCGTAGTTGAAGAAGCAATTGAATTGCGTAATACAAAAGAAGCAGCCGTCATTGCACAAGCAGAAGCGTACGACAGCGTCTTAGAAGGTCGTGTAAAGGGGTTCTTAGGACTGCCTATGCGTAGCTTAACAACTGAAGAGATCGCTAAACTACGTGCAAAAGCAAAAGGGCTCAAAGCGCAAATCAAAGAATACAGCAAAAAAACTTTTGAAACTATCCTACAAGAGGACTTAGATATCATCAAACTTTGAGGTTCCTGATAAATACTATATAACAAACAGGATACTTTAATGACTGATCTAAGAGAAAGCCTTAACAAACTTGCAGAATCGATTGAATTGATCGATAATAAACCACCTCAAGCCGCTGTAATCAACGACAGAAGTTTAAGCGGTAATAAGATAAACGGTGGGATTATTACTAGATTTGCTAGTGTAGGCATTGTTGACGAATCAACAAAACGTGTTGTAGTTGTCAACGATCAAGGACTACTAGTATCTTCAGCTAATATTGATACACTTCAAGGAGCAACTACTGTAGATGGTCCTCTTACCGTAAATGGTGAAATACGTGCAACTAGATTACACGTTGATGAAGTTACAGCAGATCTTCGCAACGAAAGAACTGCTCCATTAGAGTTCAAGGCCGAAAACGGCAATGTTTATAACAAGGGACTACTTTGGTCAGGCGCAGGTCCTACAAAGCAGTTAGTTATACAAGGCAATCCAGATAGAATTTGGTCAAGTGAAAACATTGATCTTCATCACGAACGTGATTATCGTATTGCAAACGAAACTGTTATTAGTAGAACTACTTTAGGTACTGGTATTGTACATAGTAACCTAAGAAGAGTAGGCACACTTGAAAGTTTAGCAGTTGCAGGAAATTTAAACGTAGACGAGTTTTTCCGTTATGACGCTAACTCACAACAGTTAGCATTAGGAGCAGAAGCACCAAACGGTATGCTAACTATGGAAAGTTGGGATCATCAATTTATAATTGATCCTACAGAAGACAGACAATGGAAACTAGGAACTTGGACTACAAGTGATTTACACCTAGTTACAGATGACAGCACAAGACTTACAATTGCTGCCAATGGTAATATTACTGTAAAAGGTAAAACGAATTTTGAACGTGGTGTTGGGATAGGAGTTAAAAACTTTGCTGACGATGTTGACTTAACAGTTGCAGGCGCAGTGCGTTTTGAAGGACGCAAATTCCAAGTATCAAATGGTACACCAACTAGCGGAACGTATAGAAAAGGCGATATGATCTGGAGCGACAATCCACAACCAACTGGGTATGTAGGTTGGGTTTGTATTCGTGAAGGAAGCCCAGGCGAGTGGAGACAATTTGGTCAAATCAGCTCGTAGTCCGTTAATAACAAACTACTTTAAGAGGACAGACACGGGAAGGGGCTAAGATGTCGGTAGAAATCGAAGAGGCAAAACATAGAAAGATAGAGAGACAAGTTGGACAATGGGACATCTATGCCCGCATTATGCCGACACTCTTTTTGTTAGTTGCAATAACTCTAGTATGGAGTGGATACATAGACTTTGCACAGGCTTTTTGGCTAGGTCTAGGATTGTTCTCAGTAACTGCTGTAACTTGGTGGTTTTGGACAATCTTTACAATTAGATTGCTAGTTAGAACACTGAGTAGAGCGAGCAAGAACTTAGAAGAAGTAAAGGATGAGTTTAAATTAATTCATAAAGAAGTAAAGGCACTAAAAGATGGCGATGAGTAAACAACAGATTTGGCGCGGTGTAGCTAATATTGTAAGCGGGCTAAGTATGGTTACGATCATTACTTTAGGCATAATGTATATGAGCTTCGACAACGAGTTTGTTTTTACTGATACAGAAATAAGTGTAGTAAACAATCCAATTGAAAAAGATCAAGACATAGAGTTCTTTATGGTAGGCTCAAAGAAGTATCAGTGCAACAGCACAGCCGTATATGGCGTAGCACACGCAACAGACGGATCGCACTCACATAACCTGAACACATTTACAAAACGTTACATACAAGCAACAAAGCCAGGCGAAGCTATAGAAAACGGTTGGCATATGAAAGTACCAGACGATATGAAACACGGTGGTGAGTATCGTGTTAGTATGACAGGTGAATTTGAATGTATACATATGATATTCAAAACACACAAAGTACAAACATTTGACAACATTTATTTAGACGTAGTACCCCGCCACGCTAAATAAATTTATGTATGTATTTGGCAACGGCGAAAGTCGCACCTCTATCAATATCAATAACATAAATTATCCAACAGTTGGATGTAATGCCATTGTACGAGATTATCCAGTAGACTACTTAGTATGTGCAGACAAGCGTATGGTAATGGAAGCAATTGGTAGGACTTATAAAAATCCAATATTTACACGCAATGACTGGATCAATTTATTCAAAGAAAATGCTAATGTTAGAGTAGTTCCGCCCTTGCCGTATACTGGTACAGAACGATGGGACGAACCCTTTCAATGGGGCAGTGGATCATATGCTGTATTAGTTGGAGCAATATACACAAAGACTAATACTGTAGGGCTTGTTGGATTCGACTTGCACAGCAAAACAAACAATGTGAATAACATTTACAAAGGAACACCAAACTATATTGATGCAGATAAACGAGCAGTTGATCCACGTTATTGGATACATCAAATAGGAATGGTGTTTAAATCTTTTCCAAAAATACAATTTACAATATATCAAGACGATTTTGAACTACCATCATCCTGGAATCAATCTAACGTAATGGTTGACAAGATAAGTAAAATACGTTATAATTAGTTATAACATTAACAGGACTTGGCGTCAACCCTTCTAACTCTGCCGCCCGTATAATTATTAATAGGAGAATAATATGGGAAAACATTTAAGCACAAAACATTACGGACACAACATTGGACTGTCAGCAGTCTTTAGGCAACCTAATGCAGATCATTCACACTGTCACTTGCTACACGGATACAGTTTAGCATTTACATTTACATTTGGATGTGACGAACTAGATAATAAAAACTGGGCAGTAGACTTTGGTGGATTGAAACCGTTAAAGCAATGGCTAGAAGATCACTTTGATCACAAGACAGCAATTGATAAAAATGATCCGCATATGGACAAGTTTATGGAACTACAAGAACTTGACCTAGCAGAAATTGTTGTAATGGATGGTGTTGGTGCAGAGAAGTTTGCAGAACACGCATTTAACTTTGCAGATAAACTAGTACGTGATATGTCCGGCGGACGTTGTTATTGCGTAAGAGCAGAATGTGCAGAACACGGAGCAAACTCAGCGATTTACGAGGCATAGTTTGGTCAAGAAGTACGTCGATGGTGAAACTAAAGAAGAACGCAAAATACGCAAAGCCTTAGACAAGGTGCAGAAAAGTGTAGAAGTTGTTCAAAGTTTGCCGCAGAAAAGTGTAAACAACAAATACTACGTTCTGTGTCTAAAGCACGGAACAAAGTATAGTGAAGAATATGTAAATGTTCTTTACGCTATGGTAAAACGTCATTGCACACTTGATATTGAATTTGTATGTTTAACTGACAATGCAACTGGCATCAATCCTAACATCACTACTATTGCATTACCATCGGGCATTGCAGGTTGGTGGTGTAAGCCTTACATATTTTCAAATGACCTTGGCCTTAACGGCACAGTACTGTATATGGATTTAGATGTTGTAATAGCAGATAACATTGATCAGCTGTTTACATTTAACAACGACGGCTGGAGTACTATTAGAGACTTTACTCGTAAGCAAAGGCCTGATTGGAAAAATACAACAGCAGTGTTATTAAGTTTAACACAGGCGAACTAGACTATTTGTGGACAGGGTTTAAAAAGCACCAAGTCCAATATCAAAAAAGACTACACGGTGATCAAGATTGGTTGTACGAAGTTACACACGTAGAAAATCCAGCAGTACTTTTTCCTGACCATTGGATACAAAGTTGGAAATGGGAAATAAGAACTACAAAAGATTTGAACTATAAAATGCCAAGAGGAAAAAGAACACTAAGAACAATAGAACACTGTACACCACCACCCGGGTGTTGTATATGTGTATTCCACGGAGATCCTAATCCAGAAAATTGCGATGATCCGTGGGTAATTAAAAATTGGAAGGAATAAAAATGAAACATCAAGAACACAATTTGTTTCCTACACTTGTTATAGCATACGATTTAACTGGCGAGGTCGACAACGAAAAACTTATAAATGACTATAACGGTCAACGACATATGCTAGTTGACGGCAATGGTACTAGTAATTATAGCGGCGGTGGCTGGGATTTAGAAAATTTTCCAGGACTTAGAAACACACTACAAGATCGTGTTAATCATTATGCTTCTGTATTAAATTTATGTCAAACTACTGTTACTAATACGTGGATGAACAAAATGGATCCAGGTGGTAAAGTTAAACCTCACAGACACGAAGGTAGTGTTGTTAGTGGTGCATACTATCCTTCAGCACCTAAAGAGGCTGCTCATTTAATTTTTCATAGTCCAATTAGTATGTACAGAATGAATGATGTATTTGAAGCTGAAAATGATAGAAATACATATTTTAACTTTTTCCCTGTACAGGAAAGCGTACTATACATTTTTCCTAGTTGGTTACAACACGAAACTGAAATCAACACTGTTGAAGATCGATATGTTTTGAGCTTCAACACCGGAAGAAACTTTTGACAAACTTGAAGAAACGTGTTATACTATTTAAACAATGGTACAAACAACTAAGGCAACACCCGCATTACGCTTGGTACAACTGTGTACAATGGGCGTGGCACAATTCAGGCACACACGAGCTAGACGGCTCATACAGGGAATGGTAATTTATGGATCTTAAATTTACAACAGCAGGAGACTATGTGAAATCACAACAGCAACGTATCGGCTTTGCTTGCAAGTATATGCACTCAGACCAAACGCAGAAGAAGAAACTACTTGAAGAAATTCAGCGACCACTAAATACTCGTAGCACAACAGTACAGTGGCTCAATAGGCAGACACGTGATGTAGCAGAAGAACGCTTGTGGGATATTATGGTCCACAACATACAAAGCTATCAGAACATTATTGCTTATGTTGGTGGTTTACCCGATGAACTACGTATGCTTAGACTAGGCAGCGATGTTCTTCCTGTTTACACACAAGCAGATTGGTCTTACTTTTGGCAGAAGCCTGATGTTATTGAATACTGTGAGAAAAACTTTGCCAATGTTGGCAAGCAAGCAAGAGCCCTTGATGTACGACTATCGATGCATCCAGGTCAGTTTACTGTACTTGCGAGCGATAACGAAGAAATTGTAGAACGGAGCATAGAAGAATTTGAATATCACACCAATGTCATCCGCTATATGGGATACGGCAAGACCTTCCAAGACTTCAAGTGCAATGTCCATATATCAGGCAGACAAGGTCCAGCCGGTATCAAACACGCAGTTGACAACAGACTTTCTCCGGAAGCGAGAAACGTTATCACGATCGAGAACGACGAGAACAAATGGGGACTCGACGCAAGCCTCGAACTTGCAGACACCTGCGCATTGGTATTGGACATACACCACCACTGGTGCCGCGAAGGTGAATATATACGTCCCACCGACGATAGATTTGCTCGCGTAATTGACAGCTGGCGTGGCGTTCGTCCTGCGATACACTACAGTTACAGTCGCAATGAAGCACTACCCGAAGGCTTTGCACACGATACAATGCCCGATATGCCAGCACTACTAGAGGCAGGCTACAAGAAAGCAAAACTACGAGCGCACAGCGATTACTATCCTAACCAACTTGTTAATGACTGGGCATTGAGCTTCTTACCTTATGCAGACATTATGTGCGAGAGCAAGTGTAAGAACCTAGCAAGCATTGACCTACATAAATACAAAGAGGAGTTAGAACACTATGAGCTATTTAAACAGAATGTACAGCCGCAACAAACAACCCCAGAGTTCGTCGGCTTCGGATAAAAATCCAAACAGAGTCACCGGTGGCCTTAGAGGTCAAGGTGTAGATACACTGACGATGGTGAGTGAAGATGGAAGCTCGAGAGAACTTCCGACGCTTGAGTATGTTCGTAGTTTAGAAGAACAGTCGAAAAAGCAAAGAGCTGCTATTACCACATTAGAACGTAAACTAACGCGGCAAGAAACAGCTATTCAGCAATTATCCTCAGCTGTTATGCAGCGGAGATAGCTTTAATAATATCTGCTTTTTTCATACTTGCATTAACTTTTACTTTTGACTTTTTTGCGTGAGCAAGTAATTCATCTTTTTTCATTGCAGACAAATCAACTGCTTTTTTCTTAGTCACTTTTTTCTTAGGTGCTGTTTTCTTAGGCGCCTTTTTCTTTTCAGGATGCTCGCCACCTGATATGTAAGGTGCTGGTTCATTCATTACAGTTTCAATAACTGATTCAACTGTTCCATATCCCATTACACGTTTTAACCACTTAATCATAGTTTACTCCTTTATGAAAACATATTTACTAAATATTAGTCACAAGGAGAACAAATATGATTAAAAAATGGATTAACAGTAGACTAGAAGAACGTACATCTTGGGACGGAGCAATGCTCATTGGTGTTGGCTTAGTTGTCTTAATTGCAGGCCCTTTTGCTAAATTAGCCGCATATGCCGCTATTGCTTATGGTGCTTGGACTATTTGGAAGTCAGAGTAAATGTCAATTTGTACACTAACTGATTCAGCTAAAAAGCAGATTGATACTATCTGTCAAGAACATAATGCAATCGCTGTCACTTTAAATATGAAAGGTGGCGGCTGTGCAGGATTTGAATACGATTGGGGTACAATTAGCGATGCTCGTGAAATTGAAGAAGGCGACGAAATCATAGCAACAGGCAACGGCTTCAATTTCATCATTGGCGCTCACAGTTTAATGTTTATGATAGGTACTGTTGTAGACTACAAAAAAGACATTATGGGCTCTATGTTTGACATAACAAACCCTAACGCACAATCAGCGTGTGGATGCGGTGTAAGTATCAACTTTGATATGGATAAGTTAAGTACACCTGCAATTTAAATATTACTAATAGGCATATCAGAGCTTGCAGGCATATTCCATATTTGCTTGCGCTCTACGCCTTTCTTTTGAGCAAAAGTCTTTGCATCACAGTTGCTACATACGTGAAAATAGTTGTTGTTTAGACGCTTAGGATTCATACTTCCTCTTGATCTTTCAAACTCTGTACCACAGTTATCACATCTTAATACAACCATAGTATTAGTTCTATGGTACTGATGTTCCTTACCAGTTTTACTTACACGAATGTGTTGTGATTTTAGTTTGTATTCTCTTATAAACATAATACTATTTACATTAAGATTATAAAATGATACGATAAATAACTATGTTAAAGCACAAAATCACAGCGGAGAATTCATAAATGGCAAGACAAGACGTTAATATTGGTGTAGAAGGCAATGACGGCACCGGCGATAGTATTAGAGAATCGTTTCGTAAAGTAAACGAAAATTTCCAAGAAGTTTATGCAATTTTTGGACAAAGTGGAACAATTAGCTTTACAGCACTTAGTGACACACCAAATGCATTACTACCTAACACAATTCCATTAGTTAAAACAGATGGCAGCGGCATTGATTTAGTTGAACTTGCATCTAATAATGCTGTAGATTCTACTAAAGCTGACACAATTGCGTTTAATTACACTATAGGCGGAAAGCTAGTTATTAGTACAGCATTTACTGAACTAGCAGATGACGCTAAACCTAGTTTACAAGCACCAATGAACGCTGGTGGTAACTCTATTGCTAATATTAATGTATCACAAGCTGGCGCACAGTTCTTTAACGATACACATAATACAAACATTAATATTGATGACCTTGTTATTAACAAAGGTTATGCAGATAGACGCTATATTAGTTCAGGATTACCTATTAGAGTTGCACCTGAGCCATTAAGCCAAGATCAATATAAACTTAATATTACACGTTATATCAACGGTAATATTGAAGTTTTAAATCACGGATATGATACAAGTATTAACGGATTAAAATTTGTTTTTGATTCAGTATATACTGATCCAACAAACTTACAGTCAGACACTGCCGCATTAAACATAGTTATTGGACAAACTTATAAAATTAAAACAGTAGGTAATGTTCCGTGGACAACAATTGGTGCTGATACAGGACTAGCTGGCGAAGTATTTACAGCTACAGCTACTACATCAGCAACAGGACTTGTTCAACCTGTTTACTTTTTAAGATATGTTACTAATAACTTTTTATCAGTATTCCTTTTAAAAGAAGATGCTGCACTAGTAAATGATACTGATGCAGATGCAGCTAAGAATTATGTCTCAGGAACAAAAGCTGACGATGACACACATCTAATGATTGACACTGGTGTTGATTCTAGTTTAGATGGCAACTACCTAAGTGATGTTGCTATGCCAAGAGACAGCATTGTACGTAGACAAGGCGATGTTATGGAAGGTATATTAACACTTTCAGATCATCCAGGAGACCTTGAAGGCTTTGGCAAACCAAATGGTGCAGATGATTTACAAGCTGCAACAAAGTTTTATGTTGACAATGCAGGGTATGCATCAACTCAAAATATATTTGTTAGTTTAGATGGCGATGATAGAATGATTGGCGTTCCTCCTGGAAAAGAAGGTGCATCATTAAATTACGCTTATCGTACTATTAACGCAGCCGCAAGACGTGCTGAAGAAGTTATTCAAACTTCACCAGAAGAACCAGGACCGTATTTCCAAACAGTAACGAATGAAAATAATACAAACCAAGCAACAGTTACTACAACAGGCTTTGTTGGTACAGATACCTGGGATGGACAACAAACTGGTGATTTAATTAAAATTAACAGAGCGTACTTAGTAAAAGAAATTTCAGGGTGGATTAAATATACCTTCCCAGATTTTGTTTATGAAATATCAACTTGTGAAAGAGACACTGGCTTAATCCTTGATGCTGTTGAATACGATATTCGCAGAGGACTAAATGCTAACTACCTTTCAAGAATTGCTGCTGAAAGATATTTTTCAAGTGTTAGCGGCAGAATTGCTATTACACAGCAAAAAACAGAAACAATTGGATCTATTAACCAACTAAAATTATTTGTTGATGCTATTTTACAAAACAAATTATATAACGAAAAGTTAGTTGACCTAGTTTCACTTAGTGGTACAGACGACGAACGTGCTAGAGTACAAACACAAACTGATCACGGCTTAGTAGACGGAGATCAAATTGTATTTAAAGATATGGGCGGTATGGTCGAAATTGAAGGCCAGTCAGCATTTGTTAAAAATATTGCACAGACAGATGTTGCACTAGACGGTAAGGTAATTGAACTTTATAGAGATGCTGACTTACTTGAGCTTTGGGACATTAGTGCATACACACCTTATACTACTGGCGGACTTATTGGGCAAGTATTCCAAGAAAGAATATCAGACTTTGAAGCTAATAAACTAGCACAAACATTTGATGATCCAGACGCAAGTGCTACTTCAAGACTTGCAATTACTGGCTCAGGTGGTAAGTTCGATCAAATTGTTGATATTATGTCAAACGGTATTGAAGCAGGCGTAGATATTGTATACGGAAGAAACTATAAAATTGTACTAGATAATGGTGCAGCTAGTTTTGTTGACCAAGCAGATCCAGATAACACTGACATTCTTCCAGGTAAGGTAGTAGTAGGTAATATATCCGGAGCAAGAGGTCGTGTTGTTAAAGTTACAACTAACGATGGTACAGAAAGTAATAACGACACAATTGAATTGTTACAATTAACTGGTAATGACTTTGCTGTAAACGAAACTGTAAGATATGGTAACTACGTTAGAGAAAAGCAAGTTACTATCTTTGTTGAATCAGGCATTTACGAAGAAGACTTACCAATTAAGATTTCAAATAACGTATCACTCAAAGGTGATGAATTTAGACGAGTAATTATTCGTCCTAAAAAGCGTGTATCACAAAGTGTTTGGGCAGATACATACTTCTTTAGAGATTCAGAATTTGACGATATTCCATTAGCAACAACTGGTGAGCCGTTTGTAAACCAAGTTGGCGTTACACAAGGTTACTTTGGACGTCACTATCTAGATGATAACACATCACTTAAAAATGTAGGAGCAACAGTTACTAACGTAGGTAATTATAACACTGCTTCAAACATTATACAACGTAACAAAGCATTTATTCAAGACGAAGTTGTTGACTTTGTCAGTACAAACAATCCATCACTGATATATGATATTGCTAAGTGTAGAAGAGACACTGGGCTAGTTGTAGATGCATTAGTAAAAGACTTGAAACGAGGTGGGCAAGAGTTTGCTCTTGAAACACAAGGTCAGTACAACGATGCATATATTAGTCAATTTAATAATGATGGCTTCGGTGGGCAAGAGTCTGTTACTGTAGCAGCAATTAATTATATCTCAACACTTTGCGGCGACTTATTAGTTGCAACAGCTCCAGCACAAAATGGAGCTACAGTTCCTGATGTATCTTTAGGAGCAGGTGAAAGTGGCACTGTAGGTATTGTAGATCAATTAGTAGACGTAGTTGTATTTGCATTTGACGCAGCATACAATCCACCATTACGCAATGACGCAGACGGTATGGATGTGTTTATGATGTCAGACGCTAGTATTTTAAGAAATGCTACTGTACAAGGACACGGCGGCTTTATGGTTGTACTTGATCCTGCAGGACAGGTTCTAACTAAATCACCATATATCCAAACTGGATCATCATTTAGTAAAAGTGATAACGAAAAACGCTTTAGAGGCGGTATGTATGTTGATGCGTTTACAGGTAACATTCCAGTATACATTCCACAAACTATTAACACAGGCACATTTAACGGCAATGGTAAAATTAATAACTTTGAAATGTGGATCCAAAGTCAACCTGGACAAGGACTGTTTATTCGTCCACCACAACTACCGTGTCCGTTCTACGTAGAAGGAAGACGTTATCAAGTTAACGCTATCAGTGAATATGATAGTAGTAACGGTTGGTGTAAAGTTTTCTTAGATGCTGATTCCAATGGCGGAACAGGATATGACGAAACACAATTTGATGATGGACTATACTACAGAAACATATCATTGCAAACAGCTGGTAACAGAAGTATGCTTGGTAACGACTTTACACAAATTAACGACTTAGGATACGGACTTGTAACTAACAACGGTGCGTTCTCTGAGATGGTTAGTATGTTTACATACTACTGTCAAGTAGCGTACTATGCTAAAAATGGTTCAGAGATTAGATCACTTAACGGTTCTAACGGTTATGGTAACTTTGGCTTAGTTGCTGAAGGTGCTGATCCAAACGAGATTCCAGATCAAGTTACACTTAAATATCCAATGGCAGTTCCTGCAAAAGCGTACACAAGTGTTGATACACCAAACGCATTTGAAGATACTACACTCTTTGTAACTGATATGAGATATCCACCTAGTGTTAACTCATTGATAACTATCGATCACGGTGGCGCAACTGGCGTACTTAACTATGTTATTTCAAACGTACAGAATATGTCAGACACTGATAACGATGGTCAAATAGGCGAAACAGCAGGTGATATAACATCAGTCGGTGGAGTATATAGTAATAATGTTTATAAGTTAGATATTAGAGCAGACGAAGTTAGTGCAGAAGACTTCTTTGGTAGTTTACGAGCTACAGTAACTAACGGTGCTTACATTGAATATAGAAATAACTTTACACACATATACGAAGGCGTAACAGATCCAAGTAAACTTGTTACTCGTCCTTCAACTGCAATCAACTATGACGAATCAGATGCAGCAACATACAGAAGTTTAGTATTCCAAGCAATTGATACATTTGGTCAACCACTAGCTGCTGATGAAATTTTAACAGGACTTGAAGTTGGATATAACTTTATAACACCTGAAATTGCAACAACTAACTTAACTGGTGGATTTGGATCTGCACAAGGCGATACAAAAATTGCTGTACTAGCACTTAGTGCTCCATTACAAACTAGACTGACTAGAGATATTGCAGGTAAACAACCAGGCGATGCAGGTTATGCTGGCGGTATGATATTTACTTGGTTAGGTAAAATACACAAAGTAACAGGTTATGATGACACTACAGAGGCATTCCCTTACATTACAATTAGTGATGAAGGTACTAATATTAACGGTAGCTACTCAGGTACTGGTTTAACTAACGGCATAAGTGCTAGTGATAGAGTATTAAATTGCGGACTTAACCTTGGAGCAACAGCTGAAATTACTATTGCTATTTCGTTGTGTAGAGCAACAGGACACGACTTTACACAAATTGGTACAGGCGGATTTAACGATTCAAACTATCCAAATGTTATTTTAGGTGATCCTGAAAACTCTTTAGCAGATAGTTATACTGATGGTGAAACAGCAACTACATCACAAGTTTGGGAAAGACGTAAAGGGCGTGTGTTCTGGATGAGTACAGACCAAAACGGTTTCTTCCGTGTTGGTAAGTTCTTTAGTGTAGACCAAGCAACAGGTGATATTACATTTGCTGGTGAAATTGGTATTTCAAATGCTAACTCATTAGGATTTAAACGTGGTGTTACAATTAACGAATTTAGTGCTGATGATTCAATGGCTGATAATTCAGGACAAGCTACACCAACAGAAAAAGCAGTTGTTGGTTACATCAATCGTGTACTAGGTTGGAACGTAGGCGCAAGCTCACAAATCCAAGCAGCACCCGCAGGCAACAGAATTGGAGTTGGTTTCCTTCCATTGAATGGTAGTAGTGCGCTTGAAGGCGATATTGATATGGGTGCAAACCAGATCACTAACGTAGCATTACCAGGAGTTGATGGAACAGCAGCAGCAAACAAAATTACGTTGATGACAAAGTTAACGACTATGACCAATTAGAAGATTTAAGAAACGTTGAGTTTAACAGTATTGCAGCAGATGATATTATTGTTGCTACTGGTAAGAAAAGAATTGTTGTTGAATTAACTTCAGGTGGTAACTGGGCACCAGGCGATGTTATTGGATTACAAAATACTGGTATCAAAGCAGGTACTATTGTTGATGTTGAATCTATAACAGATTCATTACTTGGTAATCAGTTAATGGTTACGTACACTGCTGACACTGGCGTATTTGATATTGGTGAAACACTTTATGATAAACCAGGACAAAGTATTTTTGCAACAATCGTAGACGGACCAATTGATGAAATTGCAAACGCAAGCGAAGCCGCAGCTAGTGATATTAATGTTACAGTTACTAGAACAGCAGCAGGAGCAGAATATAACTTACAATACGAAGCTGACAGTCTTATTGATAACGATGTTAAGAGTAACGCAGCAATACGTCAAAGTAAGTTGCTTATGCAGTCTGCAGATACATTTGTTGAGTCAACTGGATGGCCTGGAGCAAAGGTACAAGCAGACTTAGGTCTTGCTAAATTTAGTGCAGATAACTTTAATACTAGTGACGGTTATGTAAGAATTAAAGACAACGGTCTTGTGTTTGCAGAATTAAAAGACATTGGACAGTATCAAGTATATGGTAGACAAAGTGCAACGTCAGGTGATCCTGAAGCAGTTGACTACAGTGATGTAATTAAGTACGGTTCAGGATTAGAAGACAAAGATTTTAATGCAAGAGAATGGGCAGACCCAGGTCTTACTAAATTAGTTTTTTCTAGTCCAGTATCAGTTAATGACAACGATGTTATTACTCAAGGTGTAGTTAGTGGTAATGCACAAGGTACAGTAAGTAACGAAACAATTGTTTATGTAAGTGGTGTTGCTGGAGCGTTTAATACATCAGGTAACGTAGTTAATTCAACACAAGCAAATGCTTCATTAGGTGTTCCAAGTACAGCAAACACTGTAACCGAACTTGGTTCAGCATTGATTAAACTAGACAACGGAACATATGCAACAACTGAAATATCAAGCGGTACTGGAAACCACACAATTGTTAGAAGAGATGCTAATGGAGCAGTTGATGCTTCTAAAATTAAAGTTGGTGGATATGATACTCTTACACTAAGCAGTACAACAATTTCAATGAAGACACCAGGTGGTGCTTCAATAATTACAGCGGCTGGTAACACAAGTGCAGACTTGCAAGTTAAAGTGCCAGGACACTTAGTACTAGGCGGCATTACTAACAGTGGGGCAAACTTTGTTGAATCAGCAGCTAAAACAGGATCAACTAGTTTTGATGTTGGAAGTTATGTTGCATCTAGTTGGATGTACACAAACTTTATCGAAGCAGCAAGTGAATCAGGCGGCACAGCAGCTAATACAACAGGTATTGGCTTAGGTAACGGTAATGGATTTGCAGGAGATGCAGCAGACGTAATCTTAATGATTACAGGTGGCACACCAAGACTAACTATTGCTAGTGCAACTACTACAGTTGAAAACAACTTAAAGGTAGACGGTACTCACATAGTTGATGGGCAAACTACTATTAATGACAGTTTACACATTAATGCAGCTAACGAAGTATTTAGAATTAGAAATGGATCTAACACAACTAATAGATTCTTAGTTGATACTGACAACGGTAATACATCTATTAACGGTACATTAACTGTTGGAGGAACTGCTACATTTAATGGTAACGTTGATATTGGTAATGCCGCAACAGACACAGTTACATTCAACGCAGACGTTGACAGTAATATTATTCCAGATGGTAATGGTACTCGTAACTTAGGTGCAAGTGGATCACGTTGGAGTACTGTATATGGTAACACATTTAGCGGAGTTGCTACAACAGCAAAATACGCTGACTTGGCAGAGAACTATGTAGGCGACGAAGCATACGAACCAGGCACTGTTGTTGTGTTTGGCGGTGAAGTTGAAGTAACTACAACATCAACCAAAGGCGATCGTAGAGTAGCAGGCATTGTTTCAACTAATCCAGCATATTTAATGAACTCAGAGCTAGATGCGGTAAATACTGTAGCAGTAGCATTACAGGGGCGTGTTCCGTGTAAAGTAATTGGATCAGTATTTAAAGGTGATATGTTAGTAGCAAGTGCAATACCTGGATATGCAATGGTAGACAATGATCCAAAAATAGGTACAGTTATAGGCAAAGCTGTAGAAACCAAATTAGACCCTGATAAGGGCGTAGTTGAAGTAGTTGTAGGAAGAACATAATGACAAACAGAATACCACTCGTAGTTGATATAGAAGATGGCAACAAAATAAAAGAACTGCCCGCAGGAGTTGATTTAAATTTAGAAGGATCGGCGTTAATAAATGCTACAAATATTTCAACTACCGGAGCATTAACAGCAGCATCAATAAATGTTGGAGGAACAGCGTTATCAACATTAGCAACAACTGCTAACTATGATGACTTAGAGAATACTCCAATATTGTTTACTGGTGATTACAACGATTTACAAAATAAACCGTTTATACCATTACGCTCAAATGATTTACAAAACGTGTCCAGCATTGCTCCAGCAAACGGTGAAGCGTTATTATGGAACAGTGTTAATAATCAATGGGAACCTAATTCAATTGTATCAGCATTTGATGCTGTAACAAATCTACAGGATCTACAAAATGTAATTATTAGTGGCGCAGTAGATAACAAGTATTTAAAATACTATTCCGGAGCGTGGAGAGCTGCTAACGTAACATATGCAGAAGTACAAAATACACCAACAAACGTAAGTCAATTTGTTAATGATGCAGGATATATTTCAAGCGAAACAGATAGTCAACAATTGTCAATTGATGGATCAAACCTAACTATTAGTAATGGTAATACTGTTGACTTAGCTATTCCGACACTTACAAGTGAATTAACAAACGATGCAGGGTTTCTTACAGCTGAAACAGACAGTCAGGAATTAATATTAAATGGCAGTGTATTGAATATTACCGGCGGTAATAATGTTGATTTACAACCGTTACTAGACCCATTAGACGGAGACTTTTTAGGCTCGGTGTTTGCTGATGATAGTACAATGATGATCGATGGTACAGAAGCTACAATCGTAGGTAGGTTTGTAGGCCCACAAAGTACAATTAAAGCTGAAATTGAACAGATTGGAACTGATGGCGATGTTGTTAGTATAGATGTACTTACAACTATGCTTTACAATGTCACTGACTCAAACAATCCTACAGTGCAGCTTCCAAATGGACAGCCAGGGCAAATGAAGATTTTAATAATGTTAGCTAGTAACCCTTCCGGGATTGATGTTGCTCCGTATAACCTATTTAATGCTCAAGGAATTAACTTTACAACAATAGGACAAACAGCAACCCTAATTTATACCACAGGCGGATGGGTAAAAATTGCAGGCGATGCAGTTTTACAAGGATAATTTAAATAAATATATAAAACGGAGAATATATTAAATGGCAATTCAAAATATTAATGTAGGTAACATTGCAAATGACGGTACAGGCGATGACCTCCGTGAAGCCTTTATCAAAGTAAATGCTAACTTTACAGATGTTGACAGCAGAATAGCTACAGGTGTACTAAGTGCAACTAACCGTGGCGTAACTGGTGAAGGCATATATTATGATAATGTCGATAATACTTTACAATTTAAGCGTATTGTTCCAGGTGCAAATACACAAATTACAGCAAACAACGACACTCTTACTATTAGTTCTTCAGGCGGACTAACAAGTATACTTGTATTATCTGATAACGGAAGTGTAACTGTAGGCGGCGGCAACTATTTAGGCATTGAAGGTAGACAAAACATCAATACCGCAGTTTCCGGGCAAACAGTATTTTTAGATCTTGATCCACTAAATTTAGTTCAACAGGATGTTAGTCCTAGATTAGGCGGAACATTAGATGCTAATCAACAGAATATCATTAATGCTGATACACTTAGTGCAGGACAGATGTTTGGTAACTTAACTGGACTAGTACACGGTATTGATATTAGACCAATTTACGCTTACTTTGATCAAGAATGGGACTTTGGGCCAATTATTAATAGACAATTTAATTCATTAATTGATTATGTGCTTAACAATTCTAGTGTAGATATGGCCGGTTTTGTTGGTTCTGATGTATCAGATACAAACATCGACCTTGGAACTATTGCCTAGCGCCGATAAATACTGTACGGAGAACGTATAGATGACAATTTGGACACAACGATCAGGTACTAAACTTGCACAACTTCAGGAGCGTATTACTACAACAGTTACGCTGCCAGTAGATGCTTCAGCCACAGTTAAATTAATTAGCGGCGACTTACCTAAAGGTATGAGGCTTAACGGAATCATAATTGAAGGAACTCCGTTAGAAGTAGCAAGGAACACTATCTACAGATTTGTAGTTAGAGCAACATTAAACGACGAAGTACAAGACCGTACTTACAACATTGAAGTACAAGGGCCTGATGAACCACAGTGGATTACTAAACCAGACTTATTAGACATTGGTGCTAATGGTACGTTCTATATATTAGACAGTACTCCAGTTGAATATCAGTTTGATGTAATAGACAATGATACTAGCTCAGGACAAGTACTAACATATTTCTTAGGTGCAGATTCAGGAGAGTTACCACCAGGAATTACTTTAACACGAGACGGCAGACTTATTGGTGTAGTTGATCCAGTACTTGCATTAGAAAAAAATGCACGTAGCGGATTCTATGACGAGAGCCAATTTGATAGAAACCCATACGATTTTAGTATAGCAAGCGCACAGGGATTTGATAGTTTTTACTATGACATAACTATCTATGACTTTGCAACACCGACTCAAGTACCTAAAAAATTAAATCGCTTTTACCAATTTACAGTAAGTGTTACTGATGGCGATACTACAGCACAGCGTACTTTTAGAATATACGTTGTTGGAGATGACTTTTTACGTGCAGACAACACAATTATGCAAGTTGGCTCAGGCATATTCTCTGCAGACAACACACATATTAGAACACCAATATGGCTAACACCAAGTGACCTTGGAGTTCGTCGTGCAAATAATTACATTACATTATTTTTAGATATTATTGATCCTAACAGTTTAACTGGGTACACATATTACGAATTAAAGACTACAAACGATGACAATAGTACAAGCACACTTCCACCTGGTATGGAACTTGATACACAAACTGGCGAAGTGTCTGGACTAGTACCATATCAACCTGCTGTAACAAGAGAATACAAGTTTACTGTAAACGCTGTACGTGTTACTGGCGGCAGTGCAGAACGTACAGAGACACAAAAAACTTTTAAAGTATTGCTACTTGGTGAAGTTAATAGTAATATTAATTGGGTTACACCATCTGACTTAGGCGATATTAATTCAAACTTTTTATCTACACTAAGCGTAGTAGCAACTAGTGATGTGCCAGATGCATTTGTATTGTATTCAGTAGACTCAGGAACACTTCCTCCAGGTTTAGAATTAGCATATGACGGCGAGATCATTGGTAAAATTAATAACTTTGGTTCAGCTACTAGTGTAGGCTTAACAGTATTTGATAGTGCTAATTTAAAATTAGACGGCAATACTACTAGCGTAGATAGAACTTATACATTTACAGTAAAAGCACAAGACCATTTTGGATATAGTGCAATTACTAGAACCTTTACAATAGATATATCAGATCCTGATGATAAGTTATATTCAAACATATATTTTTCACCATTACTAAAACAATCACAGAGAACTATATTTAATAACTTTGTAAGAGATGTTGATATATTTCCAACTGAAAATATATACAGACCAAACGATCCTGAGTTTGGATTAACAAGAGACATTAAATTATTAGTGTATTCAGGCATTGAGTCTAAACTAGCAGAACAGTATGTTGCGGCATCTGCTCTTACTACTAAAAGAAAAAATTACAAAATTGGTGATTTGAAAACAGCAGTTGCAAAGCTACCTGGAACTAATGATGTTGTATATGAAGTAGTTTATTTAGATATTAAAGATCCTTACGAAAAAGATGGTAAGGTTGCTGAGTCAATTACTATTAAAAATAATGCTAAAATTTTAGTCAACAGTGTAAGAGCTGAACCTAACAACCCGCTATACGATGATGAAAAAAATCAAATACTAGTATATACAAGATCATCGTCAGAAGGTGTTGGTCTTAATAGACGCAGTATAACAATTACTAGACGCACAGGCGATGTTAGTTACGACTATGGTACTAATGTACAAGTTGAAGTTAGAAGCGGTGTTGACATTGAAATAGCAAACGAAGGATTTCCTAATAACAATTTAGCTGCTAGACCTCTGCCAGCAGAAAATACAATACGTACAGATATAAACGCAATTAAAGTAAGTGATACTAATAAAATTGTAAGATACATTAGCAATATAAGTAATTTGCGAAAGAAATTTAGTCAACTAGGAAGAACAGAGAGAAACTTTTTACCACTGTGGATGCGTACAGCACAGCAAGACAGTATACAAGAGCTAGGATATACACTAGCAATACCTCTTTGTTATTGTAAACCTGGTACGAGTGAAACTATTAAGGCTGCAATTAATTTTAGTGAATTTGATTACAGACAGTTTGAGTTAGACATTGATAGATTCCTGATAGACAGCACCGAAGGTGTTGGAGATCCTAAATACTTCGTATTTGCTAACTACGAGTTAAATATATAATAAATATCTTTGGAGATAAAAAACAATGGCAAGTAATATAAACACAACAAATATTGATGCAGCGTATCCAGTCGCAGGACAAGATAACGATTCGCAAGGATTTAGAGATAACTTCTCAACTATTAGAAGTAACTTTGTAGCATCAAAAACAGAGATTGAAGCACTTCAGTCTACAACAGCACAAGGCATTACATACAGCAGTGATAATAATCTAAATGATTTTAACGCAACTGTTATTCAAGATGCTAGTTTACAATCAGTAACACAAGAAGTAAACGTTATTGCAGGGGTTAACAGTCAAACAGACATTAACTTTACCAATGGACATTACCAAGCAGTTACAGTAACAGCAGACGTAACACTACGTTTTGCATTGTGGCCAGCTAACTTAAAATACGGAAAAATTCGTATAGCACTCACAGCAAGTGGTGGAGATAACAATCACAGAGTTACTTGGACTACAGAATCAGGCGGCTCAATTAAGTACGGTCCGGGCTATCCAACAAACTTAGACATTGACTCAGCTAATGACCCATATATGGTTGATGTGTTTACTGTTGACGGCGGCCAAACTGTGTTTATTGAATACATTGGACAGTTTACAGCGTAATGTTTAATCCTCTAGTAGATTCATTTGATGCGTTATCTAATAACGAAATTGAAAAAAATATTAGTTCCCTTTCGCGTAAGTATTTTCAAACACAAAATCCTAGCGTTCAAGCACAAATAGCATCTATACTAGATATGTACAAGTCCGAGATGAGAGTACGCATTGCTAAAGGCTCACAACAACAAAGTCAAGATAATGGCGATAATTCACTTGACAATCTGATTAATATCAGTTAAAATACTTGTATGCTTATGAAAACAGATGAATTAGGAATACCACGATTCTCTAACAAGGATCTTATCGATATGATTTATAGTGGCAGTGCTGATAAATGCCACGTAGTTCTTTGTGAACAATCAGACGATATAGATAAGTTTAATGAGGCTATGGTAGAGCAAGGCCTTGACAAACTACAAAAATATATTCCATTAGATGTAGATCAACAGACTTTTGACGGTGTATGTCAAAGTGAATGGTTTATGCCTGATGAATACAAAGACATCAATGTATATGAATATGTACTAGGCAAAGCAGAAACACCCTGCCCACAGCACGTACAAGATCGTATATGGGAAGAAATGGAAGCATATGGCGAACGTGATATGCACAATCTATTACGCTATATGATTTATCTTGTAGACTTTATGCGTGAAAACAATATCGTATGGGGAGTAGGACGTGGATCAAGTGTAGCAAGTTATGTGTTATACGTGATAGGCGTACATCGAATTAATTCCATCCAGTTTGACCTGGATTGGAGAGAGTTCTTGAGATAAGTACTAATATAACTAGGAGAAGATATTATGCCAATGAAACAAACAGGACGCAAAGTTTATAAAACTATGCAAGGTAAAACTGTTGATATGGATTTACTACGTCAACGTAACGAATTAACACCAGCAGTAGGTAACGCAAAAGTTAATGCTCGTGGTGATGAATTAGGTCCAGGTGGACAAATTATTAAAAAACGTGAAGAAGTTTTGGGACAGTATTACAAAAATAATACACCAGACGAAATTGCAGTGAAAAGATCACAACCTGTAGCAGACGAACCACAATTAGACGACAACGGCAAAGACGTTACGGATGATTGGGTAGAACCAGTTGAAGAAGATAGCTGGGTAGAAGACGAAGACGGAAACTTTATACAAAAGGGATAAATGATGATTCAAGGCAACGTAACAGCAATAGGCGATAGAGTACTTGTGACTGATATGTATTTTGGTGAACAAACTACATCAGGCGGTATTATCATTGCTAACGATGACGGCAAGACACGTGGTATCTATCCACGTTGGGCTAAAGTATATGATAAAGGCCCAGAAAACAAAGACGAATACAATGTAGGTGATTGGATCCTTATTGAACACGGACGTTGGACTCGTGCTATGAAAGTTCAGTCTAACGGCGATGACGCTATTGAAATTCGTATGGTAGACGCTTCCAACATTCTTGCAACGTCGGACAAGCGACCAGAAGGTGCAGTAATTGGTGCCGAATATGCAGACGGCGAACACGCTACTGTAAACCCTCAAGATTTTGTGAGACCATAAATGACAAACACATTCAAAGACATTGACACATTCGCGACGGCGTGTGACCAGCCACCAAGTACAGAAAATTATGCAATGTACTTAGATTTAATTACAGAAGAGTACGGTGAACTTAGAGACGCAATTGAAGCAAATGACAAAGTCGAACAGCTAGACGCACTAGTAGACATCCTAGTTGTTACTATGGGCGCAATACGTGCCGCAGGTTGGGACGGAGAAGCAGCCTGGAAAGAAGTAATGGATACAAACTTTGCTAAGATTGATTCAGAAACAGGTAAAGTACGCAAGCGTGAAGACGGTAAAGTACTAAAGCCAGAAGGTTGGAAAGCACCTGAGCTTGCACAATTCATTAAATGAATCTATGGATATATGGCGATAGCTTCAGTGTAGAAAATAACCCAGACTCTGGAGTTAAAAAAACTTGGACTGAAATTGTTGCAGATATCTTAGGTTTAGAAATATCTAATAATGCAGAACACGGTATATCAAACGATTACCTATATAAATCAATACTAGTTGATACGGTAATTTGGGAGACAGGTGATTATGTAATCATACAACTTACTGCTCCTTGGAGAGCTTGGTTCTTTGAACACTTACCGCACTTATCAAATTTTACTAATTGTACGTTAGATAGTAATTTAGAAGACGCACAAATTAACGCAGTAAATGAATATACAAAATACCTTGTCAACAAAGAAGCGTTAATGACACAATACCATATGATTCAATCTGCATTAAAAAATTTATGCTCACAACGCAGTGAT
>FUIF01026398.1_pt1 | contig 30539 bp, 41 predicted proteins | sample 1003461 | NCBI WGS metagenome assembly FUIF01 (sample SAMEA80401918, study PRJEB19352) | marine metagenome
TGTAGGACCAACACGGGCCAAAGCGCCCCAAAAAAGGAAAACAAAATGTTCAACCCGATCCAAGACGCCACCGTCACCAAAGCCATCCACTCCCGCTTCGACATCGACCTCCGTGATAAGTCAACGGAGGAGTTGGTCGAGATCATTAACTCTTGCGGTAACTGGTGGAAGAGTGTCATGAAGAATGTACTGCCAAGCAGCGGGACTAAAGTGGTGGTGACATTCGCGAATGGTTGTGCCGGGATGCTAAGCCGCGAGGGTGAGGTGGAAAAATACGTGGCTAGACATGGCTCCAACTTCGACAGGGACCATTGTTGCTTCGCGGTGGTCGCGGCCACTGAGCTACTCGTCAGGGCTGAAGTCAACGGCGAAGACCAGTACATGGAAAGAGAGTTTTATCGCATGGAAGCCTATATGTCAGCCTACAAGCTTTGGAAGGCTAACGGTGGTGAGGTTCCACCAGTAGCACTCTAAACCCTAAACACTTCCCCCTGCTCACCTTACGGTGGGTGGGGGGTTTGTTGATTTGTAGGGGTGGGGGGAGGGTTGACTAATATTGATAATTGTTGTAGCTTTAAATTGTGGCGGGAAAACCGCCCAAACCAATCGCCAGAACCCCAAAGGGGGTTCAAAAAAAATAATTTTTTTTGCAGGGGGCCTCAGAAAATGGCTTGGAGAAAAGATGTAGAACGTGAGTTACGCTTCTATCCTTGGGTTAAGAAGCGCAGCTTTGATGTTTGGCTGAAGGCACGGTCGGCCAACAGCACCAAGAAAATGAGAAAGGTTATCCGCACGGCGTTCCCAGACATGGCGAGCGTGGTTGTGGAGCCTTTTGTGAGCGACAACAACAAGCACAAGTTCCTAGCAACGACTGGCGCTTACACACAGAACAACACCAACCCGGCCTTCTACGGGCGACGGGCGCAGGTGTCTACGGGCGCTGTTCGTGAGTTCTCGCCAGATGCACAACGGCCCAAGACTCGACGCAGACCACGCCCTAACCATGGCACGATTGGGCTACCGACTAAGGATTATGTCGGGCTACCGTTCAATGCTACCCCAACTCAAAAACTGGAGGGCTAGGCAAAACAAAAATAAAAAGCTGTACAATTTATTTCTTCTATGGAGAGCAATGCTCTCAAGGATACTAGCATGACTACGATATTTCGGGCCAATGGCTCAGGTGTTACCCAGAAGCCTAGCACGGTGCGCTTCACTGACAGGCCAACCGTTGAGTCTCCTCGCGTAATGGTCAAGGTGAACCAACACCGCACCAAACTACCTAGCCAAGACCAATAACCAATAGATGAAAGGCCCCCTCACGGGGGTCTATGGGTTTGATTGGCCGCTAGCCCACTGATGATTCAGGCCGACTATTCACCTCCTAAAACGGAGAAACAAAATGTCGTTATCAATGCAGCAGGTACGAGAGATCGCAAGCGCTTCTGGCATCACCATTCGCAGAGCAAGCAAGGGTGAGCGTTCGCATGGCGTGTACCGTGTGAGTCCACGCAGAAGCCCATCATCTAGCGCCGTGTACGCCAATGATCGGATGCAAGCGTTAGAGGTAGCGATGAACATGATCTATCCTGTAGACCTCAACAGCCTTCACGGTTAGGAGGACATAACAATGTCACTGAATTTCAAGGCTCATTACACGGTAGAATTGATTGAAGAAAGTCACGGCGAGGCTAGGCGCTTCCAGTTAATCCGCATAGACAGGTTTCCTGCGGATTTGGGGAAGCACATAAGCTCGCCTTACATCTTGGTACAGGACGACAGCCCCGCACTGGAGGTATGGGAATCGAAGGAAGAGGCTATGTCAGCCTTCTTTGATTGGATGAAGGGACGGCCTCAGGATCGTGCCCACTTCATGTGCACTGTGGATCTGGACAAGACTAGCGTGAACGTGGTGCGCGTTGGCGCTTCCGTAGACTCACTCCCACTAGAGGATGAAATCTAACAATGGCTAAAATGAAAACGCAGATAAGTAATTATCAGGAGGCTAGTGCTTTTCTGGGCGGAGAGCCTGAGCGTGAGCTAGGCTACCGAACGGTGGTCCATCACCTTGAACTGAGAGACGGTATCGCAGTCAGATACATAAACACTGATATTGTCATTTTCGACAGGGACGGGGACATAGAGTTTGACACAAATGGGTGGCATACCGCTACCACGAAACAGCGCCTCTCGAACATTATCCCCGACGTTCGTGTGTGGAGCGAAGGCGCAGACAAGTGGGGTCACCCCATTTGGGCGATAAGTGCGCCAGAAGGAGCGGATGCGCGGTTTGAGGACGGGATGTATCTCCAGAACAATTCATTTGATCACTGGAAAAGGAATCGTTATGACAACAATAGCTAGAGGAAGCGACGGCGATATCAATGAGGCGGGACCTCTGACTGTTCACTTTGCCATGGATTGCATGGCCTTGTGGGAAGCCATTATTGATTTTTGTGGCCCTACGGGAGGACCACCGTTTAAGGAAAAGGCTTGAGGAGGACTCAAGAGAGTTGCAGGAATTGGTGGCCCATTTGGCTGTGGACGCGAGGAAGGTCTACCCTCTCTGGAGGCACTGGCATGATGACAAGTCTTGGGATACTGGCTTTTGCCCGTGGTTTCTTGAGCGTTGTGTAAACTTTGACACAATGAAGTTGAAAAACTTCTACCGCAACCTTGTTGTAGATGCAGACGTAAACTCAAAACTTGCCCAAATGAGGGGCACTAACAATGGCTAATCGTACCGTTAATCCAGAACCGATTATAGATGGCTTTGCGTCACTAGATCGGGAAAGCTTAGAAAACATGGTAAGATCGGCGTGGCCCGCTACGGTGAATGACGGGACCATTGATGACTTAGGACAGCATCAAAACTATTCCGATGTTGGGCGGTGGGCGGTGTATGCGTTTGAGGAATTAAAAGCCAGAGGTGAGTACCATCCCGCATATCGTGAAAAGATGCGCCAACGTGCGTATCGGGTGTGCATTGCACCTTTGACCGATCCAAACTTTGTAACTCGATGAAAAAATAATTTTCTACGCTCTGTTTTTTCTGGCGGGTTGCACTGATCTCGACACTCCTGTTGTGGAGATGGCACCCGTCTATGTAGAGCCTGATCCCATTGCGCTGTTTCTGAGCCAAGCCCGTTGGCCGTGCTCAGGTGGCGGGTGTGCAGACAGCGGGGTCATTGAGCGCATAGCGGACGGCGTATGGTCTGCAAGCGAGAGGTATGGGCTGTCTGTCCCATTGCTTGTCGGGGTTCTAATGGTGGAGAACCCTTGGCTTGATACAACGGCGGTTAGCACCGCCGGAGCCATCGGTCTGTACCAAGTGATGCCACTTCACAGGGATGAGTGGAATTGCGAAGGCACGATGCAGAGTGTGTCCGGCTCTGTATGCAGGGGTGCCGCTGTACTATCGGACATGATGCAGAGGTATGGAAACGAGCGTGATGCCTTGCTTGGGTACAATGGATGCCAGAGCGCCGGATGCCAAAGCTATCACGGCAGGGTCATTGCACAATCAGAACAATTCTCAGAGGGGGAACAGTGACGACCGACGATCTTGAGCAGAAGCGTGCTGAACGCAAGCGCCACATACGGAAAAATAAAAAGATTCCGCAAAGATCTTTTTTACTATCCTCAAGGATCTGGATGGGAGCAGAGACCCGTGCAAGTGTTGCGGGATAGATGTGTGGAACGATCCCGCAGAGGGTTCGATGAAGCGTTCAGTCTCTGCCATGATAGACAAGGTTGGTAACTTGTTGGGCCGCATGGAGGACGACTATGCAGAGATAAGTATAGAGATTGCCGACAGGGATTCCATTTGTACACGGGAGGGTTGACGACATTCATTGATGTAATTAGTTTTACTTACGTTAAGAATTATCTCTTAACTAACCGCCACGGCGAACAATCGCCAAACAAAAGAAAGGAACAAACCTTATGAATAATCGGACCAGTATTCCGCTTAGCGTTACCCCCGATGAAGGTATCGACATAGCGCTTCGTATTAGTTGGCCGATGCGTAAGCATATGATGACCTACTGTCAGGGCTATGTAGGGCAGGGCAAAACCACATTCCTGAGATTGGCAGGAAAAGAGCTTTCATCTTTACTTGGTCTAGAGTTTGTGGATATGAGGCAGGACGACCGTCAGCTTGTTGCGGGTGAGCACTTCGCATACCTAGAGGTGAACACCACGGGTATGCAACGGTGGGACTTCCAGATGCCCTTCATGAACCATGAGGATGCGACCTTTGATATGTATGTCCTCAGTCAGCTTAAGCGCCTAACTGAAGGCGTCCACGCTTTTGTTGTGTGGGATGAGGCGATGAAGTCCCCAGAGCTTAATGCAATCTTTGCACAGCTTGGCAGGGAGCGCACGCTAGGGTGGACACACAAGGTGTCAGATGAGACTTGCTTCTTCTTGACGGGTAACCGCGAGGGGGATGGCGCCGACGCCTATGCGCTCACCACGGATGTGAACAACCGATCCATGGGACTCAATGTTGTGGGTACAGCACAGAGTTTTGTGGAGCACGAAGGTGACAACCTCGAAGATTTAATTTCAACTGCAAGTTTATTTTTTGGTGGGGGCACCCAGAAGCATCCGGCGACCAACACTCTGTTCGACTACGGTGACGATCCCACGCCCGTAGATGCAGAGTGCACCTTCCGTAGCATGAAGACCTTCAACGACATCATTCGGTTGAAGGGATGGGAGGGCGCCAACGGTGAGTTTATTAAGGGTTGGGATTGGCAGGAGCCTCACCTCAGGTGTGCGGGTGCCGGAGTTGTCGGGGTAGCGGCGTTCTCTACTCTCGCCGCATCTACGGACTTCAGTGCGGAGTTGAATAATGTGTTGGAGTACATGGGTGACCCTGAGGCGCACCGCGAGCGGATCACATCTATCTTCGTGGGCAACTCTCTTGGGTTCGACAACATCAATGACTTCAAGTTTACGGTGCTCGCAAAACTTGTGAACAGGGTCAACTCTGCGGCTCGTATAGCCAGAGAGGATGACAGCTTGTCTTCGGAGGAAATTAGGCAAGCGATTGAGTCTGCGTTCGAGACCGCCGCCTTGTTTGTTTCGATCATCGGTGACGGTGAGATGACCAACAACCTCCACGCCCTAGCCTACATCAGTCAGCCCGAGCTACAGAACACAGATGTGGGTGGCGCTCATCGCCTCAAGTCCCGCCACGGGTAACCATCAGTCCTAAAAAAAAGGAAAGACAATGGACAACTTTAGTATTGACGATGCCGCAGGAACCGTGTTCAAGCGGTTCGGCACGTTCGTGTTCTCAACAAAAATTCATCAGCCAATAAAAAGTGACAAGATTATGCGTGAGCAATTGGCCACCGCCGGTAGCGTGGTCAAGCGCATGAATACAGGGTTCCAGAGAATCCCCACCAGTTACTACACAGAGATTAACAAGGCTGTGCGAAGCGCCAAGGCAGAGATTGAGGAGGTCGGGTTACCGTGGACAACTACGGAGCCCGGCGAAGGCCGCACATCCCTGAGTAACGGTGGGTGGCTAGTGAAGCTAGAGGAGTTTCACAAGCTAGACAAAAGGCTCCAGATGCACGAAGAAGCTTTTCACAAGGCCGTCGAGCGCAACATCATCAGCTTGTACGATATGCACGTTAAGGACGGGTTGCGCGTGTACAAGGGGCTTACCGGCCACGACATGACTGAGGAGCAGTCAAGCAGGCACTACCCTGATATTTCCGAAGTGAAGGAATCATTCCTGTGGAAGGTTGAAGCGCTGTTGCTTAACGACCCGTCTGAACAAATTAATAACGTGGATAGTGTTTTGCGTGGCCGTTGGGGTGACTTGCTAGATCGTATGCACAAGGCCGCGCATGACCAGAACAGGAATGGCGTAAAGAATCTCATCAACGGGCTTGTGGGTAGCGTTGTCGAGATGGCGTCTGATCAAGTTGCCAACATCGCTCAGTACGATCCTGAGTCTGAGAACAAGCGCAACGGCAACCCGCTCCCGTACAAGAACACTTGGGAGAAACTGCCTGAGATGGCAAGCGATCTTGTTGAGTGGGAGAAAAGCTTGTACGGATCCGGTGGTCCCATGCACGAAGTCTCTAAGCAATTGACCGAACTGCATGATCGCTTGGTTAAGCTGTCCGGTAACAACATGGATGAGGTCCGAAGCATCCTTGGTGGCGAAGACAGCGCCGCGAGAGATGAGGTGAGCGACCGCCTCAAGTCTATCAACAAGTCAGCATCGTTTGCCTTAGGCGACCTGCTCGACGACTGACGACCCTAGTAAATAAAAAGCGAGGAAAAAAATGTTACACCTGAGTCCGGCTCACCCTGAGCCAATCGTGACACACAACGAAGATGAGATGGCAACCCAACTCAAGAGGGCGCTGTTTCATAAAACAGAACTGTACGGTACGCCGGGTGGCGGCTTGCAACTTGCAAACATTCCACTTGTGCTGAACAACAAGCAACCAACGTGGTGTACGGATCACTACAAGATCTACATAAACTCTGCCTTCACAGAGGGTTTGAGAATTGCTAGTGATGTTCGTGGACTTATTATCCACGAAAAGTTTCACATTGATATGCTTCACTGCTTACGCATGATAGAGTTGATGCGCCGTGGCTTTGATGCAAAGATCATCAACGTGGCCGCTGACTATATCGTGAACGGTCGTATGAGAAGGCTTGCGGGTTACGGGGACTTCATCACGTTGCCGAAGGACACGCTCTTCCACGATGTCTGGTCCTCCGATGACAAGTACACCTTAGAGCACGTTGTCGAGCAACTCAGCAAGGAACAAGAGGAGCCAAAGATGCCGCCCCCACCCAAGGGGCCTATCGGACAGCCATGCGACGACGGCGAGCCCGGCGAGGGGGATGGTGGAGATAACACAAGCAATGGGTCAGATGAAGGTCACCCCGAAGAGGATATCTCTGAGGAAGACGGAGATGAAGACGGAGATGAGGATGGTCAGGATAGCGGTCAGGGCGCTCAGGGTGATCAAGATGATCAGCCACAGGATGGGAGTGGGTCTGGCAATCAGAAAGGTGGCCAGAGTGGTGACCAACCCGGACCCGGAGATATAGACACTGGAGGTGGGTGTGGCGACATCATTCCGATCCCAAATGTTGACATCGACGACACACAGCAAGTCCAAGAGCTTATCAACGAGATTCACGACCGTGAGGTTCGGTCTAGGATTGCAGAGAAGTATGTCGGCACTGGCGCGGGTAACAGCCGCAATGTTGTCGATAACTCTGACCTTCTGGCCAAGCTCATACCAGAGGTGCAACTGAAAAAGTTTCTGACCAACAGCGCCTTTGGTGATGAGTCCTTTGCGAGACCGAACAAAAGATTTGTTCCGCAAAATATTTATTTGCCGGGCGTCACCGCTGTGCCGGGTGAGATCATCTTGTGTTGGGATTCGTCGGGTTCGGTTGGCTTGGATGAGCAGAAGGCTTTTAGGGACACGATTGTAACCAACTGTGCCAAGCTTCGGATCGACAAGATTCGGATCTGCTATGTAGACACTAAGATTCACATGAACCCTGAAACAAATGACCCGTGGTTTGTGATTCGGACCAATCGTGGAAGCAGAGCGAAGGATGCTTCCTTCGAGCCTCAGGGTGGGGGTGGGACAACCTTTGACCCGATCTTCAACTACATCGAAGAGAACAACGAACGCATCAAGGGTTTGATCTACCTGACCGATGGTCTCGCAAACGTGACCGCCCCGGCGCCGGACTTCCCCGTCCTGTGGGTAACGACCCGTTGGGCACCGACGTTCGTGAACCAAGGGCAGTGGGGCGAGATAGCTTACATCTAATTATTAGTTGACTTAAACAAAGGAAATCAATCATGGCTGTACCAGTTTACGAAATCGCTAAGCGCGTTGTCCAAGGTCCGTTCATTGCCTTAACTCACAGAGAGGCAGAGATAGCGATAAAGGCTATCCACACAGTGAGGCGAGCGGTGGATGCCGCAGTGCTTGATGAGGGCCTTCGCAGTAGGGGCGACCACGAACTGCAAATGCAATTAGAAGAATTCTACGAAAACGCTGACGTTGACTATCAACACCCTGAGCCGTATGGGGAGGACAATACATGAGCATCATGAATCAAGATGAAGATTTTCGTAAGATGGTTAAGCACCTAGAGGAGGCGGCAGACGGGCACGGTACCCAAGTGGTCTATGTAGACGATGTTGAAAAGATAGACTCAGAAGCGCCTGAATTTCGTGAAAAGTTTATTGTAGACGGGCGCGGTTGCATTATGATCCCAGAAACCATCAACGGAAAAGAGTGGTAAATTAAAACATGACTAAAAATAATTCATCGCACCGGGGGCAAAGCATTCTTAGCCGTGCCCAAGAAGCACTTGATTGGTTGCAGACAGACGCTACGACTATTTTTCATGATGGCATGGCGGCAGTAAACTGGCTTAAGTTTGAAGACCACATATCCGAAGCGGTCGATGTCGTCAACTTGCTAGATGAGTGGGTGCCCAGAGCAGAGAAGTCTAGGTCGTCGTTGCAGGACTTTCTTACACAGTTTCAAGACACGGAGGCATGGTATAAAATGCACCCCGCAGAACGAGACTTGGTGCGGTCAGCGATAATAGATTTGTCTGACTTGGCGCCATGGACCAAGGGGTGATTGCAAACAACATGAGCGCTTCCCGCATTGACCGAGAAGAAATTGAAACTGAAGAAATAATTTTAAGTTCAATTCACGACGTTCTCGTCGTCGTAAAAGCTTGGAGCGAAGCGGATGCAAAAAAAGACTCTGCACTTGAGGGTCGTGTTCACATGGTGGACTTCTGCATTAATCAGATTGAACGATTGATGCTTCCCGTTCCAGATCAATTCGACTAAGGAGAAGGCATGAGGACTCACAAGGCGAGAGGGGCCAGAGATAGGGCTGTGGTTTCTGCCATCTTTTCGGGGCACGACCCACAGAGGCTCACTCACTCAGGAGCAATGGAATTGTGGGTATGCAAGAACTGCAATGTAGTCATGGACTGTTGGGACAACCCTGCCGTAGTCAACGGCCCGATGTCCCGCACCCGATGCAGAGGCGCTACACGAACGCGCTTAGGACGCATCTGTACAGGCTGTTGGTTGTTTGTTCGTAGCGCTGTCACTAGGTGGCGCATTCTGCTAACCAATGAGGAGCAAGAGAATGCCCTATAAACGCGAAGGCAAAACTGTGTTTGTAAAGAAGGGTGGAAAGTGGAAAAAGTTAGCACAGTCACACGACCGAGCGCAAAGCTCAGGGTCACGTTACGGCTCTGCGAATTGCTAAGGCAAAGTAAGTTAGCAGCCCGCCCGCAGCCACAAAAAAATAATTTTTGAATTTAAATTAAATTAAATAAACGGAGACAGTCGTGTTAAAAAAATGGCAAGTTGTGCCGTCCGAGTTATCTCGCGTTCATTGGAGGAAGTGTGGGACTTGCACCGCCCGAAGACTCTGTTGCATGGAGTAGCATACCCGAGGCGGAACAACAAGAAGCTTTTAATATTATTTCCGAGCTATTTTTGATTCGCCCGATAACTCGCAAAGAAAAGAGGGGTGCCACATGACCCGCCCGGTCAGCGACACCCCTCAAATGCGACGAAGGGAAAAGGAGGAGAAAACCTTCGGCGCATATGCCTCAAGACAGGAATTGCGTTTCGTCGTCTAAGGATTCATTAAGCTACACGCCTTGGGGGGTCCGGCGCAATAGCTAGAAGTCCCAATCGTAGTCTTCTTCGTAGTTGTAGTCCGTCCACCGCCCCGTAGCCTTATCAAACGACAAAGGAGTCGAACCATTCTTACCCAACCACGACCATCGCACCTTCCAGACATGGGCCTCCGGCGGCTCTTCGTCTCTTTGGTGGCGCCAAGCGGACATTCCGATGTCTGCCTTCGCAAACCACGCCGCGCTTCCTGCTATGTCGTGCCCGGTCACGATTGTCTTCCGTTCAGACCTGCGGTCAGGGCTGATCTTCGTCGGGTGCGCCACGAAGAAAACGTGTGCGTCATGCTCTTTCGCCCACAGTTGAACCTGTGTCAGCATCTGACTGATCGCATCAGTCTCGCGCAGGCTTCGGCCAACATCAATGTAGTTGTAAGGATCAATGACCAAGACACGGCACCCCATCCTCATCACTGCGGCGCTCGCTACGTCGAGGATGCCACCGATGTCGGTCGGCCCCTCCCTGCGGTAGTCCATGAAGAGGAAGTTTTCCTTGATCCACTGAAACGCAAAGTCCCTTTCTTCGGTGTCCATCTTCGGCGTTGGCCCGTCAAAAAACGGTTTCCCAATTATTTTTTGTGCAAGCTGGGCCATGTGCAACTCTGGCGGTTTCTCAAACGAACAGTAAACGGTCTTCCACTTCTTGGTCTTAGCAAGGTTCAAGCAAATCTGATCAACAAGATCAGACTTGCCGGAGCTAGGGAAGCCCGTCACGACCGTCAACATTCCTGTAGGAATCTGGATCAGCTTATCAAGGCTTGCGATTCCCGTAGAGGCGCCACGGGCTTGTCCCTTCTCATACAGATCTGTGTAGGATTGATCGTAGACATCTGCCGTGTGCAGACCAACAGCCGGAAGGGGGTCTGCCAACTCGTAAGCGTTCAGCAGATAGTCGGTGCCCTCTTTCATCAGGGCCTCCGATGCGTCCTTGTGATCGCCTAATGAGATTGTCCACACCTTGGAGCGACCTATGCGCCTGATGATCTCCTCTTTTAAGGCCTCGCCCGGACCATCCTTGTCGGTGTTGATGATGATGCGCCCTGACGAATCCAGATGTTGCTTTGCCCTCCAGATGTACCGGAACTTGTTGTCGTCCGCAGGATCAATGCGACCATCCTTCACCTTGGGCGGCGCACCGTTGGGTATCGACACGACCGTAATGTTCGACGGCAGGTCAGCGCTCATCCAAGACAAGGCGTCAACCTCGCCCTCGCAGATCAGCAAGTCGTTGCCCTTGGCGTACTGCTCAATATTAAAAAAATCTTCACAAACATTTTGCTGGCTGAACCGCTTCGTCTTATCAGCGCTACGCCACTTTATTGACGTTACATCGCCAGAACCGTTTCGGTACGGAAAGCCTACAGCAGGAAGGCGCGAGCCAGAAAAAGAATACTCATCAAGTATCGCATGTGAGTTAAGTACATCCTCTGAAATGCCACGCGCCAACATGTACTTCTTAGCTTTTTCGTTCGTCTGTTTCTTGTCCTTGTCTGCCATCGTAATCTTCTTCCTTTTTACTGGTGGTGTCGTGTACTGCGTCTTTCGATGCGCCCAACCTCCGGTTTCCCCACAGTGGTGGCAAGTGTATTGGACCCCAACGCTATCAACCTTTACGGACAGCGGACGGTCAGCGTTGTTCTTGCGTCTGGTGCCTTGGCACACCGGGCACCGGAGTTTTTTCTGGCCTATTCCTAGGCTTGAGCAAACATCTCGAATTTGCTGTGGTACAACTTCACTCAAGACTCCTCCTTTAGGGCTTGGTGCAGGGTGTCTACTACTAATTCCTTCTGGTCCCGTGGACCGACAACAATTATAGCGCGGGGATCTTCTTTGTCGAGACCCCACTCAATATGTTTTAGTTTTACTTGTCTATCGTTCTTGTATACTTTGTCTTCCAGTAGATCAAGTATTAAACTTTCATCTAGATCTGGTCTTCTACTTTTGTAGAAAATCTTTATAGCAATACATACATCATCTTCTATAAGTTCTTTTCTACAACCAACTTGTGTGTTAAAACCAGAGGAATATCCTAATGCTTTTTTGCTTTTAATAAACCTAGGTTTACCACCCATCATTACGAGTCTTCGTGAATTAGCTTTTGACGCTGGCTCGCCGCGAACGGTAATGATACACGGAGTTTCGTCAAGAGTGTTGCGTTTCTTTTTCAGTTTGTTTATCATTTGCACCCCCATTGGCTTAGCAGTATAAGGCCAATTTGTTTAATCATCAACAACAGGAGAATGCCGTGCAGAACGAGCCACGATTTCGTGTGCTTCAAAATGTCGGGGCACCACCACAGACTTCGGGAAGGAAGCGAAGGTGGGGGCACCTACCACTGGATGAGATTGATGTGGACGACATGATCGAACTGCCGATGAGCAAGGAGGACGCTGACCGAAGCGTGTCAGCGCTCAGCAGTTACGTCTGGAGGTTTTCGCAAAAGACGAGAAAAAAGTTCTCTGTGAAAAGAAATAATATTGGCATTGGCATCTGGAGAGTGAGATGACCGACAGTTACGAGGTTCACAAGGGTGTCGATATACCCAAGAGAGCTAGGCGCATAGGCGCCAAGTACCCGTTTGATCAGATGGAAATAGATGATTGTTTCTTTGTGGATGCTCGTAAGGGCACGATCAAGGGGGCAACTGAACTCAACACCCTGCGATCCCTTGTTTCACGAATGCACAAGCGTATGCGTGACGAGGGTGACACCAGAAGGTTTCGTGTTCTCAGGAGAGATAGCGACACCGTTGGGGTCTGGAGGGTAGAGTGAATATTACCAACCAACACGGAGCGCCGGAGCAGTTTGTTCGTGCGATTCAAAACGACGGCTACTCAAAGGGGGAAGCGGACTTCAGTGCCACGGGCCTGTTGCGACCACCCCAAATAAGCCGCCTCGAATCCATACACGAAGACAGGCTGTCTAATGACGTTGCGGATAGGTTGTTTGCGCTATTGGGCACAGGTGTTCATGCCGTTCTAGAGGGGCACGCACCCGAAGGCGCCTTGGTGGAGAAGCGTTGGTTTGCTGAGATGGATGGTTATGTAGTCTCAGGTGCGATTGATCTCTATCACGACGGCCATGTCACCGACTACAAGGTGACAGGCACCTACAGCACGATGGTGGGCAAGCCGGAGTGGGAGCAACAGTTAAACATTTATGCTTGGTTGCTTCGTGAGAACGATATGCCGATTGAGTCTTTGACGATTTGTGCAATCTGTCGGGATTGGTCGGCAATGAAGAAAAACCCGCACCCCAAGAAGTCGCACAGGAAGTACCCTGATTCACCCATTGTACCTATGGACATTCCTTTGTGGCTTCCTAGGGCCGCTGAAGATTTTGTTCGTCAGCGAATTGATCTTCATACAGCCGAGCATCCGGCGCCCTGCACAGATGATGAGCGTTGGGCGCGGTCCGGCGGCAGGTACATCAGGTGTGAAAATTATTGCTCAGTATCAGATTTTTGTCCTCAATACCAGAAGGAGGTTTTGTGAGCAAGGAAGCAACAGCCGGAGAGATTTGGCAAACACTATCTAAGCTGAACGTAGATGAGCATACGGAGGACCGTAATGGTCTCTCGTATCTGTCGTGGGCTTGGGCGTGGGGAATCATGATGGACAACTACCCCACCATGAAGGTCACTTGGCACGGTGACGGCGATCATCTTGATCACATCGTGTACCCCGGCGGCACAGCCGCTGTATCCTGCACTGTGTCTATCGGTGCGGTGGCACAGCACATGTGGCTTCCGGTGATGGACTACCGGCACAAGGCGATTGCCAACCCGGATGCTAGGTCGATCAGTGACGCAAAGATGAGGTGCATGGTTAAGTGCTTCGCGCTCTTTGGTCTTGGTCACTACATCTACGCCGGTGAGGATCTGCCGCCCGGAGAAAACAAAAAGGCAGAAAAAAATAATCCTGCACCCACCAAGGCTTCAAAGCCAAAGCCAAAAGCAAAGTCAAAGGCCAAGGCAGAGCCAGAGCTAACTGAGCCGACGCAGGAAAACGGCGACGAGGTTTACGCCCAAGAGATGCTTCGCACTGTGAAGTCTCTTGCAAACCGCCTGAACGAGGCGGGGTGGGAGCCTGACCCTGACTTCAAGAAGCGCGTCAAGGCCGCAGTACAGGCGGCTGACGTAGACGAACTGAAGGCAGTCTTGCATGACATGGAAACAGTAGGAAATCCCGCACTTCAACTCTCAGGAGAGATTCAGTAATGACAGAGTACAAGACCGGACCACGACAGGACTTTGCGTTGTTCAAGAACAAGTATGCAAAGACTGATCGGCATCCGTCCGAAGTTGGCAACATTGAGATTGAACGCGAGTTCCTGAAGGCTATGGTCGAACAGGCCAAGACCGGCGTTATGCCGACACTGAAAGCCGCCGCATGGAATCGTAAATCGAAGAAGGGTGTTGAATACCAGTTCGTGCGGCTTGAGGTCGCTATGCCACAGGAGGACAGTCCTGTTATTCCCGACGAACCCGAAGAGTCAGGTTCCGTGGCGTCGGATGACGACGACGACATGCCGTGGTAGACAGGAAGAGCATCCTTGTTCGTCTGCCCCCTGCTGTAAAGCGGGGGTGGATGAGCAGTCTGGGCGCTTAGGGATTAGCAGGAACCAGTTTATAGCCGACGCGGTTCAGCTATATCTGGATGAGATAGAAAAGGATCGCACAAGAACCAAAAATATTTGGTGGAAATAATTTCTTTAACGCTAGGTGAAAACAGATGAACACCGCAGCAAAGAGCGTGACAGCCGGGCAACTTAAGAGGTGGCTTTTAACGGCCCCAAGGATCCAAAGCTTTTGCTCATAACACCTGAGTTGGCTTACGAGGCGCTTATACATAACGATGAAAACTTTCAGCGCCCCCTCAAGGCCCCCACAATAAGAGAGTACGCTCGCAGGATGAGAGAGGAGGCGTGGCCACTCGTCCCCGATCCAATCGCATTCGATGTGAAAGGGCGTACACAGAACGGACAGCACCGATTGCACGCAGTTGTCGAAAGCGGTGTGCCCATTCCTGCGTGGTGCTTCTTTGGTCAGCCCGAAGACAATTTTGCTTTTTACGACATCGGAAAAAAGCGCACCCCAAGTGATATTTTTTCTATTAGGGGTGTAAAAAACGCAAAGAACGCCGCAACGATTTCTCGCAAGGTTTGGAAGTACAATCAAAAGACTGGATTGCCACATCCGCTTACGGGAGAGAAGGCACCCATGCTTAGGACTCCAACAGAGGCTTATGACTATTACTTGGCGCTAGGCCCAGAGTCCGTGCAGGACTCAGTGTCTCACTACAAGAGGTGTCAAAAGCAAAAGTTGTCAGCACCGGGTACAGTGGCCGCGATGCATTTCATAGCTAAGGGTCTTGATGCTGAGTTGGCCGAAGAGTTCTTCGTATCTCTTGCGACAGGCGCCAACTTGGGGTCTCGGTCTATAGTAAAGAAGCTCAGAGATCACCTGCTGAGATCTTCCGGGTCTATCCGCGCTGAGTTTGTCGGCGAACTTGTAATAAGAGCGTGGAACGCCAAGAGAACAGGGCGCCGCACGTTTGATTTACAGCCCAATAACATTAGCTCTGCTTACCCTGCAATGGTCTAAGCAGTACGAATGACTTCAGAAAAGGATGGTAATGATATGAACCTCGCCCCTGCTTGGCTTGCAGAGGCCCAGAGCGACCCCCTTCAAACATCGCTGTTTGCGGGGGAGTCTGCTCGGGACGAAGCAGTCGCAAATCTCGACTTGGCTTACGACGGCTGGATAGATTCGGTAATAAAAATAATTTTATCAATTCCAATTTATCAGACGTTTACCACGGACTATCTGTGGGAGAAAGTTGAAACCACGCCCAATGAACCACGCGCCATGGGCGCCGTGATGACGAGGGCAAAGAAGGAGGGCTTGGTTTCCTCTACTGGTAGGTACATCAAGAGCAGGCGCCCTGAGTGCCACGCGCGCCCCGTGATGATATGGAGGCGTGTCTAACGTAGAGCAGAGACTAATACCACACCTGTTATCACAGCCGTAATTTTATTCTTAACAAAAAAACAAAGGTAAAAAATGCCAACAACAGAACAAGATATGCAGAACGGCTCCTTGCTGGGGATCTACAAACAGTTTGAAAGTTCTATTAGGACGGTGGGATCCGCACCAGATGAGTTTGGGAGGCCTGACGTATCAAACGAAGAGCTGTACGGCTTCTTGCTGGCCGACATAGCTATCAGCTTGCGGCAACTTTCCCAAAGGTTGATAGAGGAAGACCCTTTTGCACAGACTGACGAGCCAAACAACGACGGATCCATTACGGATTTTATTGCAATACTTGACGCCGAAAAAGATGAAGCGGCGGCACAAGGGAAGAAAGCAACTAAAGATTACACTGTTCCCGAGTACCGAAGACAAATCCGCAAGTCGCGTCCATACTTCTCTGTCGATGTCATTAACGAGTTGGGTGTCGGCCTGTCCTAACGCAAGGTAGCGATTAACACAGCACCCGTTAGAACAGCCGTAGTGTGGCCTAGGAGGCGCTTGGGGAGTGAGGGAGAAGCCTTCGCCCTCCAAGCGTCTCTTTCGGTTTCTAGGGCCATTATAGAGCCTCTGAGTGCATCGTTGACTTCTACTTGTACAACAAGCAGAGAGTCCGACACTTCGATGCGGCGCCACAGCAACTCTCTGTCATGGTTGAGCGCATCAATCTCGGTCTGCATGGCTGTTACAACCTCCTCATGCGACTCCATTATTCGGTCAAGCTCTTGAGCTAGGCCCGAATCAATAACAGCTAGGCTGTCCTGTAGCGTCTGGGCCTCTTCGTTGAGCCTTGCAGACGCTCGCCTAGCATCGCTTTGCGCGACTACAACTACGTCCGATATGCTGTCCTGCACAACAGACAAGCTGTCCACTACGCGATCATACTCTATCGACACTAGGTCAAGTCTCGCTTCAGCTTCTTCTCGCAAACTATCTGCTTCGGCCACGGCAACCATTGCTTCTTTCACGGCTGCATCGCTGCCACTAAAAAAATATTTGTGATAAAAAAGAACAACAAAAAGCCCCAGTAGGCCCCAAAAAATATTTTTCATGTTTAGTTTTTTTATTAACTCGTCATGTATCTGTATGCAGGGACTTTGTTCGAGACTCCAATCATGTTTCGCCTGCGGACCCATACAACTTCAACGTCCCCGGACCGAATCATTGCTTTCACATGCCTCCTTGCTGCCTTGTCGGTCATGTCGAGCGCCTCACACAACTCATTCATTGTCTTAACATCTTCGTCGGGTGTGTCAGAATTCCTTTCTTTTAGAGACTGCTTGATCTGGTCAATGATCTCGGCCTCGGTAATATTGCTCACTTGACTACGACCTCCGTTGGTCTTTGTGGACGGAATAGAATTGGTTCTATGGTATAGTGCCCATCTTCGATGATGGCGCACACTAGCCCGATGTCAGCCAAGCTTTCGGCGACACGGTGGACATACTCTGTAGCCAACTGCCAAGCGGGTAGTGCAACCGCTCTTGTCTTAATCTTGTGGATTTGTCCGCTGTCAGCAAACTGATGGAAGTGGCTTCGCACCGCTAAGTCTGGCGGGGTTTCCCCATCCATGGCGTAATTAAAGAAGATGTCTTGAGCATACCACCGTATGTATGGACCCTTTGTATGGGCACGTTTACCCATGCGACCATGGTGCTTAACATCAATCTTTACATCGCCAATCGTGAGCTTGCGCCAGTACGAAGACTTCTGACCAGTGTCAGGGTCTCCTACGACAGGCCACCCACCCGCTGACAGTGCCCTCGCAATACCTTCTTCTACGTTACCTGACTCTCCCACGTGTGCGGCTGTCCCGCGAATAATGTGAATAGAGTCCGGCCCCAAGGAGAGAGGGACTTGTATTGACTCCATGAAGCATCTGACATGAATGCCTGTCAACCTGCTGGCAATCTGCGCTGTCTTGTGGTGGTCGCCATCAACGGCATCCCCGTTCATGACGATGTGAAGATTTGTACCCGGAACAATTTTTTTTATTTTCGCTACCCGATCCCAAGCTTCTAGCCAGTTCTCCCAAAGCCATTGTTGCGACTTATTGGGTTGATACCAGCCACCGTCATCTAGCTCAAGTCCTTCGTCTGGACAAAGCCCAACAGTAGATCCGCAATGGGTGTCACCTAAAAATACTACTAGGTGCCTATCGTTTGTTTTGCGGGTATTCATTAGTGCTTTTGTCCTCTTCGGGGTCAACGGGATCTATGCCACATGTAGAACATCGCCCGTCATCTTTTACTGCGTCTCCGCAGTTGGGGCATTCAATAAATTCTTTAGTGCTGTCCCACTGGCACATCCAACAAAATCTTTCTTCGTCGAGGTTCGGTGTGGCGCATCTCTGACAGCTAGTCATTGCATATTACTTCTGACTCTCGGGACGCTAGTGCTTCACACAAACGGTCTAGCCTGTCGTTCATCTGACGCAGATCATCAACAAAGCCTTGGTGTTGATTGTTGCGTCGGTCGATGTAAGTGTTCTGGCGTCTGCTTATAGTCTCCACGCTACTTGCTTGGCTCGCACTGTCAGCTTCAAGGGAGCCAAAGCGGCGATCAATAAAAACAGAGAAAGCCATTAGTCCGATAACGGCACCAATGGTAAGCTTAACGCCGGTAGACTTTGAGAATGTTGTGTCGTCAATCATGGTGTGATTAAGACTAGCGGCGTGCTCTTAGTTCTTCAACTTGAGACTCAAGTTCAGAAATGCGTTGCGCGTACCATTGAAGCGTAAGCTCTTGCTGTTGATCAAATGGGGCGCTACCTGACTCCACTTCCTCTACTAACTTTTCAAGTTGCGTTTCTAGGTGACCTAATAACATAAATTGTTCGGCGTCTGCGGGTAATGACCCTAGCTCGCCTCTAGGCCAACGCACTCTAAAATCAGAATTCAATTCAACTTCTTTTTCCATCATCATTAAAGAAGTTTCGATGGTGTTGAGGCGCTCGACTATCCCGAAGTATGCCCATACGCCCAAGGCAACTCCTGCCACAATGGACAGGAGATTGCGAAGGGGCATGGTGAGTTCGGTATTATCGTTCAGCCGAGCGGGCATTAGTCATCTCGTTTGGGCGCCCACTTCTCTATGCCGCTAATGGAGAAGCAACCCAGCGTAATAATTAAAAAAGAATTGTAAATAAATTCTTGCACCTCAAGCTGCATGCCCCACACGCCGGTCGTCACATCTACAACAGCCGTTACAACCATCATTGCAAAAGAGATTGCGCCAATAATGGTTTTCTCGTTCCAATCGTTGTTGTCCTTAAAGACACTTAGAAACCTACTCATTGTTGCTGTCCTCGGTTGCGTCTTTGATTAAAAGTAAAAATTCTTCTTCGTCTTTTACGATTTCCCAAAACTCGTTAAATGCTTTTTTGCTGTTCCATACGGCAAGCCTGCCATCGTCTGTCTCACCTCTGTCTTTACCGGGGGCGATGCACCCCTCAAGCTCATTAGCATAGTTGGCAGAGTGAAACAACAGCCTGTCCCGGCCTTGAACAATAATTTCAAACGTGGGGTAGTCGCCACGGTGGTAGTAGTCCCTGACGCAGGCGTGCAGTCCTTCGGGGATCAGCGTCTCTGAGTTCTCAATACTCCAAAAGTTTACACCGTCATCGTCGCTATACAGCCTTCCCCACACGGCATCACCTTTCTCTAACTCTCTGCGTAGATGCCATACTGGTGCGCTAACCGCCATTATTGGACAATCCTGTCAATGTTACGGAATGCTTGGATTCCCAGCCTGTACCCACGACGATTAAACTCGTCAAGATCATTCCTAAGCCTTTGCTGCGGCACACTATGGTCTCCCATAATCTTATTCCTTTCTTCTCTTAGCTTGTTCATTGCTCTGAGGTTGGACCCGGTGGCTCGGGCAATCCTAAGTTCGTCTGCATAATCTTCAGCAAACAGGCGTAGCGCTCTCTCGTCTACGTTGGCTCTGACCATCCTGTTAAACTGATCTAAAATATTTTTTGAGTTTCGTAAAACTTGGTAAGACGCAAACTCAATATTGCCCTGTGAGTATTGCTGAGTGTTAAACCTAGATAGGCCAGTTACCTGATTTATCCTTTCTCCTGCATCTAGCTGTGAAGCAGGAGTGGGGTAGTCTGTTGCGGCGCCAGCTATGTCAACGACCTGCATCACCCTTCTTCCCATGGTGCCGCCCATGCTGTTCACAACAGCCTGAACTTTTAACGGGGACACACCCGAAGCCTCACCGATTGCTCGCGCCAGAAGAGGCGTAGTAGGTCTCACTTGTCCTTCAATGGGCCTTTGTGCAAGGTACTCGGGCACAATTGGCTTCCACCTAAAGAAGTCCTTGTTTAATCCTATCTCTAAGAGCGGGGCCGCTATGGCAGGAATAGGTAGCATTCCAGTGATTGGCGATGTTGCCATAGCACGAACTGATTCTGACATATCCTTAGCCGCCTCTGATCCCTCAGGCGCCGCGCTTTCAATAACTCCAGCCCTAGCTGCTGCTTCTAGCGCTCTTTCTGGAAGGGACGCAAAGGCATAGCCTAGCTCAAACGGTTTTGGTATCCGGTAAAACCCACCTTCAGGCTTAGGTAGCAACCAAAACATATTTCTTTCCCAGAGTGGGCGGTCCCAATACTCAGGGTTGTCCTTGTTTACCATCCACAACGAAAGGGTTGGGGCGGTAATAGCGGTGCCCATTGCGAGCATGCTTTCCGATACGCCGCGACCCATGGTTTTCTTGGGGTCACCTCGGAAAACCCGAAACAGTTTAGACCAAGCCTGTAGACTTGCGTTAAAAAACGGAGTCACTTGAGACATGGTTTGTATAGACTTCCACTTTCCTCGCAAAGCAAACGGCAGGGTTACATCTTGTGCCGCCCATATAGCTTCTTGGGTGGAGGCTCCGGGCAGGGTGCCTGCGGCACCTGAGCGAAGCGCCCTGTATTGAGCTAGGCGCGGCGCATTTTCTGCTACCATTCCAATGGACTCAAGAATGTCTATGCCACGACCTACACTATTGAATATTGTAGCTCGTTCCTCCTTGTTCATTAGGTTTTTAACAAGTTTGGCCGCATCCTTTCTGCCGTAACTCAATCCTGCTGTAACGCCGCCCTCCCTAACAAACTCTTCCCACAGCTTAGGGTCCATACCTAGCTCGTCGCCTAATCCTCCCAAGAGTGACTCTGCGATTGGTGCAACTCTTTTTATTAAGGCGCCGTTGCTTGCGTTAATCTTTGCTCTTGTAATGGTGCCAAGCGCCTGCCCAATCTCTGCCGTGGGTTTTGCAACCAAACCAATTCCAAGACCTGCAAGCCCACCTTGCACTGCTCGTTCTAAACGCTCTTCGGGCGTATCCCCTGTAGCGGCACCCCCAACAGCCCCAATGGCGCCACCTGCACCAGACTCCATAAATGAACGAGAGCCTCTTTGAATAACTCTTTGTTGGGCATAGAGGGGTACATCTCTCATCGTCGCCATAACGGCAAAGTCAGGAAGCAATGTAATAAACCGACGTTTCCAGTTAGCTGCCCCAGACGCTAGTTTCATCATCCTGCCCTTTTCTGTTTCGGGCATCATCTTGAGAAGGTCAAACAAGTCTTCATCAAGCACATGAAACTTGTACTCTTGTCCCCTGTCTTTGTACGTCCAGATTCGTTGTGGGTTTATGTTCTGTGCTTTTATGTCTGCATCGGTAACCGCTCGCACGATGCCGTCAAGCTCAACCTCTTCACCCATAAGTTCAAAGAGGGTATCGCCAACTCTTTTTCTTCCGATGTCGTCGTACAGTTGAAGCGTCTCAAGGGCCAACATTTCAATTGGATCTTCAAGCGGCTCAGACCGTATGACCCTGCCTTCTGCATCGACCTTGGTAGGCGAGTCCTTCATTCCTTTCAACCCTCTGGGCTGAAACGCATCTACCCTTGTTAATATCTTTGGTTTATCCAATTCTCTGGTAGATATCGGAACCATTGGTGTGTAGTAGTCGTCTACACTGGACTTTGAGGACGCTATAATTTTTTGATAGTATTCCTCAGGATCAATGCCTGCCGCTCTTCGCGTCTCAAGATTGTTCCTAAAGAAACGGTGCAGATCATTAGTTCTGTCAACCAAATACTCGTCAGACATAACTTCATCGTAGAGTTTTTTTAATTCTGCGTCGTTAACATGCGCCATCCTTGGCCCCCTCGAACGGTCTGCGGGCAACGTCCTAAGCACCATTTCACGCCTTATTTTTGCGGCGTTGTTGATATCGTCTAGGTTGCTTCCGTGTTCGTCCAGCCAAGGCACAAGGTTAGTGCTTAGGTACTGTTGTCCGCGCTTGTTTGACCCAAGCATTTGGGCCAACGCGCCAGAAATCATCTTTTCGCCTTCTAGGCCACCAACCTGTCTGGCCAACATCCGTAGTGGTATGTACCTGTCCATAAGACCTTGGGTGCCTTTTTGGTACATGCTCTTTAGGCGACCCCCACCTAACAACTGACGGCGACCCGTTGGTTCTTTTACTTTTTTTCCGGGTTCAGGGAAATTGTGAATCCGTCCAAAGCGCCCCCTTGTTACCGGGTCGGCAGGGCGAGTCCTGCGACCAACGAAAGCGCCACCTAAGGCTGAACCGGCGACCTCCATTCCAAGTTCATATCCAAAGTCGGTGCCTCGTTCTTGTGCGTATGATGTTGCACGCAAAACAGATAGCGGAGACTCTGCAACAGTGGCACCAACAGCGCCTTTTAAGGGACTTCCTGATATGTACTTTTGAAATCGCGCATACTGAGCAGGAAACCTTGATGCTGTAATAGCTTTTCCTGCACCTAACGTACCAACTGTAGTACCGATTTCGCCGCCTAAACGCCCCACAAACTCACCTGCGGCACCGGCCCCACCCTCAGGGTCGAAAAGTCTTTCCGCGCCACGCTCAGTCCGTCTGGATAACCTTTTAAGACCACGGCCCACAAACGGAACCGGACTCAAAATAGAACCAAGACCTTCGCCAAGGCTTGTAACAGACCTGACACCACCAAGAGCCACGCCTTCAGCGAACTCACCAATAGAATCAAGGATGCCTTGGGCTTCCCTGTTTCCTTGACCGGCCTCGTTTAAAACAAGATCAGCCTGTTCCTCTGACAGTCCGGCCCGGCGCAATGCTATGCGTTGCTCCATGGACATTTGTTACGGCCTTGGAATTAGTGTACCAAGTCCCTGTTCCATAAACCCGCCATCAGCACCTCCGGGGATTGCCCCGTCTCCGTCCCCCTGTGCCATGATTCGACGCAGGTCGTCTTTTAGCTCTGGGCTTCCCGTGTCCCTGACCCTTGTTAGCGTCGCTCGTATTGCAGATTCTATCATGCTCTGTCTGCTTTCTTCAGGCAGATACTGGTACTTAAATTCTAGTTCACGCCGAATAGAATTAACAAGATCAGACACGTTTGTAGTATTCTGCATCGCTGTATCAATTGTTGCTGCTGCTGTTTGGGAAACCGCAGCCGCTGTCTCGTCGTCCATCCTCCTGCCTGTTTCTTGCATCTGCATCTCTGCGACAATTGTTGCTAACGTTTGTCTTTCTGAAGACTGTATTTGATGGGCCTGAACGATTGCGTTAGTGTCTAGTTGTGCGTTGGATCTTTCTGAAGCAACCTGTGCGTTCAGGAGTCGAGCTTCATCTTGACCCTGCTCGGCTGTAATTCTTCCAGAAATTATATCTCTTTGTATTTGCAACAGTCGTTCTTCTGCTGTTGACTCTGCTTCAAATCTACGCAGGTCAATGTCACGGATCTCATCTCTAACCCGTCGATCTTCTGCACGCTGACCTTCTTGTAGATCCCTTAGATCTGTAATACCTCTGCTAAGGCCACCACCGATTCCACCTTCTTGGAATCTGCCACTAGATATTGAGCCACCAACAATTCTGGCCAACTCTGAAATCGAATCTACTGGAGCACGGTCTCGCGCAGCTTGGCGCTCTGCCACTAACTCGTTTTGATACCGTTCCTCCATTTCGTCAAATCGTCCTTGACGACCCCTGAGTGAATCCATTCTTGCGGTATCTTGGGCAGCAAGCCGTTCATAGCGATCCATGTCACTGTTTGCCGTTTGAGTCCTTAAGTTCGCAAGCGTTATATCCTCATCGGTTAGTCTGCTTTGGCGATCACGCTCATCATAAATCATTTGAACAAGGTTAGGAGCGTCGGTACGACCAACCATATCTTCATAAGTTGAAAGGTCTGGGCCTTGGTCGGCACTGCTTGCGTCTGACAGCCCAAACAGTTCTTCGTATGATATACTAGGCTCAATAGGGGTGGCGCCCGGCAGTTCACCGACAACCTCCTTTAGTCCGCTTATGCCTTCTATTTCCGGGTCATAATACTCCCGGTCCCACATTGGTCCTCTGCCGTACATTAAGCGACCATCTTCAGTTCGCCGCTCTTCAGGAAATTGTCGACCCGGAAAGGCAGTTTCAATCATTTCAGCAAGACCAGACCTAGCCTTTCTTCCTCCACCTATAACGTTTGCCAAACCCTGTTTTCCTAATCGGTATGCATCCCCCATTAAAGACCTTTCCCCACTAGCATAATCACCTTCTGGGGTCCGGTATTTTTCATCTCTCCAACGAAGCTTAGGGTCGTCGGTACTGCCGCCGTTTGAATAGCCAACAAGGCCACCTTCAACCAAGGCACCCATAGGAAACTGACCCTGCGTCATAGACGGGTCTTGCGCTCCGACCATAGCCGCAGGCATAGGTTGCGTCTGCTGTAAGTTTGGTATGCTGCCAATGCCCTGCAACGCTGCGTCAGCCGTTTGTTGAGCTTGTCCGGCAAAGTCAGTTCCGGGCAGGCGCCGCGCTTCCATAATACGTTGATCAATGATGGTGCCTTCTTCGACCATCCTCTGCATGGTTGCGTTACGAAAATCCTGACGGCGCTGTAATTCTTGGGCGCTCAGATAGGCAGGGTACATATTAGGAGCAGACACCTCTGCGATTAATCTTTCGTCAGGGATGCTTTCTAATTCTTTTTGTCAGCTTTAAAATATTAGGCATTAGAATCCGAAGTTCGTCTTGGCGGGAGCGCGTCCTATGTTTTTATTACCTAAGGTTTGATTGTCGAAAAGAGGACGGCTTTGATTAAAGTTGTTTCCGTACCCTGACCCGTAACTTCCGTACCCTGCGTTTTGTCCTCGGTTTTGACCTTGGTTTTGACCTTGGTTTCTCATTTGATTGTAGAGACCGTACCCGCCGACTGCTGTTCCAAGGAATCTCTGTCCGGCTGACGGACCAGCTTGTGCAAAGTTTTTCTGCTGTACCGTGGTGTTCTGGTACGGAAGCTGTTGCATAGCGCCTAGCTGGAAGCCAATGTTTGAACGCTCTTGGTTCATGCGGTTCTGGAAATCTTGGTACCCAATATCAAGCGACTGTTGTTGCATTTGACGGGCACGTTGTCCTGCGTCCATCATCTGGCCAAAGCGATTGAACTGCATCTGTTGTTGCTGCCCACCAAGCGAAGCCAAGCCGCCTCCAACATTAAATAAACCTTGGGATGCAGCCATGCGTCGGGCTTGATCTGCGGCATGCGCCTGCTGTGCGTTTAGGAACGCTTGTTGTCGTCCCGCACCGTAAACATCACCAATCTGTTGACTGGTGTTCATACGAATTGCTTGTTCTCCAAGCCCGTGACGCATACCGCCATGGGCACCAGCCCTTCCGGCCTCACTGCCGAGGCGCTGCATCTGTCTTTGTGACTCGCGCCTAATCTCTCTTGCCTGAGGATCAACTACGCCCTGCACATAATTAGCCATGTAAGGATCTAGGGATCCGGGCTGGCTCTGGTAACCAACGCCACCATAGCCTGCCATAGAGCCCATCATTGCCTGTCCCGCCGCATTCATTTCAGCGGGGCCACCACTCATGCCATACTGGTACATACCTCGCATAGCTGATGTCTCAGGTCGGCTAAACCCTGCAAGCCTTTGTCCTCCGAAACCTTGATAGGGCCGCATACTTTCGTTAACAATGCGATCTGTAAGCTGTGCATACGCCGGAGCAACCTCAGGTGACACAAAACTTTCTGTTACCTGTTGCGTAGATTCATCAATCTCACCGCCCTCTTGGTAGCCGAGTATCTTGCCGCCACCGGCATATCCTCGCTCAATACCAAATTTTTCTATTTCTTCTTCAGTAAGCATCGGCGCTGTTTCTGCTGTGTACAGCGGTGGCAGTGGACGCCGGATTGGACGCCTTCTTTCCATCTCACGAAGGGCTTCGTCGCGAGCCCTACGCGCCTGAGCGGCTTCCAGTACCTCTCTGTCCCCACGACTCATGTGACTTGGGTCCATAACTGTACTCAGATAAGCCAAGAGCGCTCTCACACCCTGTTTCGGTGGCGCAGGCGGCCCGTCTGGGTAGTTAGTTTGCCTTCTTGGACGGCTCTGCCTAATAGCGTCTATTACGCTACGACCCACACCCTCTGCCTGTAACTCGTCGTCTCGCATCATTTTAAACAATCTCAACGTTCAAGGGTCTGTCTGTTGTGGACCCAGCAATATCAATATTTCTTGCAAGTTTTTTTATTCGTCTAGCGCCTTCTTCTGTGTCGCCGCCGCCAACATTTCGTACCTGACTAGCGGTTAAGACGTATTCGTTGGGAGCAATTGCAGCGCCAACTCGAACAGACCCACCTTCAGCTAGGTTTTGACGAAACTCCATCTCTACAACCCTGTCCCTGTCATCTTGGTTTTCAAGACTTTTGTTATTACCAGCAGACAGCATGTCTTGCACCAAGCTTGTAATAAATTTTTCACCAAATGTATTTTTTGCCAGTTCAATAATCCGACGAGACACTTCGCTATTTGGGTTACGCAATGCGTCTTTTAAAGCTGACAGCATTTGCATCTGTTCGGGGCCAACCTCAGAAAGATCTGGCTTCATAACAGCTACGCGGTCATCAACGGCGCCACTGCTTTCCATAGTACCGTCTTCAAAGGGTTCAATAAAACCTTCAAACGGAACGTCTTGCGGACTCATTCCACCATCGGCGCGACCCTTTAAGGCTTTTACCGTCCTGCCAGTAGACCTTTGGCTCTTGCGACCCCTTAGTCCACCAAGACCGCCTTCTATCTTCCTTGGCGCTGCCCTGCGAGGCCTTTCGCGCAAAACCGGCTGTGGCATAAAGTCGGGCGACGGCTGGACTGGCTGGGGCATCTGCATAGGAGGTTGCATTTGCTGCTCAGCAGGAACCATTCGCCGTGGCGCTTCTATCCTTGGTCGAGAAAACTTATCTCCGGGGTCAACGATTGGAGGAGGTGGCCCCATCTGTGGTGGACCTTGATTTTGCAAGAATGGCATGTTCGGAGTCTGTAACGGAGTATTTAGACTCATAGATCCCGCAGGTCCACGGAACATAGAAATTGGATCTTGCTGCTGTCCGGCAAACACAGAGAATGGGTCTTGTCCCAAGAAGGTCTCTGGTTGCCCCGTCTGTAAGGCTTGTTCAGACATCAAACCGGCACGATACCAGTCTGGAATGTCTGTAATTGCTTCTTGTCGTGGCGCAAATTGTGTAGTAGGTGGACCTACGGTGGTCATTGTGGGACGCTGATAAGTGACCGGGTTTGCCATCAACTCTGCATCCCTTCGCGCTAACAACTCTGGGTTTTGAATGTTTGGCATAGATGTAGGTGTTGGATCAAGAGGATTCTCAGGCTCAATAAGCACCTCATCAGTAGTCATTATATCATCCGTAGGACGATTTTTTTCGATAGCCCGAATAGTCTCCATTTCGTCAGACTCATCAGGGTTACCAACTTCATCATAAACCTCAAACCTTTCACGCATCCTTTCTAGTTCTGGGTCCATGCGGTCTTCTGACGGATAAAAGTCAGGTGACGTTTGTTCTTGGGAATCTCTTTCTCTATCAAAGTCTGAGTCTAGCTCTCTTTCTCTTTCGGTATCTGATTCTCTTTCGGTACGCCTTTCTGAGCGTGGGGCAAGTTCTCTTTCAAGCTCTTCAAAACGATTTTCAACTTCAGACGTTTCTCTGCGGCGTTCACGATCTTCAATTTCACGATCTTCAATTGACGGCACAGCAGGCTGTGGCATCATTATTGGGCCATCGTCCTCACTAATTGGATTAATCAGATCCGGAGGTAAACGTACCGGAGCCCTTGGCGCCACAGGCTGCGGCATTATTGGCTGTGGTCTTTCTCTTGGTTGTTCTTTACGAGGCCTAGGTGCTACTGGTTGTGGCGCCACTGGTTGTGGCATTTGTTCTAGGGGTGGAATAAAAGGTTGTGCTATTACAGGAGGTGGAATAAAAGGTTGTGGCATTACTGGACGTTCTACCACTGGTGGTGGACGGCGCCTTGGTGCTGGCTTGCGCCTTGAAGTTCTTCGTCGCGAACGCCTAGGTGGCCGCTCATCTTCAAACTCTCCTATCATGCCGCCTTCTTGCCTGCCCTGAAGCGTGATAGGATCAGTGTACCCTTGTGCAGCTTGACGATCAGTAACATAACTAGGCATAACGCGCTGGATTTCTTCGCCACCCCTAGAGCTTGTAGGCGCTCCCATCCTGCCCAATCCGCCGCCGCCGACAGAGCCTAACAACTCTCCAAGCAGTGGGTACCCCATTGCCATCATAGCGGGGTGCTGAGCAACATCTAAAATCTTGCTAAGTGTGCTTGCGCCTTGGGCTGCTGTCTCAACACCCTCTGCGAGCGTCCCCGCTTTACTAGCAATGTCAGCACCTTTTGCCGCTGCGCTACCTGCCCCCGATAAAGATTGACCAGCCTTAGCACCTATAAATCCTTGTGCGCCACCCTTTAAGCCGCCTTTCAAACCACCCCCATCCATTGACCCACCTATTGCACCAGAACCTGCTGCTATGGGAACTGTAAATGCTTGGTGGGGACCGGGAATCATAGAGGCTACAGAAGCAACTTTACTTAGGCCGCGAAGAAATCCACCTAATCCATATCCGGGTACATACATTCCACCACCCGCCATGGGGACAGTGTAGATACCACCACCAGCCATTTGCGCGAGGTGTGGCATCGTGTAGATACCGCCGCCAGCATAACCGTCTATCAAACCGCCAGCGGCACGACCCTCTGTCCCAAACATTTTGGCCATGAGTTGTCTTCTCATGTCAGGAGAGTAGTACTGTTCATATTCATAAAGAGAAGGGTTGTCCTCTGGTCTTCGCACGTCGCCGGTCAATTCAGCTAAGCCGGAATGGCGCAGGTTGCCTTGAACAACACCTTCCTGTCCGGGCAACAAACCAGCTTCACCCTGCGCTAACGCCTGAAACATCATTGCTTTGGCCTGCCGTTTAGCTGTATTCATGCTTGGTGATCTGGCCGTCACCGAATACACAGAGTCAGCGTGAGTAGTAAATGGCTCACCGTCCATCATTCTTGTGCGGTCTGCCGTACTAAGAGTGTCCCCTACAGCAAGAAAATCTTCAGGGTCAACATCGCCGCCGTTAGCGTAGCCCATTTGTTCAGGAAGGTTTGTTCTATTCATTTTTATTTACTCAGCATCATATTTACGAACTGTTGTGTTTCTTCCTCACTGAGCGGCCTGTGCCCACTAGCATCTCGGTATGGCACATTTTCCTGATTTAAAATAGCAAGAACTTCATCAAGGCCGGGGGGTCTTCTTTGGTTAGGAGCAAAGCCCGCAGAAGGTATTTCTAACGGTTCCGTTACCTCATCTTCGCCCCCACCAAGAAGCGCTAGTCCTGCGCCACCAAGACCAAGCAGTGCAAGAATTCCGCGCCCTAGCTTACTTTTCTTTGCTGCTTGCGCTGCGCCTGACGCTGCGTTGTTAGGAAGATTAGGCTTTGGATATGCCCTAGCAGGCATATCAAATAAAGTTGCCGGAACACCACTCTTGCCTGCTCTTGCTCTTGCACCAGCCCTGCCCGCACCACTTGAAGTTTGCCGAACAACATCGGGTAGGTTTGTTCCCGTTGGGAACCGTGTACCAGTGCCCGGACCACCTAAAAACGTGTCGTCAGACATTTGAATAAAAGGTCTAGCGGCATCAGGCGGGTAGGTTGACCGAACCCGCCTTGCACCAACAGTACCTCTTCGGGCAGCTTCAGACACACCTCTCGGTGCCAAGCCACTTCTAGCGCCAAGCAATGCGTCCTGAAGACGAGCGGTCGCGGGTCGTGCAGGTATGCCCCCCAACTGATCTAACATAGGGCTACCACTGCGACGAAGCCTGTCAGGCACCCCCAACCTAAACTGCCTCCTCATCCCTTCTCTTAGTGCCCTGTTCGTAGTTGGGCCAGATAACTTTCTCTAAGTAATTCTTTTTCAAAAGCATCAAGAGGTGCCGTTAACTCGTCCCAGCGATTGCCGTCAAGTTTTAGTTTCTTTCCTCGCGAAAGCCACCGCATTAGCTTAGGCGCTTTCTGCATAATAGAAACAACAACCCTTGGGTTGGCTAATGCTCGTATGCCAACAGCAGCAGCAGCCACAGCCGGGGCAGCCATTACCTGCCCTCTCTGATCATGCGAAGGATTTCACGCTCTGACATCATTGGAGCGCCTTGAAAGTCTGTAATTGACTCGTCAAGCAATTCTCCAAAAATGCCGGGTGCGGTAGGTTGTAACCTGCGGCGGGGCCTAGCCCTGTCTGCTCTCATTGCAGACGATTGCTGCTGTGGCGTAACCTTCGGCACCCTAATTTTGTTTGTAGAAACAAAAGAAGGTTCAGGCAGGGTTGGGCTAGTAAGCTTTAACGTAGAAAGAATATCTTCAAATATTAGTGGTTCTTGGTCGAAG
>FUIF01019070.1_pt1 | contig 30246 bp, 34 predicted proteins | sample 1003461 | NCBI WGS metagenome assembly FUIF01 (sample SAMEA80401918, study PRJEB19352) | marine metagenome
TGGTTGGCTCTGGCGCTGGTGGCTCTAGCGGGTCATCAGGCGGTACGGGTAATGCTATTAGCAACACCACTATTGTAACTTGTATCAACGAAGACACGGCTACCCTTGAAAAGGGTGACGCTGTAATTGTTGAGGCTAAAGACGGTCAGGTTGCAATGGTCAAGGCTGGCGCCGGATCTGTAGCTAACGGCTATGTGCTAGAGGAAACCGGCATAAATAACTCAGGCCAAGTTGTTAGGTTTGGCCCTGTTGAGTCGCTGAATATCTATGAAAGCACTTCAAAGATAACAGATCCGCTGTCTCAAAACACGCAGCTTTACTACAACTCAACTGATGGCCGCACGCAAACGGACTCAGAGCAGGGCGCTCACGTTGAGGCTGGTAAGGTTATGTCTTCTGCGTTTCTTTACCCAGAGCAGCAGCAAACGGCCAACCAAGTTATCGACTCTCAATCCGAGTGGGATGCTTGGCATAGCAAGACTCAGCGCAAGAACTATGGTGGGTCAGGTACGTTTGATATACCTGATATTTCAGAGGGCGCAGCAGAAGTAACTGTTCAGCCTGGTCAGCAGTTTATTGTGTACATTCCTCAAGGCAATGGAACTTTATCTATTCGCCCTAGAGGTGCCAGCACAATATCTGCTGCTTACTCTGGTACTCACCCAGTTTACACAAACTCAAGCCCACTAGGCATGACAAGCGTAGCTAACTCCGAGTACATCATCATTGAAGTAGATAGCAATGGCACTAATTACCTGTACCACAGGCTTAATGAGGATGGCATTCGCACAGAGTTCTTGTTTGACTGGACAATGCATCTTCAGCGCGCCTTGTCTGATCAGCTGTACACATTAACAACCAATGTGACAACAGTAACTAACAAGGTTAACACGCTAGAGCATCCTAATATTGTCCCAGTTGTCGCTAACACCTATCAGCTTAGCAATGAGGCTCGACTGGTTTACGATGTGCAAGGCGCAACTCAGCTTAGAACCATAAACATTAAGTCAGACTGGTCTGGGCTGGGAACTAACAAGTCAACATCATTTGCTATTAGCAATAGAAATGGCACTTACTGGGTAAAGGTTGTCTTCCAAGGCGGCAACTACGAGAGCATGACAACAGACACTCTGTATTTGGCTCCAGGCGAATACCGAGAGTTTGTCGTTAAGTACACAACCGGATCGGGCGTCGAACCCGTTGGGCCAGTAGTTTATCCGTTCAAGGTTGACAAAGGCTTGTTGTCAGCGATCTGGATTATGGATAACGACGACAGCAACAACGTGCCTACAGATATCATGGAAGTCCCAAGCGCTAATCAGCAGCGTATAACCTTTAAGTACCCAGGCAAGATTAAGTCGCTACGACTCGATATGGCATGGTTGTTTACTGGAACAGCTGCAGCTGACTTTGCAAGCTTGTCGATACTTAGCCCTAGTATCGAGGTGCAGAAGAACGGATCTAGCCACGAGATAGGACACAGCGCAAGCATTCCTAACTTGACGAACGCTAAAGACGATCAGCATCGAGAATATGGACACATGACTATAGCTGCTAACGATTACATCACTATCGCGGGCACAAGCTTGACAGATGTGACAGGATCGACAATAACTCTGCGTGGCGACTATGTGGTGAAGGAGTCTTAACAAACAAGGGGCCAAACGGCCCCTTTTCTTTTACTGGCAAACGCCTTGAACGACTTGCCCGATTGCGATCGAAAGATCAGCAAGGTAGATAATGCAAATGTCTTGCATGGTTTGGCTCCTTTGTTTTGGAGCTGTTAGTTTAGCAGGTTGGGCGGGATATGAATTTCCAGCGAGTGCCTGGTTCGAGCCAATGAGTGTCGCCTTTGTCATCCCACGTTATCCGGACTGGCATATTTTCGTCGTCCTCATCTATTTTGTGAACTGTGTAGGTTTTTCCTTTTGACAAGAAGTCAAGATCGTCATCGTCAACGTTAGTAATCTCAATCACATCCCCAGCCTTTAAATCACGCCAACCAGTGATGTCTAGCTGTTCTGACTGCGAGTGAGCCTCATCGGCAGCGATACTCAACCCAGCACCACTAACACCCTGCTCGATGAACTTAATCAACTGCTCGCGCTTGGCTGTAAGCTCTGCCAGCTGTTGGTTACCTCTGTTAGCTCTTGCACGGCAGAGTCTAGGGTTTGTTTTGGTTCTGGCTCAGCCGATGCGACACTGCCCATCGCTTGACCTACTTTGCCCATTGCTTCGCCAAGGCTTTTGATAGCTTCACTTGCAGTAGGCTTAGGCTTAGCATTGGTTGCGTTGACGATTTGGGAGTAGGTTAGTTGGCGGGTCAGGGTTCTCCTAAAAGTTTCGTCTGTGAAAACAACTTGGCCATCCATGGTGCAGCCGACATATTTAAAGTGCCCAGAAAACGTGTGAATATATCTGCTCTCGCCGTTTGGGAATCCTGCATTTTCAAACGCATCAAATACAACCCTGCACTGGTCCGACGACAAATGGCTGGCCTCGCAATAATCCCCAGGCTGAAGGGTAATTGGTTGTTCCAACTCGACCGAGATAAGTTCAAGATTCTTGACGTTGATGTTGGTTGTGTTGAAAGTGGAGTCATCCTCCCGAACCCAAGCAACGCTTACTAGCACTTTGCCGCTTGCTTGCCCGTCCCACACCTTCATAACAACACCCACAGCCCCAGCATCATAGCTCTTAAGATGCTTAGCGCAATCTGCGAATTTTACTTTGTCGTTTGTTTTGATTTTCATGCCCTGCTCCTCCGCTGGTTTTACTTCATAGAATTGTAGATACCAATCTACTCCTGACGAATTCACACACCTAATTTGTGTGTCTTCGTCATTTACTTCAGTTACCTCGACGATGTCACCTATCTCGAAATGGTGACCATTTTCTTTAAGAACAACTTCGACTTTCTGGCCAGCTTCGTATTTCATCGTAATACTCCTCAATTAACTAAAACCAATCCTAGCACCGCTGGTCGAGCAAGTCAACCTACATTAGCCACCCCAGTATCTTTTTCATTGGGCTGCCAGATTCTAGAAGCTGCATTTTACGTTCGTCATAATCCTGCTGACGCTTTTTTTCTCTCTCTATGCTATTTATTTTCATGATCATTCTATTTACAAGCGGCTCCGCTGTTTCCTTATCGTAAACCAAGTGCATTGATAGCACTGATTTTGCAACGAAGCTTACCCCCGTTGGCCCAAACTCAACAGAGATTGCTGAATGCCCTCAGTGTGGATTATGGGAGTCTTTGCCGCTTGTCCACATGGTCATGAATTTGTTGCCATCTTTTTCTACGCTCACCCACCCAGAGTCGCACTTATGCAAACCTTCGTTTAGGTCTTGAAGTCTTTTATAGAACGATTCGTTAACTTTAATGAAATACATTTCTTCTCTCCTGTTGTTATACGCGCAAGTCAACCCACCAAGGCGAACTATCGAACTCTACTTTCAAAGGCTTGGCGCGTGATAGCCACTCTGCAAACTTACTGTTTAGGTATTGCTGGTAAGCTTCAATCACGCCGAAAGCTTGCGCCACTGGGTGGAATTCTTCGCTAGCTGCTAGCGGTGGCTGAGTAAAGCCGGTGCTGCTAATGCCAGCTGGCGGATCAATGAGCAGATCAAGCACAGTTTCTGTCTTATGCGCCTTACCAGTGCGCTCTGTATAAAGCTCGCACAAGCGCTTAGTACACAGCCAAAGCCATTCGTAGTGATCAACCCTAGCCCGAACCCAAACAGAGCTAGGATGATTGTGATGTGTTTTCTTGTAGATGTCAGTGCGACCAGAGTTGTCGATAACGTGATGAGCTGTTGAGAGCATTTGGCAGTGTTCAACGATCATCTTGGTCTGGTGACGATAGCAATGCTGCTCAGCAACCACAATCGGGCAGTCATCTGTATAGAAAATATTCATCTCGTTGTCATCCCTAATGGTATAATTAGTATGTGTTAATAAGTGGATATTACTATGCCAGCCGAAAGAGCACAAGAGCAACGACAAAAAAGACAGAGACGTTTGCCGCGTAGAGGTCAGCGCTCAGGACGCAATCGCAGAGGCAATCGATAATGCCTATACGAAAAAGACCTGGCAGGAATTGCTACAAGATTGAAGGAATTGATCAGCGCCCCGAGACTTGTCTGACTAGAGCGCAGGCAGAGCGGCAGTATAGAGCAGTTCTTGCAACAAGAGCCGAAAGGCGAAACCAACGACGTAGAGGTAGATAATATGCCACAGGTAATGAAACGGCCGGGACGGGCTGATTGCTATATTGTAGAAGGCACGCGACAGCGACCCGATACATGCCTAACACGCACTCAGGCTGAGAACCAAGCGATGGCTATTCGAGCGGCGCGCGCTAACGCACGACGCCGAGACGGTGCACGCAGTCGCCGACGCAACGGCACTTAGTGTTATAATACAGCTTTGTTTAACTTTATAGAAGGATAGTGTATGCCAGGTGGTGGACGCGGTACTCCAGACAACATTGCAGATGCATTGAATGAAGTTCAAGACAGCGATGTAGAGCTTACATCTGAGATGCTTGTCATGGCCATGGACAACAAGGAATATATCGTTGCTCTTAGCCCTCTAGCGATCGCGAAAGGCATCGCACGATGCATTGATCAGCCGCGTAAGGATGCGCTACGGCACGTTGTGTGTCATGCCATGCAAGGCAATTTCTCTGACTGGGCATCAGGGTACTAACATGTTCAAATGTCTAGGTTGCTTATGGAAGGTTGTGTGTAATAATTCAAGCTCAGTCATGGCTTTAGTTATGCTGACTTATTTAACATCGCTATCTTTTTACTACTTAGACACTCACATGTTTGCATGGGTCGCCCTATTGGGCGCCCTTTTCTTATCTGGCAACAACTGCAAATACAGAACAGATGCCGCCAATATGATTACTTTATGGTGGTGCGGAAACATGACACTGATTGTCATGCTTAACACGTTCATGCCTAGGCCGTATCAAACAGAAGGCGATATGGTTTATTTGTTTGGCTATGAAACGCTGGCACTCACAGTAGATTATCTGGTTCTGGCGCCATTCGACTGCTTTATGGTTTGGTTTATATGGTCGAAAACCAAGAGTGACGAAAGTCGGTTAACTGTTTGGCATTTGATAATTTGTGCTTATTTGGTAGGAAATCTTTACGCTCACTTCAGCTCTTGCTACATGATGTATATGGGAGCGACGGCCTCACAGGTAGTGGCTAAATATGATGTGTTTATGTATGGTTCATTCTATGCTTGCTTAGCTTTGCTGCTAATCGGAAGCCTGACTGATAGGGTGATAAGACATGGAGGTTATGGGATTGACCTTGATCTTGACGTTAGGGCTTTTGTTACTGGCTACCTTGTGGCTAAGCGATGGGGTTAAGCGATATGTCTCAAAATGGTATAGAAGCAAGCGTAAAGGCAAATCGAAATGAGCGTGATATCGAGCGCCTTGCTGCTGACATAAAAGAGCTTTCTGCCACGGTAGAGCGAAACCATAAAGCAGTTCTAGATCTAATATCAGAGATCAAGGAAGAGAACGCTACGCAGAAGGGCGCCAACAGAGCAGTGCTGTACATCATAAGCACAGCCATAGCCTTAGCCGGGCTAGCCAAAACGCTTGGCTGGATATAGTGATACACTAGCCCTAGCAAAACAAGGGCAACGCAAACAGCCGACAAACCAAGTCGGCTTTTTTGTTCCCAATCACTTGACACCATCCCAATCCCTGCTATACTTCACCCCGTAACACGCAATAACCGCGTTAGGTCTTCTGACCGCTACCTAGCACGGCGTGTGTTACACTAAATAAAAACATCCGTAGCTCATGGATTATTTTGCCGTACCCACGCTGCGTCTCACCGCAGCCAAGACATCCTCCGTAAGTCGATGGACAGCAAAACGGACAAATGAGTTAGCCACCGGTTTTTTCTTTGGATTTTTCCCGGTCATAGCCGAAAGTCTAGACGGCGGCGAAGTATAGAACGATTCACTGGGCGTAAGCAGTGCGTAGTTTAGAGTCAGCTGGCAGCTAGACAGGTAGCATCGAGATCATCAGGTTTTGACTATCGGGCTGCACCTAGGCAGCTGACTCCAAAGTGCGAAAGCACCACGGGCTTGGATACGACTTACATATCGTCTCGCGCGAGCATTGCGACTCCCTAGCTTTATGCCAAGCTGACACCCCGACGCATGAGTATCTAGTTCCACTAGTGTCTGTGATTGCTTAGGGCTTGACCATTGCGTGAGAGTGGCGCGCAGTTCCTGCTCTGCTTAGGCATCAGGCTTTAAGACCGCTAGATGCGGCAAACCGGTGATTCATGCATAAGAGCCAACTGCTAACGCAGGCCAGCCGGTAAACGAAAGTGGGGCAATTTGCGAAACACTGGCCTAATCCCCTGTCGGTGTAAAACAACTAAATAGGGGCCGCGATGCGCAGCTACGGCCAGACGATAAGAGTCAAGTAGTAGCAAGCCCTGGCAGCGGCAGGGCGCTTATTCTAAGATAGCCCAACCCGACGAGGTGTTAACTATCTCGCTACTCAGCGTTATGAGTTCCCAGCGCAGGGTTAAGCGCTATTGAGCTGCCAGCTGTGAAGCTCGCGGGTTCTAACTACCGACCGGAGGAGTGCACATGCAAGAAGGATGGGAGGGGTTTTAGATGGCTAAATCATCAATAATCGTTAACGTAAAAGTTCCGTTATGGCTAAGAGCCTACATTAAGGTGCTATCAGTGGGCGTCACTTTGACTGATAAAGCTGGAGTTCGCCTCAATATCGATGAGAATCGACTATGCGACTTTGTGATCAAAAACCTAAGCTTAACGGTCAACGGGGAGAAGATTGGGGCTTATAGCCAATAACCCTGCACTCTCCCGCCTCATGCTATAATAGCCCTATCTCAAGATAGGGTTTTTTTATGGCTGTAATAGCTGTGCCAGGCACGACTGCAAATAGTTACATATCAAACGCCGCCGCAGTAGCGCTATGGCAGGGTGACCAGCGCAAACAGGATTACCCCACAGCCGAAGCCGACCAAGACCGCGTACTAACCGGCGCCACCACCCTTCTTGACGACGTATACGGCGAAAGCTACAACGGTGAGATCCACGACACATCGTTTGCTCTTTACTGGCCGCGTGAAAACGTAACTGACCCGCGCACTCGGCAGCGCATTACTGACTTCACTACGTTTCCGGCAGACATCGCTCGCGCCACTGCGTTACAAGCCTATCACCTGTTTAAGAATGATCGGCAGCAAGAGTCGGCTGATTTCCTGTCTGGCATTCGCAGCCAAGAGCTAGAAGGTGTAGGCCGCATTGAGCGCGCATCCGTATCAGAACAGCGTTCTGCTCTAACGCGTCCGACGATCCACCCAGAAGTCGCTCGCATTATGGCTAAGTGGACAACGGGCGGCTTTAGTCAATACTCTGCAAGAATGGTTCGCGGCTAATGACTACTACCGTACTAGAGCAGTTCAGGGAAGTATGGACAGAGTTATCTAGAGACGATGCTTTCGGCACGGCTAGGCATACGATCACATTCACAGCTCAAGGCACACGCACATACGATACAGCGACGGGCGAACTAAGCGCGGGAACGCCAACCACGCATACAGCGTTAGGCTACTTCACACAGAGTCGAATCGATAGTTTTAAGAGCTGGGAAGTTGGCGATACTTTGTTCTTAGTCAACCAACAAGAGCTAGGATATGTGCCAAAGATCAATGATCGGCCAGTTATTAGCGGCGAAACCTATAACGTCATCGAGATTCAAGACGATAAAGCGGGCGGCAACGCTGGTGGCGGCGTAGCTTACCGAATTCTGCTAAGAGGTGGCTAATGGGCTTTGACTTTTCCAGAGTCCGCCAAGGGCTGCGTGAGAGAACAAACGAAACAGTGCAGAGCGTAGCTAACGACATTGGCACCTTCGCTATCCAGTTCTCACGCTTAGATACTGGCCGAACTCGCAGAAGCTGGAGCGCTAGTATCGAGGCGCCGCTGCCGATGAATATAGATCCCATACAGGCTGGCATTCGTCGATCTACAGCTAGACGTAACGCTAACAGCGAAGCAGCGCAGCGACAGATACAGTCAACAGTTGCAACATTCGACATCCGCAACGACGATTTTATCTTTATCAGCAACGGCGTGGATTACTTCGCTAGAGTGTGGAATAACGTAGACTCAACGGCTATTAACGCCATTCGAAGCGCACAACTAAGGGCTAGACAATGAGTATTGCTTATGCGGTGCCTATTAGGCAGCGCTTTACCGAAGGCTATAGAGATAGCGGGCTGACGTTTCCGATTAAGCTAGACGGCATAGGTTTTCTAGACCCGACGCAATCGCTTGCACCTACAGAGCAGCCTAGCAACTCGCCTTGGGTGGGATTTAATATTAATCCAGCAGCCACAGTTAACGGCGCTATCGGCAACCCTCGAATGTCGCAGAAGAACCAAGTGTTTTCTGTCGTGGTCTCTATCCACATGCCGGTAACTACGTCAACGACTAGCGCAATATACAACGAAAACGACATCAACGACATTCTGGCTGCGGTTGATAACTTTATGCTGTTTAGCAGCTTCTCACCTGCGGCTGGCACGGTAATCTACGCTGATCGCGGCACACCAATTACTGACAACTACCCAGAATTCTCGCCTGGCGATAACTGGCGAACGTTCTTTAGAACGTACAACTACGAATACAGGTACAAGGCTAATATCCCTGCACCATAGTGTAATGTTATAATATAACAATGCATGCAATTGAATTGAGGTCATAATATTATGAGCGTAAATGGTAACGAGGTCGTCTATGCGATCGTTCCTCAGACAACGCCAACTAGCGGGATTCCGACCAATCCTACTTGGCAGATTACTCGCCGAGTAGACGGTGATATCGGTCGAAACCGCACCAACACACAGTCTAACGAAGTAGATACAACCGGTCAAGCATCGCGCTACAACGTAACGGCTTCATCCGTCGAAGGCACGTTTAACGATGAGTTCCCAATCTCCGATGCGCCTACTCGCCTAATCCTAGCATCTGTAATGCGCGGTACTGCGTCTGCAGATCTCAACATCAGTGCTACGACCATTGCGGCCACAGCTAGCGGATTTACCGATACCGGCAACGGCTTCACTAACGTTCAGGTTGATGACTTTATTCGCGTTGGCGGCTTCACCACAGCCACAATCAACCGTATCTACAAAGTCACGGCTAAAGCTGATAACGGCACCATCACCACTTCGCCTGCTCCCGCAGCCACAGAAGCGGCTGGTGATACTGTAACAATCAACGGCTCTCGCATTCAGTCTGGCACTACTGAGTCTGCATTCGGCGTACAGAAGCGTATTCCGTACACTGGCGGCACTATTTACGAGACTTACGAAGGCGTTCAGTTCGGCAACTACGCAGTCACTATCACAGCTGAATCACTGATCACTACTAGCTACTCGGCTATTGGTCTAATTCAGCGCGATGGTACTACTCAGGTGCCAGGCTCTACTGACACAGCTGCAAGCTCTGGGGATATTACATCTGCAGTAACCGATGTTAGTTACTGGTTTAACAACGCACCAGCCGACCCGACAACTGGTTTGGATTACTTGGAAACAAGCTTCACTCTAGACAACGGCCTAGCAGGTGTTAACGTTATTGGCACGGAAGGCGCGGGCAAGCTACAGCACTCTCGAATCAGTGTTGAAGGTACGTTGACTTCGATTGCTACTGATAACTCAGAGAAGGCGCGATTCTTCGCTAACGAGCGGTTTAATCTGTCGATCCAGATCACAGACACCGACGGCAACGTGTTGATCTTCGACTTCCCGCAAGCGCTGTATCTAACACTGCCGCAGGCAGATACTGGCAACGACGTTATCCTGCAGAACACCGGAACGTTCGGTGCAGAGCGAGATTCATCTGCCACCGGCCAAGGTGTAACAGTGTCAGCGCATTACTTGCCAGCTCCTTAGTGGTTGGTTAGCTCGAAAGGCCTCGCTATTGCGGGGCTTTTTTTGTGCTTGCGTGGTTGACAGAGCAACAGGGAAAGGGTAACATGATCGTACTTTCAACAAAGGAGAATAAGTATGATTTTAGTAGATATCGATGTGCGCTGGATTAGTGGCGGTCTGGTTGAGTGCATCGAAAAGAATCTAGGTCAGTCTTTGGACAAAGAAAAACACGGTAGCAGTAGAGACGCATAACAGCATTGCTCAAAAGACCAAAGTTGATAACATCTCAGTAAGCGCTCTCATTGAAATAAGCAAGCAGCTAGATAACGAGGACACAGAGGTAATCATTGAGGATGGTTGCGTAAAGATACAATACAAGTAATCTCACAAGCCCCTTCAAAGGGGCTTTTTTTATGCCCACGCGCCAGCCCACACACCATGCTATAATCGCTCGCACACTAATTAGAGGAGATTAGAAATGGCATTTGGATCAGCTGCAGTTGACACATCCGAACTAAAAATAGACGGTGTGACATTTCAAGTCAAGCGCATGACCAATAAGCTGCGACGTGAACTTAACAAGATTAACAAGTCTCAAGCACCTATCACTGTGCGGCTAAACCAGAAACGCGAATTTGTGTTTAATCACCTAGTCGCTGGATGGGCTGGAATGTCGCAGAAGTGGCGACAAGAGCGCTTTGTATCAAATGAGACGCACTTTGCTTCACGCTCGTGTGACGTGGATGGCGACAAGGTAGAAATAGCCCGCGCCACTTTCGAAGAAACCAACAAGCATAGCGAAGCTGTGTTAGATGGCGAATATGAGAGCCGCGCTGAAATTGCTATTGATAAGCTATTAATGACTAGCGACGCTCCAATTATTGTCAATGGCAAGCGCAAAAAACTAAACCCTGAACTTCGCCAAGAAATTAAGCGAGATGACAAATGGGAAGCTTCAATCGTAGTTCCTATCTGGCAGCTTGCAACTGCGTTCCAAGAATTCTTTAAAGACGAGTCAGTTCTTGAATACAAGCTTGAAGACGAGTTTGAGTTCAACAAGGCCAATGTTGGTGCAATTGTTGGCTCTTATGAGGATTATGGCCCTGGAGAGTCAGTCACTTGGCTGATCGAACAACACGCCAACAGCGTAGACGCATTCAAGCAGCAGCAGATCGAAAAGGACTGTGAAGCGGGAAAGCGCTAGCCAAGTGGGGTTTAGACTACGGCAACATGGGGCCGAAACAGGCTGAGAAACAAGAGAAAATGTCGCCGGGTTCTACAGCTCGGCCCGAGGTTTCATGGGACGTAGAAGAGGCTTACATAGTCTTTTGTCGCTGCAGCCTAAGGAGAGGCAAGCAGATTATGGAAGGATTTAACCCGCCTTGGCTGCCAGACCGAATCACCGACAGAGCATTGCTTGATGCAATAGAAGTGGTCAAGCCTACTTGCGAGCAAGAGCACTTGATAATGATAGTAGACGCAATGGATTCTGCGTTTCTAGATCATCCGAAAAGCCAGCCTAAGCCGGTTAATCAGAAATAAGTCCTTTTAGCATGGCGCCAGTAATTTGGCGCTGTGTTTTTATCTCTAAAGACCCGTTTTGGCGCTCTAACACGTAAGCAGTTTTCTTTACGTAAAACGCGATTGGCGTTGCTTTTCCGATGGCTGTGTCAATGGTTGTTGGTGAGATTAGCACTGAGCCTTTTTCATAACCTGGCAGCTCAAATAGGATAGCCTCGACGCGCTCCGGCTGCGGCTGATCCGCCTGTGCAACCACTGGCGCTAGCGCTGCTGCCGCCATGGCCGTCCAGATAATCAATGATTTCATATCACCTCTCCATGTTAAAATAAGCCTTATATTATATCCTACCTGTCGGTGAGTCAATGGCATTTCAAGAAAGCGTAGTAATAACGGTTGATGCGCGTCAAGCGAATAGAAACTTAACAACCTTAGAACAACGACTGAGTGCTGTTGAGCAGGCTTCTAGGTCTGTTGATTCTACTATTGGATCACTAAACCGAAGCCTTCAAAGCGGGTTTTCCCGCAGCGGCGCTGATCGGCAAGTAGACAGCCTACGAGCATCGATAGACTCGCTACGCACTTCTGTTGACAGAAGCTCGCAGTCACTACAACAGCTTGGCGGAAATGAAAGCTCTAGGCGCATACAGCAGCTAACAAATCGCGTTAACTCGCTTAGCAACCAGTTGTCTACACTTCGCGGTAGTGCGGCTAGTGTTAGCAGTGAGCTGAACAACGTATCCCGTGGCGCTCAAGGAGCTGGAACCGGTTTGCGCAACACTCGCGGCATCATCCAGAACGTAGGCTTCCAGCTCCAAGACGTTGCGGTGCAGGCTCAAGCCGGAACTAACAGCCTGGTTATCCTTGGCCAGCAAGCACCCCAGTTGCTTGGCGCGTTTGGTGCCGTTGGTGCGATAGCCGGTGCGTTTGTAGCTATCGGTGCTGCGGCTGCTGGTGTCTTGCTGCCATCTATTCTGGACAATCGAAACGCGGCTGAACAGCTTCAAGAAACCTACGACGCGCTAGGTGAAAACCTAGTAACAGCTGGCGACAGAGTACGCGGCCTAAGCACACGGTTTAATGAGCTTTCAGAAGTATCAACAGCACTAGCCCAGATCGAGATCCGTGCAGCGCAAGCAGATACGATCCGTGGTTTTGAGCAATCAACGCGGGCAATCGCCGACTTCGTTGAGTCAGCGTCTGGTATAGATTCTATCCTTACTGCTGGCATCGAAACAAGCTTAGACGCTGGTCGAGCATTGTCCGGTGCTTTTAGCTCTGCTCGCGTTGAATCAGCCGATCTTGAACAAGTGGTTGATAGGCTTACAGAACGCGTCACACTATCTCAAAACACTATCGTATCTAATGCGACCGAGACAGAGCGAGTCACGGCGCGTTTAGCAGAAGGTCTAGGTCTAACAGCTAGACAAGCAGCGGAAGTCGTTACTGCAGTCAGCCAAGCACGAGGCGCGGCGCAAACGTTTGACCCACTGGTTGATAACGTAGAAGACTTTAGAGATACGTTGTTCGGTGCGCTAAACGCCATCAACCAAGTGCAGCAGCAGACTAGCGCATCAAACACTGAGTTTGCTGACTTCTCTCGCCAGATAAGCGAGACTGTCAGAACGCTACTACAGATGGCTGATGCTTCGGTTCTTAACGCTAACGCACTACAAAGCCTAGGCGACGGCGCTAGAACGGCAACTGCCGCCATCTCTTCTGCAATCTCCTCAGTAGAAACGCAGATCGCCCTGCAGCGACAAGCATCAGAAGCTGGTGAGCTGTCTAACCGCGTACAGCGCGTAAACAACGAGCTTATCTCTGCTGGAGTCGACGCTACTCGCGTTGCATCTGGTGCGCTTACTCAGCAAGAGCAGGTGCTACGCAACCGGATCATCGTTCAGAACAACCTAATCGAAGCCGAGCGAGCAGCCGAGCAAGGCCGTCAAGAAGCTGAGCGTCAAGCACAATCGCGGGCTAGGCAAGCAGAAGTTAGATCACGTCAAGCGGCAGCACGAGAGCAGCGAGCTAACGAGCGTGCTCGTGAAGCTATTGCTAACCTGTCTGCAGAATCAGAAGCTACTCAGGCTGGCACGCGGGAGCTGGCGATCTACCGCGACACTAAGTCAGCCATCGCTGCTGTAGAAGCATCGAGCCTGCCTAACAAAGATCGCTTAATCGAGCAGATTCGTGAGGAAGCAGAGGCAGCGCTGGATGCTACCGACGCTCGCCGAGAACAGGCCGCAGAAGAACGCCGACTAGATCAGCTTAGAACACGGGCTGCGCGAGAGCAAGAGCGTGAAGCACAGCGTGTAGAGCGGGCTTATCAGCGCCAATTTGAAACGATCAACGAGGGCTTAGCAGACGCGCTGCTTGGTTATCGAAGCCTGCGCGATGTAGCAACCAGCGTCGCACAAGATATTGCCCGCGCGTTCGTTCGCAACCAGATTACTGGGCCGCTGCTACAAGGACTTGGCTTGCCTGGTGGGACTGGGCAGGCTGCGGGTGCAGCACCAGGAAGCTTGAGCATCGGCGGGATAGCAAGTTCAATCGGTGGGCTGTTTACTAATGCAGGGCAGTCAGTAGCTAATACGTTCTTTGATTTTGCCACTTCTAACATCGGCCAAGCAATAGGCTTAGGGCGAGGCGTATCTATTGGCGGCCAAGCTGGCCTAGGTCTGACTGGCACTGGCTCTTTTATTAGCCGCGGACTTCAGTTCTCTCCTTTTGGCGCTGTTGGTGGTTTACTTGGAAATGCGCTCGGCCTTGGTTCTGGCAACCCTCTTATAGACACAGTCACTTCAACAGCTGGCGGTATAGCTGGCGGTTCTTTAGGGTCGACCATTGGCGCGCTTGGTTCACTCGGTGGCCCTCTTGGTGCTGGGCTAGGCGCTTTGCTTGGTACGGCGCTTGGTGGGTTGTTCGGCGGCCGCCCATCAGACCGAACGCAAGCGCTAAGCCTAGAGACAGAGACCGGCCGGTTCGTTTCCCGTGGCCTACAAGGCAATAGATTCTCACAAGAGAACAGAACTGCAGCAGACGCTATTGGACAAAGTCTTGGTGCACTAAACGCATTCCTACAGCAGCAAACAGGCCGCACGCCAGGGACTGAAATAGGCGTTAGCGTCGGCGACGTTCGAGGCCTGCGACTTTCTCAGGAAGGCCGCGAGATATTCCGCACGCAAGATCGTGAAGAGTTTATTAACAGAGCGCAGCAAGCTGTAGCTGAGCTGTTCGATGTAAATGTCGAGTTTTATCGCGATCTCGTCAACGAATCAGAGACTCTTGGCGATGCCATCATCCGTATCAATCAGCAATTCACAACCGTTAGATCAATCGCCGACGCATTAGGGCTATCGTTTGCGGCAACAGGTGAGGCGGGACAGCGCGCAGCTAACCAACTGGTCGAGGCTTTTGGCGGACAAGGACAGCTGACCGCAGCATTCCAGCAGTTTGACCAGAACTTCTTTACAGATGAAGAACGACGCCAGCGCGCATTAGAAGCAGCCAGAGAACAGCTAAACACGTTTAACAACGAACTTGGTCGATCCGGTGAAGCTGCGATTGATACGCGCGATGAGTTTCGCCGTTACGTTCAGTCACTAGATCTAACTACCGAAGCCGGTAGCGAGGCTGCCGCAACTGCCCTGCGTTATCAGCAAGCGATCCTGGCTGTAGATGCCGCTACACAGCAGGCGACCAACAGCGAGCAAGAACGCATGACCGCGATCAACACCGCTCGCCAAGAGTACATCGACGCTATTCGCGAAGAGGGTGAGGTATTAAGTGACACCCAGCGCCAGCTCAGTGACTTTGCTCGTACGCTAGAGGCTACCCGACGAGGACTGCAAACTGATAGCCGACTGGCTGCGCTATCACCAGAGAACCAGTTAGCTCTGCTGCGCACCCAGTTTGAAGACGTACAGCGCCGTGCACAGCTAGGCGATGCAGACGCGATTGCTCAGCTGCCACAAGCTAGCCGAGACTTCCTAGGCGCTAGTCGAGAGTTCTACGGCCAGAGCGAGCAGTACTATCGCGACTTTGAGACTGTACAGCAAACGCTTAGCAACACGCAATCTGTAGCAGAGCGAACAGCTAGCAACGCTCAGATGCAGCTAACTTCCTTGAATGCACAGCTTGAGGCGCTAGGCGAACAGTCCAACTTGTTACGCACTATCGCGGAGAACACGGCTGCTCAAGCACGTCAGGCAACACAAGCGGCTGCAACACGTTTTGGTAACGCAGTGGCCGGTGGTGCGGGCGGCGGTTCAAGCGCTAGCCCAACAGATCTGCGTCAAGCTGTTAGCGCCTTATATACTAGCGGTTTAGGACGCGCACCCGACCAGGCTGGCTTAAACTTCTGGGTCGACCAACTACGACGCGGTGGAAACTTCAACGACGTTCGTCGCGGGTTCTTCGCAGCAGCCGAGTCTAACGGCGAGCCGATTATCAACCGCTTCCAGCGCGGAGGCAGTGTTCGCGGGCCAGGTACTGGAACTAGCGACAGTATTCCTGCGTTTGTCAGCAACGGTGAGTTCGTAGTTCGTGCCAGCAGCGCTCAGGGCAACCAAGGGCTGTTGCGTGAGATTAACAATGATGGTGGTGAGCGTTTGACGGCAGCTACAGAGATTGGCGTGGAAGTCAACGAGCAGGGCTTTAACGACGTTGTTGTAGAATTGCGCGCTATGCGTCGCGAGCTTGCCGACATGCGCCGCGATAACGAAGCACTAAGAGCCAACCAGCGCTAAGGATTGACAATGCCACAGATAAACTATCTGCTAGAGATTCAGGGATACAATCTAACGTCTAACGCGGTTGAGACTCTGTACTTTAGCCGCGATGACTTTACGACTACGCCAGACGACAGTCCTGCTGACCGGTTCTACGATGGCCGGATCAACGGCAGCTTGCGCTTCCAGTCCTCATTGTTTGGTAGTGCTAGGCTTACTGGCATGCCTACTGTTAGCGTGGGTAGCATTGAGCTAATCAACTTGGATGGTGGTCTGGATTACCTAGATAACTACGCATTTGGTGGTCGCCAGCTAACTATCTATCGCATGGTAGATAACAACTTTACATCGCGCACTACTTGGCTGTCTGGCCAGATCGAGCTGTCTACTGTGTCATATGAGCGCGTGGTGTTTACCATTAGGGATAAGTCATTTGCTCTTGATCAGAACGTTCAGCAAACCCTTTATGCTGGCAACAACACTGGCGGTAACGGCATAGAAGGCGATGCTAACTTAAATGGCCAGCCAAAGCCGTTGGCTTACGGTAGATTGCGAAACGTCACGCCGGTATTGGTTAATGCTAGTCGTGCTATGTACCAAGTGCACGATGGCCCAGTTGAGTCCATCGACAATGTGTACGATGGGCAAACGTCGTTTACCTTTGCGTCAAACGTGGCAGATAACGCGGCTTTGCAAGCTCTGACTGTTGCGCAAGGGCAGTATGCTACTTGCTTGGCAGAGGGGTTGATTAAGATCGGCAATATACCGCAGCGCGGATTAACTGTTGACTTGCAGGGCGATAACGACGGTGGTTACGTAAACAGAGCTGGTGCTATTGTTCGGCGTATCATTGAAGATAATACAACCCTAACAACAGCAGACCTAAACACGGCATCGTTTACGGCGTTTGACACAGCGTATAACTACGAGACTGGAATATACATTGATACCACTCGCAAGACTGTTGATGTGATCAGCGAGGCTCTGGGCGCATTGAACTTCTGGACAATAAATCGTGCAGGTCTGATATCTGTCGGCCAGTTCTCACTAGCCACCGGCACGCCAGCAGAAGAATACACAGTCGACGAAACCGAACAGGAAGGCGGCAATCCGATTCGTCGAGTGGTTAACAACGACGAAACAAACGGCGTTCCTGTTTATCGACTTCGATACCAATATGGCCGAAACTACACAGTGCAGACCAAGGATCAGCTGTTTGGCTCCGTATCACTAGATACCATAGCCTTTACAGAGAGAGAGTATCGAACGGTGACTAACACTGATACTGCAGTTCAGACACGCTATCCACTGTCACCAGAGTTTACTGTCACGTCTCAGGTGTTTTCCGCTACCGACGCTAATACAGACTCGACTAGGGTGTTTGATATCTACAAAACACAGCGTTTCTTTTACAGCTTTACAGTTGACGAAGAGTTTGCATCATCTCTTGAGCTTAACGATGTGATCCGTTTAACTTATCCCAGATTCGGCCTAACAAACGGCGCATTGCTGCGTGTTGTAAGCATTACAGAGAATGCGCTGCAGTCTAGGACGGAAATTCAAGCATTCGGATAGTGTATAATTAGCCATTATAGATAGGTGTTTTAATGGCTAATATACTTCTCGGATACCCAAACAGACTACCAGCTGCCAACCTATCGGGCGGCTCTTGGCGTTCATCTCTGCCATTAGATAACCTTAAAGATCGCCGCACTTTGAAACTTGCGCGGTCAACAAACCTCCTAGCTACATCAACCACATTCGACATAGATTTAACTCAGGCGCGAAACATTCGCGTGTTTGCTTTACGACGCCACAACTTAACTCGGGATGCTAACTTTCGTCTAATAGGCGCTAGCAGCTCTACGTTCGCGGACGCAGAATACGACAGCGGCACGATTCCTGTTTTTGGTCGAGTATTTGACTCTCTTTCACTACAATGGGAAGACGCTAATTTCTGGACTGGTCAAGTAGCTCAAGAAGATGTAGACCAATTTGTTAGCATATTCTTACATGTCCTTCCTCAGTTATTCCAGCTTCGCTATTGGCGAGTAGAGATCACAGATACGACAAACAGTGACGGCTATGTCGACATCGGTGCATGCTTCCTGTCAGACACGTTTGTTCCAGAGGTTAACTACGATTATGGCGGCAGCATAAGAAACCGAAGCCGCACTAACGTAGCTGAGTCGCAGTCTGGTGTTGATTTCTTCGATGTACGTGATCAAAAGCGCGAGACTCGCTTCACGTTGTCAAACATGTCAATCAACGAAGGCTACCAGCGGGCTTTTGACTTGACTCGCCAACTAGACGTTAACGGAGAGATCTTGGTTTCTCTAGATCCAGAAGACGATATAAACCTAACCAGAAGCAGCTTTGTTGGGCGGCTGACCGATCCTGGCGCGTTAGCAAGAAGCCGTTTCCAAACAAGCTCTATGACATTTAACATTCAAGAGGTGCTATAGCTGTGGCTGCATTCACACCAAATGAGACAGTGGCTGTTAATCGCATCCCTGAATATAACAGCAACGCTTTCAACTCTACTACGAACCCTAGAGGATTTGGGAATGGTGGTCATGTTACCAACTTCCCGTTGGCTCTAGTCGACAGCGGCGTGACAATGGCAAACGCTACTCTGCGTTTTGCTAATGAAGCCCAAGCCGCAGCTTCAGCCGCAGCTGCTGACTTTACTGCGACTAGTACAAGCTCTGTGACGATAGGAACCGGCCTAAAGACGTTTACCATTCAGACGGGCAAGGCGTTCACTCCTGGCAATCGAGTAAGAGTAAGCGACGCGGCCAACGTCGACACCAACTACATGCTTGGAACTGTTGACTCATACAACTCCGGCACTGGACAGTTTGTAGTTAACGTTAGCGACCCGTTCGGTAGCGGCACAATCTCCAACTGGACTGTAGTCACGCAGAACGGCATTAGCTCGGTTGTCGAAGATACTACGCCGCAGCTCGCTGGAAACTTAGACGCTCAAGAAAACGCTATAGTCGATAGTGTTCTTAGCTTAAACAACATTGGACAGACGGCTAACAACGTTGCTATGGACTTGGCAGCTTATAACGCGTTCAAGCTTGAGCCTACTGGCGACATCACTATTACTTTCACTAACGTACCGGCCACCGATAATGGCGTGCTATGGATTGCAGAGATGAAAGGCGCTGGTGATCACACGCTTACGTGGACTAACGTCGTATGGTCTGGCGGCAGCGAGCCTAACTGGGCGACAGGAACCGATAGCAATCTAGTCGGATTCTACACGTCCACAGGGGGCGCTCAAGTCGCTGGATTCTTGATTGGCCAGGAGTTCGCACTGTGAGCCTGCTACATATGCTTGTCGCTAGTGGTGGCGCAGGCGTGTCCGGTGAGCCTGCCGAATCAGTCGATCTCGATGGCACTAACGACTTTTTCTCGCGTTCTAGTGATTTGGTTGGCAACTCAAACGGCAAGACGTTTACTGCTTCGTTTTTTGTGTACCGAACAGATAAAGATATAGCTGCTGTTTACCAAGCAGGAAGCGACGCTAGGCTGTATATTGGTGTAACGTCTTCTGGCATAAGCGTTACAGCGAAAAACACTTCCGGCGCTACCATCCTAACGGGAAATTTTAATGACACCCTGCAAACATTTGGTTTGGTTCACATTATATTATCCGTTGACTTAACAGATACGTCTCGCCGTCACATTTATATGCAAGATGTGGCAGTACCTGGCGGCTGGGGAACTTATACAAACCAAGACATCGACTTCACCCAGCCCGCTCACTCTGTTGGCGCAGACACTTCTGGATCATCTAAATTAGAAGGGCGAATTACCAACCTCTATTTTGACAAGGTATATAGGGACTTATCTCAGGCTAATAATCGAAGACTGTTTACTACGCTCGACCCTGAGAGAGGTTTGATACCAGTTCGAAGGCTTCAAACGCTAAACCCTATCTTATACTTGCCTGTAACCGACCAGCAGACGGCTCACATAAACCCAGGAACTGGCGGCAACTTAACGCTAAATGGCGTCGTTGGCAGATCAGGTCGCGGACCAAATCAATACAATAACACGTTTGTAAGCTTTGGCTCCAGCCAATACATCGAGACCGGAAGCGCATTGTCTAATGTTTCTGGCGATAGAACAGAGCTGACTTATTGTGTTAACTTTGTCGCTACCACCGGCACTACGTATTCAGCGCTTAATGTTTATGACAACACCAATAGCGCGCCGCTAATTAGGTTTAACACTACTACTGGCGAATTTGTAGCTGGGTGGAGTAACGGCTCAGCTCAGTCTATTAGACTCCAGGCCACACCTGCTAGCGGACTGCTCGTGCCAGGAAGGCATTATCAGTTTGCCATCTCTGTTGATCTTACTGATACCTCAAGGCGCAGAGTACGGCTTAATGGCGTTGATATTACAAGTTCAATAACTTGGGCAACTTACTCAAGCTCTGGTTACACTATAAACCGTGGCCGCGCTCAAGTTTCAAGGTTCATAACGACTAACCACTCTTTTGAGGGTGGCGACGTTTACTTTGATGATTCTTATGTTGACTTGTCAACAGAAAATCCGTTCTGGAACTCAGATGACGGCAGGCCTTTGTATCTCGGCGCCCAAGGACAGCGACCAACTGGTAGCCAATCCTTGGTTTATCTGCCCCTAAGAAGATTCAACCATGCTCAAAACCTTGGTAACGCTTTTTCTGCCTTTTCAGCACAAGGCGGCACACCCACCTCTGTTCGCAGCAACACCGAATATTGGGCTGGGTCTGCGTCCGTAGATGGCTCTAATTATTTAACCGGAAATGTAGTATGTGCTTCCTTAGTTAAGTGGCTGTCTACTGATAACGGCGCTAGCTGGAACGCTTCATATCAGAACAACGTAACCGTCACTGACATAGGCAACGGGGCAGACAACGGATTGGTGGCTTATTACTTTGGGACTAGCGAAGTCATAGACTGGACGCAAGAAGCTAACCGGCTACGATTTACTGATGGTCTTGGCTACCCGTTACTGCCAGTTCAAGATAATAACACAGTACTACTGCTAGATTTCAGCGACCCGTCAAACTTAGGCAATAATAAGGCGGGGACAAACTTCACTGTAACTGGGTCGCCTACGGCGGCGCAAGATGTTTTAGGTTAATTCATGGCTAAATCAGATTTTTTTGCTCACGTTGAAAATGGCGAGCTGCTAGAAATGTTTGTGCCTCGCGGTGGGCAGCATCACGGCAAGCACCTAGGTAAGGAAAGTGACGACAGCGTTTACGCTGACAAGCACAACCTTTATCCAATGATCGATAATCCGCCTGCTTATGATCCAGATACGCAAACTCGAACTGGCCCTGTGTGGCAGTGGAATGCTAGTGAGGAGCGCGTCGACGGCGCTTATACGGTAACGGACAAGCCGGTCGATGATTTGAAGCAGGCTGGCCGAAACGAGGTAAACGCGATCCGCGCTAAGCGCCTGTTTGGCGGTATACCGTTCACGACGACGACTACGCCGACTAATGGCGATCACGTCTTCACACGAGACGCTAACGAGATTATGAGCATCAAGATTGCAGCGCTTGACGTTCAGGCTAGCAACATGACGTTCACGGAGGCGACTGGCGGCTACTGGAAGTCGAACGATAACGTGGAAGTTAAGATGAGCGAAGCTGAGTTTCAATCGCTCTCTGTGACTGCGGGTAAGTTCTTAGTCAAGATGTCACGCGAGTCTCACAACGCTAAGAAAGCGATCGATGCATTGCCAGCAAACGCAACCAAGGCTCAGATCGACGCCATTGTCACCGCCTATAGAAACTACGATCCGCTTGCCTGATGTTTAATTCGCTTGCTGTCTTAATGTTTGCTGTGCCATTGGTCTGTGATTTGACATTTGGCACAAGCGCGCCTACTGTGATATTTAACTTGTCGGCCATGCTTGTGATAAGCACAGCAATGAACTTCGTTGGTGTTCGCAATCAACCGGATGACAAGTGGGTGTCGGCTGTTGCTATGCTTGCCGCTTTCATGCTTCTAGCTAGGCAAATGCCTTACATGTTTGACAGTCCGGCGGTTAGCTCTGATTTTGCGACGTTTCTAGTAGTCGTTTGCGGGATAGCTGTGTCACTGGTGTTCGGCTACATGATTAAGCATGTAAGCAATCGCTTTCGCACAGAAGGCGGTTTGCCGTCTAAGCCTGGCAGGATCTACCTTGTTATTAAGTGTCCTAAGTCGGTGCTTGATTACTTAACTTGTGTGTTCGGAAGCCCTGCCTCTAGCGTGTCATTCTGTATTAATGGCGCTTGGATTAAGTTCAAGCACCGCGATGGCTGTGCTGTGCTTAGCTCAATCGAGAAATGGCATGGCTATGAGTTTATCGACACAGGACTAGATGCAACCGAGGATCAAGCGGCGGCGTTTCTGAAGGTCAAGGGTAAGCCGTGGACTTGGCGAGAAAACTGCGTAACAGCTTGGTCTGGGCTAACAAGTGATACAATGCTAGAGCCTAAGCCGTGGGAATGGCTGCCTAGTTTGTATGTGTTAAGAGTGTTAAAGGAGTTGGGGAAATGAAGCGTTTAGCGGTGGTTGCGTTGTTTTGTGGCTTGGTTAGCGGGTGCGCTAGTGTTGATGAGTTGCGGTTTTATCGAGCCGTAGCTTGCGAGATTACTAGCGAAGAAGGCCGAGCCAAGTATCGAGAGAAGCACAACTTGCCAACCGACATCTGCGGCGACCTAAAGTGAAGTTTCGCAAGGGCTACAAGTATCAGCTAGAAGTCTCTGAAAGCTGGCAGATAGACTTCAAGCCAGAGCGTGAAATAGCAGGTGATCATTATACGCTGACTAAGGATGGCTGGCTTACTTTGCACGCTGGATTCTGCTGGGACGGCGCTAGCGGGCCAGTAATCGATCGCGCGTCTAACTACGCAGCCAGTGCTGTGCATGACGCCTTGTATCGTATGATGCGCCGTGGTGAGCTTAACTACAAGCGCTGGCGCGAGGCTGATCTTGTGTATGCTGATGTTATGCGCAAGTGCGGCGCATGGGAAGTCACAGTGCAAGTGGATCTAGCTGGGCTATGGGTAGCGCAAGGCTCAGCAGCTAACCCTAGGAACGTTAGTGAGGTGATGGAAGCACCAAGTGGTAATCAGGTATAATCGTTCTTTGTAGTTGTTTCATCTCCTCCTATTGGCCCCTCAATCGAGGGGCGTTTTTTGCCCAGCCGCCGCGCTTAAGTTAGCTTTGGGCGGTAAAAACCCCGCTAGGCGGGGCTTGATCTTGCATCAGAAGGGTATTGAATCGTCGAATCCGCCGTTCTGCGGTTGCTGAGCTGGTTGCTGCATCTGCTGTTGAGGTTGCTGATAGTTCTGCTGCTGCTGTTGAGGTTGCTGTTGCTGCTGGCCCTGCTGCTGATTAGAGCCACCAACTAGGCTGATCTGCTCGACACGACAAGTAACAGCAGTTCTAGTTTGGCCGTCATTGCCTTGATATTCACGAGTGCCCATTTCACCGCTCACGGCAACTTGCTGGCCTTTGGTTAAGTACTGAATCAAGCCGCTTTCAGCCCGCTTACCCCACAGTGCACAATCAACCCAAACCGTTTGTTGATTGTCGCCAAAACCTGACTTCATAGCCACAACGAAATTTGCAACCGCAGTTCCGTTGACATTGTTTGTAGATACGTCTCGGCCAAGGTTGCCGGTCATGCTTAGTACGTTCATTTAGATCTGTCCTTTGGATTCTAGTTTGCTGTTTGTTTGGTTTTCTTGTTGCTCCTGTGCAACCGGTGGTGCACTACCAAGTGCCTGGTTAACGCTGTCTACCGCTTTGTCAGCCTCTGGTTTAGCCATGTCACTGAAATACTGGCTAGGCTTGTATTCGCCCGACTTAATGCTATTGAATACCCCTAGCAGGTCTACCAGTGTAGAGCTGTCGATCAACGAGACTTCAAAGCCAACGTGCTTCTCGATCATCTCTTGAGTTACGCCATACTTACTAAAAGCCGCTACCATCTTACGAACACGGTCGCCAATTGGCTCATCTGACTGGCCTGCTAGTGTGTGCTTAACTGCGTTTACAGCCTCTTCAACGATGTAATCAGGGATTGCTGCAAGCATGGTTGCGCGCTGTCGGCGTGAACCGTTGTTAGCAGTCAGCTCATAAATGTCTCGGGGATCTGTGAGCTTGGTTGTTTTAGCGCGCGTACGGCGCTCATGTTTAACGGCGAAGTTCTTAACAAACATGGTGTTTGTTTCGTAATCCCAAGTGTAAGCCATCATTTCTGATTCGCCGTCTTTTTGGGATAGCTCTTTCAAGCCTGATTCGCAATTGCCCCACTCGCGGATAAGCATTTCAGCCATACGAATAGATGGGCCTGATACTTGCTGGCCGCCTTTCGGGTAGCTGTAAAGTGCTGACTGAGCAAAAGCCGGTCGACTGCAGGCTTGCATAATGCGACTGTAAGCTCGGTTCTCATCGCGCGGAAACTGCTTAGCAACCTGCAGCTTGCCAAGTGCTTCGGCAACTGCTCGAGATTGCTCAGTTACAACTGTACCAGCGTTCATTGCTGTGCCAGCTTGCATGCCTTGGTGCGTTGGCATCGCTGGCGGCATTGGTTGAAGATCTTGCATTGTTTAAGCCTCCGCCTTAGCCCGGTCGCGTGCCGTTTTGCCTGGGCGTGCAACCTTGCACTTCTCTAGGCAATTCTGGTGCGTTGTTGGAAGATTGCCAAGCTGTTCGCGCTGACGCTTTGTCATGTAGTTTTTCAGTCGAGATTGTTTCATCTTTTGATCCTCTTTGGGGTCGATTATTGTACCAGAACCAGCGGGTGCTGGCTACTCAGCCCAAGGCCCATAGCTATTCCAAGCTGGCATCACCAGGGTCTTTAGCTCAGGTTTGTATGCGTATAATTTACCTGATTCCTTATAAGCTTTCAACCGTTTTTTTGCATAATTTCGCTTTCTGTTGCCCTCAAATGCAAAATTATCGTCTAGCAGGCAGATGTTTACAGCGTACGGTTCCTCTGCCTCGATTGCAATGAATCCAAACTCATAGAAAGGCATCCCAACCTCTTTGGCGACTGCTGAGTAGTGAACCGCTTGCATGTCGTAGTGTAATCGAGCGCACTGCTTGGGAAAGCCTTCTTCGCTGGCGTCCACGGTCTTCTTGAGGTCAAACGCGAAGTTAAGGCCGTTAACTGAAAACATGCTGTCAACCCTGCACTTGTCATTTTCCCCGAACATGGAAACCTCGGTTTTAAGTACGCCAGGCGTGAGAAACGCATACAAAAGCCACTGCATAACAACGCTAGGGACTTCGCCTTCCCCTAGCTGTTTGTTGGCCTCTTTTTCCATCTCAGAACCAACCTTCAAGTGCCCAATCAGAGAGCTATACATCGACTCATACTTCGAGTATTCACCATATGGCAGAGTCTCAAATCCTTCTTCACGGTTGGTGTAATCATTGTATTCCACGATCTCGGCCCAGCACTCACCTTCCCAGCCATGCTCTCTAGCTGCTTTAGCCAACTCAACAGTGCTGCCGGTTGTTGAGATAAGGCCGCGATCCGGTTGCGCGTTGATTTCGTCAATCTTGGTCTTTATGTCCGCTACCGTGAGCTTGGACAAGTCCTGAACGCTAGCCAAGTGCTCTTTACTATCTTTCGCTAGCTCCTCTAGAAGTTTATCTCGACCGGCGGGCTTCTTGAGTTTTGGCTTACGTGACTCGTTCATCTTCTCAACGATCGCAACCATATCTGACTTCTCGAAGATAGCCATCGGATGGTCGTCTGGGTTTGGGCCAGATCGGTAAGTAGCCAGGAACTTCTGTCGCTCTAGAATGAACTCATGCACCTTAAGTCCTTCATCTAGAGTCTTGGTGCGTGGCTTAGGCGTCATAGCGTGTTTTACGCTCTTCAGACAGCCTTTCAGGAACGTGGCTGAGTCGCCAGCCGCAGAGCGGTAGTCCTCGTTGCTAACGTCATACTCGATTGCTGCTTGTGGTTGGTATTGTTCTGTCACTTGGTTTCCTCCTCTAACTGACTGTCGTCTAGTGTACCCAACCCGCTCAACCATGTCAAATCTAACAAAAACGTCGCAATCTAACGCTTTTACAACGAACTGTTAGACATTCTGTTAGACGCTCAGCCTTAGTGCCCCGTGGGTTTGAGCCTCTTTACAACAACAACAACATAAAATATATATATATTATTATATAAAGAGGCATACATACCTATACCCTTTTCTATATATAGATACCCCCAGAAAACCGTTAGACTGTTAGATTTCGTTGTTTTCCTATGTATAACAACAACTTAAGGGCAAACACGCTACCGTGTGGGTGTGTTTTTTTGTTAGATTGACTATTGGATAGGGGTTTGGTATGGTTGGTGACAGTTAAGGAGGTGCAAATGACAGAGATACAGTTAAGACCATACCAGCAGAAATCCGTTAATGAGATTGAGGAAGCCTTCAAAAAACATCAAGCGGTAATGTACGTGCTGGCCACCGGCGGAGGCAAAACTTTCACTTTCTCTTATATAACAAAGACTTACGCTCTATCCGGCAAATCAGTCATGATCATGGCTCACAGATCAGAGCTGATAAGTCAGGCAAGCTTGTCCCTAGCCAAAATGGGCGTTAGTCACCAACTGATATCGCCAATCGGCCAGATATCAAAAATAAAGCAGATACACTTGCAAGCGCTTGGTCAGTGCTTTGTCGATCCATTCAGTTCCGTTTTCGTTGGCAGCGTGCAAACCATAGGAAGACGTCTGGATAAGTTATCAAGGCCTGATTTATTAATATTAGATGAATGCCATCATGCGACAGCTGGCATGTGGAAACAAGTTTCTGATCATTTTAATACAAGACACTTAGGCGTTACCGCCACTCCGACCAGATCTGACAAGCGGTCGCTCGGTGAGGTTTATAGCGAAATGGTCGTCGGCAAGACTATGAAAGACTTGCTAAGGGATGGTGATTTATGCCAGTACAGGGTTTATTCGACGCCAGAAGATTTTGATTTAAGCCAAGTTAAGCGTATCAAGTCGGGCGAATCAAAAGGTGATTACAACACAAAAGACTTAGATAAGCAGCTGGACAAACCGAAGATTGTTGGCAGGGCTATTGAACATTACCGAAAGTATTCTGAAGGTAAGCAATGCTTGGTTTTTGCTGTTAGCGTTAGTCACGCTCAACATATTGCCGAAGAGTTTCAAAAAAAATGGCTATAACTTTGTCGCCATCAGCGGAAAAACTGACGACACAGAGCGCTTTAATTTAATCGAGGCCTTCAGGAGAAAAGAAATACTCGGTCTAGTAAACTGCTCACTTTTTGGTGAAGGTACGGATCTAGTAGGTGTTGAGTCTGTGATTATGACTCGGCCAATATCCGAGGCTGCTTTTGGGTTCTTCGCCCAAGTGGTTGGCAGAGCACTCAGAGTTGCTGAAGGAAAAGACATGGCGACCATTATTGACATGGTTGGCAACTTCCTTCGGCACGGCTTCCCAGAGGATAGATCAGACTGGACACTATGGGAAGGAGAAGAGAAAAACTCCCGCAAATCCAAGGATGAAGACACCGTAAAGGTTAAGACCTGCCCTGATTGCTTTATGACACACCCGCCCGCGCCTGTTTGTCCTGGCTGCGCTTACGTTTATCCTATAGCTGCTGCTAGAGAATATGAGCAAGTTGAAGGCGACCTTGTGGAGCTGCAAAGAGAGCTGGAACGTGCAGCCGAGATACAGCAGCGTAACAGTGAGATAACGCAGGCTACCACGCGAGCAGACCTAGCCGCCATAGACTCTAAGTACGGCCACAAACCAGGCGCAGCAGCCCACAAACAGCGCGCTAGAGAGGAAAAGATCGCTGCTATGAGGCAGCTAACGTCCGATATCAAGTGGGTCAAACAGCGCGCGTCTGGCGGCAATGTCGCTATGATTAACCACCTGATGGCCAGTGTATTGAGTATGTCAGAGTCAGAGGCGATGAAGTTAAGCGCGGCCAAGGCTAGAAACGCTAGCGAAACGCTAGATGAGCTGCGCGAGTTTATGCGTACTGAGTACACTGGCGACATTAGCCGACGCAATCACTTTGGCTTTATTGAGGCTGGCTGCAATGGACTATAAGGATATCTTCAATCGCGGGTTTAATCACTTTGGTGTGGTCTGGATACCGCCGTTTGTCGGCGAGTCAGAGGCTACCAACAACTGCATGGTTGCTAGACAACGCCAGAACGGCATGCAGGTGCGGTTTGACTCATGCACTAGAGTGGATAAGCCTGGCTCTATAGTCGATTTCGTTATTCGCAAGGGCAGCTCCGAGCTTCTTATAGGGCTGTGGGACAGCGAAGTCAGTCTAACGCCTGAGCAGCGCCGAGTTATCGATGTTGCCGATCGTAGTTACTTGGCCATAGATACGCGACTAATCACTAGCTCACACCAAGTAGAGCAGGTTATAAAGTTCGGCGACTTGCCGTATAATGCTCACGGTTTCCGTGGGCAGCTGCAAGTTATTAACTGGGTATATCACAAGAGGTTTGAATGGCATGGCTAAGAAAGGGATGAGTGAGTCCAGCGTCACCAAGGCGGTTAAGCTGGATCTAAGCGTTAATTACAACATCGTGTTAACACGTAACAACGTTGGGGCGTTCAAAAATCACACCAGCGGCCAGTGGACTCGATACGGGCTGTTTAACGAAACCAAACAAATGAATCAGCATCAAAAGTCTAGCGACGAAATAGGCTGGACACCAGTAGTCATCACTCCAGAAATGGTAGGCAAAACGGTTGCTGTATTTACTGCTGTCGAGATGAAAGAAGAGGGCAAGAAACCATCCGGTAAGAGAGAGTTAGACCACTGGGGCGCTCAGCAGCGGTTCTGCGACACGGTTGTTAACGCTGGCGGTATTGCTGGAATTGTAGACTGCACAGAGAAAGGCAGACAAATTGTCGAGGACTTCTTTACTCGCATGAGTCAATAGGCTACAATACTTGGCCTATGGAGGATGGTAGATGAAACAAAACGAAGTGACACCCGACGAAATAAAAGATCGGGTCAATATTATCGATATTGCTCAGCAATACGGCCTATCGCTTAAGAAGCAGGGTAAGGATCACACGACACTTTGCTGCTTCCACGAAGAGAAAACACCTAGTCTGCAGTTCACAGAGTCAACGCAGCTATTCCACTGTAAAGGGTGCGGAATTGGCGGCGACGTGTTCAAGTTCATCATGGAGCATCAAGGCGTAGAATTTCCTGAGGCAAAACGAATCTTAATGGATCACGCCGGCATTCAAGAGCACTCTCATGAGCGTACTGTGCCGTTGCCGCGCGTGATTGAGCGCCCAAAAGACCCCTCAGATGACTGGCAAGCAATCATGCCTATACCGCCTGGCGTTCCTCGACTGATGGACGGCGGCAAGACCTGTAATATTCTAAATCCAAACTCTGGTAAGAGAACGTCTTACAATCTGGATGACATCTATATTTACACAAACCAAGAACGTCAAAATCTTGGCGCAGTGCTGCGAACTTTCATCCAGAAAAAGAAGCAAACCCCAACCGTAACCTATTGCGTTAACACTGAGACGGGCGAAGAGTCTTGGGTGTTAAAGGGCTTTCCAGAGTCACGCCCCTTATACTTGCTTGGAGAGCTGTCAGATAACACAACAGTCTTGCTGGTAGAGGGTGAGAAGTGCGCCGACGCGGCGATTAAGAATGTTTCAGGACAGTACAGCGTGGTAAGCTGGCCAATGGGCACTAACGGCGTAGACAAGGTTGACTGGTCTCCTTTGTATGGCCGAGACGTTGTTGGGTGGGCTGACAACGATCTGAAAAACTATGGCAATGGCGCAAACAAAGGCAAGCTAATGCCAGAGGACGAGCAGTCTGGCCGAAAGTGCATGCTTTGGGTTAAGAGTCACCTAGAAGAGAATGGTTCGACGTTCACCTTGCTAGATCAGCCAGACAACAAGCCAGATGGCTGGGATTGTGCCGACCACATCGAGGCCGGTGGCAGTGTTGAAGGATACATTATCGAGCACACG